>JAEEGL015043644.1_pt1 | contig 10892 bp, 11 predicted proteins | sample 9134231 | NCBI WGS metagenome assembly JAEEGL01 (sample SAMN16246548, study PRJNA631951) | gut metagenome | biome: gut microbiome; feature: rumen; material: fiber-attached | host: Bos | place: Iran: Karaj | collected 2018-10
GGTTCAACTAATATTGAATACATTTTCATTCTATTAGCACCAATTACATCTGTAAATATTTGATCTCCAACAACTGCAATTTTTTCACTTTCTATATTTAATATTTTTTGAACCTTTTTAAAACCTCTTTTTAGTGGTTTTGTACCAAAATATTCAAATTCTATATCCAATTTATTAGCAACTTCTTTTACTTTTTCTTTATGATTAGAATTAGATAGAATTATCATTTTTATTCTATTAGATTTTAGATTTTTTGCCCATTCAATAATTTCAGGAGATAAATTTCTATCATAATCTATTAAAGTATTATCTACATCTAAAATCAAAGCATTAATATCTCTTTGTTTTAAATAATCATAAGAAATCTCAGTTACGCTTTTAAAAAAATCCTTCGGATATAATATCATATTTATTCCCTACCTTTTTCATCAATATATTATCAATTATATAAAAATTTGTCAATAAAATTATAACTATTCACGTTTTATTATAATTCATTTATGATAATGTCTTAATAAATCATTTGAGAAAATGACTTTGTTAATGGAGACAGGGCAATTCAACATTTATTTAATGTCAAATTGCCCTGTCACTATTAACAATTTATCTAATTTTAACCTGTGAAATATCAAAATCATCTAGATCATATTTTTCTATATAATCAAGCATAGAATCTACTTCTTTATATACTTTATATAAATTTCTACAATCATCTGTTATAAATTTTTGGTCTACACATACTTGCATCATTTCTAGCATTTTATCAAAATATCCATCAATATTGTAGATACAAATAGCTTTATTGTGTCTTCCCAATTGTTTTAATGTTAATATTTCAAAAAATTCATCAAAAGTTCCTATTCCTCCTGGTGTAATAATAAATGCATCTGCTTTTTCTTCTAAAAGTCTTTTTCTTTCTCTCATGGTTTCTGTATGAATAAATTCTGTACAATTTTCAAATGAAATTTCTGCATTTGCTTCTTCGAAAAATGCAGGTGAAATTCCAAGTATTTCTCCGTTTTCTTTTGCTATTCCTCTTGCTACAGCTCCCATCATTCCATTTCTTCCGCCACCAAAAACAAGACCAATGTTTCTTTTGGCCATTTTACTACCTAATTTAACTCCTTTATCAACAAATTTTTCATCTATAAGACTACTTGCTGCCCCATATACACATATTTTCATTTCACTCATCCTTTCTGTTTTTATAGTTGGTTATAATTATGCAACTGTATAATTATAACACTATAATATATATTCTGCAACTACTTTTTTATCACAAAACAATATATAAAATATATAAATTACACTTCACTACTAGCTTAATCCGCTCCCAGAAGTATGTAGATTTTTTAACTGCGCCGCCCCTACTTCGCACAGTCTACAAATTAAAATTTCACAAAAGTTCAATTTTAATGTAGACTGTAAGCTCGCTGGTCCCCACCCGTAACTGCTCGTAAAAAAATATACATACTCCCTCGCGCTACTCTATAATAATTAAAATATCAGTGATTCATAATAAACCTTATGCTAATAATTCTTTTACAACTTCATTTATGCTACGTCCATCAGCAGCTGCCCCTATTTTAGCTTTTGCTTCTTTCATAACATTTCCCATATCTTTCATTGAAGTAGCTCCTAATTCTTCTATTATCTTAGCAACTCTTTCTTTTAATTCTTCTTTTGTTAATTGCTTTGGTAAGTATTCTGATAGTATTTCTATTTCTCTTTTAGCTTGTTCTACTAAATCTTCTCTTCCACCTTTTTCAAAATCAGCTAATGAGTCATTTCTTGTTTTTACCTCTTTTGCTATTATTTCTAAAATTCTATTATCATCAACCTCTATTCCTTTATCCTTTTCAATTTGTAATATTGCAGCTCTAACCATTTGAACTACATTTTTCCTTACAATATCTTTTTCTTTCATTGATTTTTTTAAATCTTCCATTAATTTTTCCTTTAACATAATCTTTTCCTCCATTTGAACAATAAAATGATCAATAAAATTTATATATTTAAATCTAACTTAACTTTTCTTAATAATTCCTTTGAATTATCATACGTTATTGTATTTATTGCCTCTTCAAAATCAAACCACTTTGCTTCTTGAACTTCTTCTATTTGTTCTTTTAAATTATTATTTACATTATCCGCAAGAAAAAAAACTACCTCTTTCATTATTCCTTCTTTTGGACTATAACTCATACTATACCTATAATTAGAATTTACTTCTACGTCAATATTAGTTTCTTCTTTTACTTCTCTTTTTGCTGTTTCAATTTCTGTTTCCCCCTCTTCAACATGTCCTTTTGGTAGTCCCCAATGTCCTGCATTATGATGTACTAATAAAATTTCTTTTTTATTATTAAAAACAATACATCCACAAGATTTTTCAAATTTCATTTTTTATTTCTCCTCTTTCATTTATTATTAATTTTACAATATGCTAATTCTATTTCAAATCTTATGTGTCAAATAGATAAGTAGCTTCCAAATCTGCTTCAAATAACATTAGAGCTAATGGATATTTAGTAAAAGCTGCTCCTATCGTTGAATACAATTCCTTCGGTTCTGATAATCCCATATGCCAACGTATTGCATACTTTTCTTCTCCAGTCAATTTCATATACTCTGTAATCATCATAACAGACTTTTCTCCATGACCATATGGTATTGTATCTTCTATTGTATAATATGGCACTTTTTCCCATACTCCTAATTCATTTTTTGCATTTCTGTAATCCACCTTATAAAAATTAACTTTGCAAATATCGTGTAGTAAAGCAACTATTTTTATAGTATCTTCACTTATATTTAGCTCTACTGGAGTATGTTTTAATTTTTCATTTAATATTTCATAAACCTTTAAGCTATGTTGTAAAAGTCCTCCTTCAAAATTGCCATGAAACCTTGTACTAGCAGGTGCCTTAAAAAAATCTGTATTATTTTCTATAAACTTAATTAAATCTTCCATTCCATCTCTATTTACACTTTTTAATAATTCTAAAAACTTTTCTTTCACTTTATTCCTCCAATATTTTCAACTTTCCGATTGCATTTACCACATCTATATTTTTTTACAAAATTTTTATTTAACCTTTTTCTGAAAAAAAATTGGCCACAATCTTTACATATTATTTTATATTTATAATTTTCTATTTCCTCATATTCTAAATTGCTATTATCATAATCTTCTTTTTTGTTTCCAACTCTACTAATATTGTATCCTAAATTATCATTCACAATTTTTGCGTATTTTTTAAAATCATCTCCATGATTTGTGCATTTGGGTAAACAATGAATTAGTTCATGGATAATAGTATTTTTTATTATATCATCATTTAAATTCATAACCCATGGACTAATTTCAATTGTATATTTTTTATAATTTTCATATTTTATTATTTTTTTGTATCCGCTTCTTTTCTATTTTCTTGTAATTTTCATCTGGTATTTTAGGCTTGCAACAACCATATCTTTTATTATTTCTTTTAGATAATTTTAACTCAATATCTTTATTCTGTAATCCAATTCCAATAGATTCTAGCTCTGTTAAACATTCCTTATATAAAATATTTAATTTTCCCATGCAAATATAATACAACTATATCTTTATTAAGTCAAATAAAAAATGCATTTTTTAATGCATTTTTTATACTAATTACATTGTTATTTGGTCATTATCATCATTTGTATCATTAGATTTTTTTACTCCAAATGAGTTATCAATTAGTTCATATGTATATTTTTCTTCATCATCTATTTCCCCAGCTAAATCTAAAATACTCATAAATTTTTCATGACTATATATTTTATCTAATTCATCTAAGGCACGATGTGCTTTTGCGTCTTTATTTTTTATCTCTTTAAAATTAGATGAAGCCATTGTCTGAGCTATATTATATAAAACTCTAATTGCCCAGCTTCCACTTCTATGGTTCGCTCTAAATACTATTTTTTCTCTTTCTTTTGTCATTTCTTGTTTTGACAAATTACTATTTACCATTAAATCTTTGTATTGAAAGAAATATGTTGCATTATCTAATGCATACTCATCTTGTGTTTCTTTATCCTTATAAAATCTTTCCGCTATTACAACACTATTTAAATTTAATTCTCCATTTTTATCTGGTATTACAAAGAATTCATAATTATAAAACGCATTATCTTCATCTATATCAAGTACATCTGCTTTCTTTGCTCCCAGTTTTTCTAAATACTCATATCTTACTGCTGGATGAATTAAAGTCTTTCTACGATTATCTTTATTTGCTTTAAACCAGTCATCATCTTCTTCCTTTTCGCTTTCTACATCAATAATAATATCCTTTTTATTTGGAATATTCTTTAATATTGGTGATAACTTTATTGCTGATGTTTCCTCCAATTTTTCTTGTGTTCTTAATTCTGTAGCTGCAAAAAACTCTTCATGAGATATTATTCCATTATTAAGCATTTCTTCAAAATCAACATCAAATATTCTTCCTTGCATATACAAATCAACAATTTTGTTTTCTGAAATAGCTCCTTTCAATATTAAAGCCATTAATTCATCATAAGTAATATTATCTATTAAAAGTATTTGTTCTACCACTTCCTTGCTTATTTTTCCTTCCTTTAATAAAGCATTTATTAAAATAATTTCTCTTAATCTTATACCCATATCTTTTTCAGGCATAATTTGCTCTAGATCTGCTAACGATAATGATTGCAGTAAAAACTTTAATCCATTCCCCTCATCCCCCATAGTCTGATCTATTTTGTTTAGTCGTTCTAATTCTCTTTTAGATTTTTTACTTCTTCCTTCAACTTCTTCTCGTGAATTATAAATAGTCATATCAATATGGTCATTCGATATTCTTGTTTTTTCCACATATACATCTGTATCTTTTAAAAGTTCTCTACACTCTTTCTGAAATGCTTTTTCTATCTGTTTTTCTTCGTCTAATTTTGTTAATTTTTCGAATTCTTTTGTCAGCATAGAAAGTAAACCTTTATCATTTATCATTTGTAAAGCCATCCAAATTCTTTCCTTTTTCTGATTTAAAAACTTTCTAAACTCCTCTGTAGATTTTATCCTAAGTTTCCCACCCAACAATTTTACCGTTTGAGGACTTCTATTTATGTTATCAGCAACTTTTTGTACTAGTTTTTCAATTTCTTTATCAATTAATTTTCCATTTTCTGTATAGTTTAAAAAAATATTAAACACCATTTTTTCTTTATCTATTTTATCTTCATTTTTTACTAATAATTCTTCTAATTTAGAAAAATTTGTTTTTTGTAATATCATAAAAGCTTCAATTACATCTGTATCATCACAAAAATTTAAAATATCTGATTAATTAAAAATTGCATTTGTCTTATTTAAAATATCCTGAATACTCATATCTTTTAAATCTAATTTAGAACTTTTACTCATAACAATATTCCCCTCAAAAATATGTTTATAAAACATTTTTTATAAACATTTCTTTCTAATTTATAATATTGTTCTTATCATATCATATTTTATGTAAATTTGCAATTTGTGAAAAAATTTTCTAATATTTCTCTATTTTTATATATATTTTTTCTTCCTCAGAATATACTTTTTCTATATTTAACTTAGTAATTTGATTATCATCTTTAAATGCTAATTTGTTTAAAGCATCTAATACTATTTTTGCAATATTATCTATATCTGGCTTTTTAGTTGGACTTATATTGCCTTCTAACATTTCTAACTTTTCTTTTTTACTTACACTTTTAGGAACAGCAATATAAGCCCTTATAGTCATATCAATTCTACCATCTAAGGGTTCTACTCCTCTATGTTTTATTATAAAATACTGCTTAATTAAATTTTCATAATCTTTTGTTCTAGTTGGTGTATACGCAATAGCTGTTTCTGTATTAACTCTAGGTCTTCCTTTGCCTGTTATTTTTCCTGGTACTTCAAATTCGTAGAACATATAAACCTCCAATCATATAATTATTTTATCATAATTAAAAACATAAGAGCAATTAAAAAAATATTTTTTTAATTGCTCTTTGGAATTAATCCTTTACTGTTTTATATATAGTCTCCTTACTGCTTTTTATATCTAAAAATGTTTTCCTTTTGATCTTCTTCTTAATTCTTCTAAGAACTCGTCTTTTTCACTATCATTTTCTCTATCATAATCAAACATTTCGCCTCTTTTAGGTTTATTAAATATTCTGTCATTTTCTTTTTCTATGTCTTCTATTGTCTCTTCTTCAAATTTATTTAGTCTTTGTCCGTCATTTCTTCTTTTATACAAATCTTCTATAAAATTATCATTTGAATTTTTATTTTCAACATTATCTCTACTATTTGCATCCTCAAAATCATCATTATACTCATATTCTTCTTCGTCTTTTCTACCTTTGTTCATTTTGATTATTATTATTATTGCAATTATTGCAGCAGTTATAAATAATCCTATTATTATATGCTCTTTTCTAATCTTTTTTCCTGAAGATGCAATTTCAGATGCCTTGCTTACTTTATTTACAGTTATTTGGTATACAGTTTGCTCTGAAGATGTTTTTGATTTTACAATAACATTTATTACATTTTCGCCTTCTTGTAAATCTGTATTTCCTGTTATTTCTACAGTAGCATCTTTAGTATCTGCTTCAGCCTCTACATCAACTTTAGACATATCTTTTGTATCCATATCTATTGTTGCTTCATAAGAATATACATTCTTTTTAAATTCTGGTGTTATATCTAACTCTTTTAAGCTTAAAGATTTTAATCCTAAATCTGTACTATCATTTTCGTCTATTAAATTTCCTGGTTTACTATCTTCTGTTGCTAGTTTTGTAACTTTAATAGTATATGTTTTTTTAGTTTTACCATCTTCTGCAGTTACTACAACTTTTATAGTATTTGAACCAACTTCTAAATCATTATTTCCTGTGACTGTTACTTTTGCTTTTGCATGTTCTGTTTTATAAGCTACCTTTAATGAATCTACGTCGTTTGGTACTGTTACACTATATGATGTTTTATTTTTATTAAATCCTGTAAAATCATATTCTTTTGGTGAAACTCCCATTGTAGATAAATTGGCATTACTTGATTTTGTAGTTGTCTTTGTTGTATTCGTTGTTGTATTAGTAGTTGTGTTATTGTTAGTTTTATTGGTTGTATTATTAGTACTTGTATTAGTTGTTATTTTGTTTGTTTTTTCGCTATCTGTAGTATTTCCTGTAACTTTATTGTCTGCATTTACAACTCCTGTAATTGCAATTGTTATAATAAAAATAGCTATAAACAGATAATTTTTTAGAAAATTTTTCATTTTTTTATTCCTCTCTTATTTTAATTTTATTTTAGATATTTACTAGCTACATATCCTGTTTTATTTTTATATGTAACCTTATACCAAGTATATCCATTTTTCTTTGCAGCATTTTTCTTTACGATGGTTACTTTCTTTCCCTTTGGAATAGTTGCTAAAACTTTTCCAGATGTTTTTGCTTTTTTTCTTAATTTTAATTTTACTTTAGTTTTTGCTGTTTTCTTAGTTGCTGTAGTCGTTGTTGATAATGTTGTTTGAACTTTTGTTGTTGTATTAACTGCTGTAGAAGCAGTGTTGCTTGTTGATTTTTCATCTGATATATCTTTTAAATATCTACTTGCTACATAGCCAGTATTACTTCCATATTTTACTTTATACCATATATATCCATTTGCTGTTGCTGCATCTTTTTGTATGATGTCTACACTTTTATTTTTAGGTATTGTTGTTACTAATACTCCTGATGTGCTAGCTGTTTTTCTTAGTTTTAATGCATCTGTTGTTTTAGCTGTTGCAACAACCGTTTGCGTTTGAGTAGTATTTTTGTAGGCTGTCAAATATTTTCCCGCAACATAACCATTAATTCCACTTGCTGTTTTTATTTTGTCCCATGTTACGTTGTCTGTTGTCGCATAATCTTTTGTTACTACTTGTACTTTTTCATTTTTATATAATGTTGTTAAAATACTTCCTAAAGTTGATGCTTTACTTCTTACTCTTAATCCGTCTGTACAATTAACTGAATATAAATTCTCGGTATTCTCTGGAAAACCTGTTGGCATATCTGCTGTTCCTGGCATATTCGTATATACTGGAATGATAAAGTTAAGTGCTTTATCTAATATTCCATTTTTTGCATATGTATTATATAAAGATTTAGATTGGCTTGTTGGATCTTGTACATTTGCCATATATTGGTGCCAGAACATATTTGAACTTGATACTGTTTGCGTACTTCCTGATTTTAATATTGATGTTCCTACAACATCCCATTTATAAAAATACGCTGTATTTTGTCCTGCATTTGTGTATCCATTTGCAACTTCCTTTGCTCCGTCAATTATTGCATCATATTGATTGTCCCAACCCTTATCTCTTGCATATTTTAATCCATTTACTATTGCATTTCCAGAATCATATGCTCCTAAGTTAAAGAAATTATAATATCCCTCATATCCTGAATATTTTCCAGAAACAGATGAACTTCCTTTAGTTCCTACTTCTTGTATGATTTTTGTAACTATACTATATGGGCTCATTTTACTTTGCTGTGCTGCTTCTAAAATTATTTCTGAATATGTTTTTGTATATTTTACTCCATCTTTTTCATAAGTTATTGTATTATCTAAAAATGTATTTTTTACTGCTGATTTTACACCTGCAAGATTATGTATGTTTGAGTTATATGATATCTCCAAAAATTGAAATATATTTATTTCATTTAAGAAATTTCTTGGATCTAAATAATACGCAATTATATCTTTAGATGCACAAGCATATCCACTTGCAACATTTGAGCACGAACATCTCCAAGATGCATCTGCACTTTTTATAACTCTATTTCTTCCATGTGTTGATGTTTCATTCAATAAAACTGTATCCCATGATAGTCCAGTATTATATGCTTCAAAAGTCCAATTAGGATGTTCTGATTTTATTTTGTTTAAAGCTGTTTGATATTCCTTAGGAAAATTTGAAATACCTGATTTCAAACTTTGTGTATATTTAGCTGCTGCAGCATAAGAACTTATTGGTGCAACAAGCAAGCTAACTATAATAATAATTATTATTGTAACCATTATTATATTCGTTTTTTTAAGAAGATTCATAAATATCTCCTCCTAATCTTTTGAATTTCATAAAATTACAATTAGATTATAACACTCAAAATATAAAAGGTCAATATTTCTGTGATTTTGTAATAAATTTGTAATATTGGTCATTTTTTACATTATTTTTACAGTTCAATAAAATTCTTATAACCTAGACGCCGGAAAGATATATATATTATTTTACGAGCAATTACGGGTGGGGACCGACAAGCTTACAGATTGCTTGAAAATTTATCGGCAGATTAAATTTTCAAATTGCAAGCTGTACGTAGTTGGGGTGGCGCAGTTAAAATAATATATATATCTTTTCAAGGAATAGAATACTAAAAATTGAACTGTAAATTTCACACTTTTTTTGACAAATTATTTAATTTGATGTATAATGATATTTGTAACAAAATTTGTTGCACCTTTGACTTTATAAATATTCAGAGGTGCATAACCTCTGATTTAATTTTAGGAGGTTATTATGAATTACGAGCTCACAAAAAAAGAAATAATTGATTCAATAAGAATTGTTTACGGAGACACAGTGTATCCCGAAGACATTACCGTTATCAAAAGTTTCGGAAGGCCCACCTATGTGGTAGACCGCGGTTGTCAGTTCACATTCCTTTGCAGAAAAACAAACAGAGGCATTACAACCGTAAAAAAAATCAAGTGGTAAGCTCAAAATAGGCATGTACACTATTGTGCACATGCCTATTTTTTATTTCATTGAATTTAATCTTTCTTTAACAACTTCCAATGCTCTTTTATAGTTTTCTAATTTTTCCTTTTCTGCATTTACTTTTGCTTCAGGAGCTTTGTTAACAAATCCAGGGTTTGAAAGCATCTTTTCTCCTCTTGAAACCTCTGCTTCTAGTTTTTCTTTTTCTTTTTCTAATCTTTCTATTTCTTCTTTTATATCTACCAAATCTTCAAATGGCATATATACTTCTATTCCATTTGATATTATGCTTATTGCATTAGTAGCAATTCCTTCTTTGTTTTCTTGAACTTTTATATTTTTTCCAAATCCAAGTTTTAAAATAAAATCTTTAGATTCTTCTATTTCTTTTTGGTATTTATCTGTAACAAAAATCAAATCTGCTTTTTTAGTTGGATGTATATTCATATTTGCTCTTACATTTCTTATTCCAACTATTACATCTTTTAAGTTCTCCACTATTTGCTCTTCTTTATTAAATGCAAATTCTTTTTCTCTAATATGTGGCCATTTGTTTAGCATTATTTCTTTATTACTATATTCTACTAGTTCTTTAAATATCTCTGCTGTTATAAATGGCATAAATGGATGTAATAATTTTAAAGAAGAACCAAAAACATGATTTAAAATATCACATACTGCAACTTTTTCTTTATAATTATCGCTATATAATCTTGGTTTTACTATTTCTATATACCAATCGCAGAATTCATTCCAAATAAAACTATAAATATTATCTAAAGCAATTCCAATTTCATAGTTATTAATGTTATTCGTAACATCTACTACAAGCTTGTCTAATTTATTTAGAATCCATTTATCTTCTATTTTTAATAAGCTAGAATCATATTCTTCTGTTTCTGGATTATATACTTTATCGCAATAATCTTTTATATCTTTTTCATCTACTAAATTTGAAATAATAAATTTAGCAGCATTCCAAATTTTATTTGCAAAATTAGAAGCTTGGTCTAATTTTTCTGGCATGTATTTAATATCATTTCCCATTGTTGTTCCAGAAACCACTGAAAATCTTAA
>JAEEGL010591061.1_pt1 | contig 10891 bp, 7 predicted proteins | sample 9134231 | NCBI WGS metagenome assembly JAEEGL01 (sample SAMN16246548, study PRJNA631951) | gut metagenome | biome: gut microbiome; feature: rumen; material: fiber-attached | host: Bos | place: Iran: Karaj | collected 2018-10
CTGTCGTTCGAGCGCTTGGATTTGTTGTAGCGACTATCACTCGACCATCGGTTGGCACTCACAGTCACCTCCTTGCCCTTGTACTTCACCGACACTTGCGAGTAATAGAGGTTGTTAAGTTTTTTAAAGTTTGCGTTCACATAGTCCGTGAAGTCGTAGAAGCCATCCTTGTCGGTCGTCACCGATGTCACATAGTGGTATTCGTCTTTGTACGAATTCTTGGCCGACAGTGTGACCTCTATTCCCGCCACAGGTTTTCCGCTGACACGTTCCAATACGAAACCCCGCTGCACACCGTTATACTCATTTGCGGCAGTAACAAACGCCACGTCCTCTACTCTGAATCGGGAGATGGCTACGGCGTCGGTGGCGAAAGTCGGTTCTGACGAAACAAGGAGGAAATAATCGCCCTGCGGCATCTGGGGTATGGTGAAATAAGAGCGTTGATGTTCATAGTCGTTGCGTTTGGGCAGAGCGAGGTCCCATTCCCTTAGCACCTTTTGTTTAAGCATCTGCTCGCGACGCTCCTTTTCGCTGTCGGCGTCCAGCATTCCGCACGACTTGATGACGCGGAAATAGAGATGGTCCACATTGCACGCCAATACCCGTGCCAGCTGGTGCCTGTCAGATGGCGACGCGTCGAGCGTTGTGACGAATATCTCTTTTTCTGTTATATCGTCGCGCAAGTTGAGGCATTTGATGGCTCCGGGGCTTTGTGGATGCAGCTTTAGGGCCGTGTCGATGGCGCTTATCGCGTCCACATACCTGTAATCTCGTTTGTAGTCGAGCGCAAGCATATAGTACAGCTGCGTGATATGCTCGTTGTTGCCCTTCCTGTAGTGCACGATAACTTTTGGGAGTTCCTCTGTCACGTGGCTTTCATCGTAACTCACCAAGTTGTACTTGCGTACCCTTCTGATGTAGAGCTCAATCATCACGGCGTCGCCGCTGCCCCGCTGCAGGTGGTAGGCTTCCTGGCGCTGCAGTTGTTCCACATAGAAGCGCATCATCTCCTGCGATTCGGAGCGGGCTGTCGCCGTCATGGTCACAAAGCGTTCCGCCTCGGCGTAAAAATACTCCGGGTGATCCATGTTTTTATCTCCCAATTCGTCAAAATCCATTTTTTCGACTATTTCCGACATCAGGGCCACTGCCACGTCATACAGGGTCGGCGTCAGGTTGCCGTCTTTCCCTTCGTTCACCTCCACAAGTTTGCCCAGCTCCTCGGACGGCACGTTCTGCAGCATGCCTGGGTTGGCGAAAGCCCTGCGCAGCATAGCCTCGATAGTGTCCTTATATCTTTTGTATGACCATAGCTTGTAGTCGGTGGCGCTACCGGTTCCGGATTCCACCTCTTGCGCGTTGGATCCAATCCTCCATCTGTTAGCCCTGTAATAGTCGGCATATTGTTTCGCCAGGAACAGGAGGCAGATAGAGCGGTCAACATTGTCGAGCCTTGGCATCAGCCGTTCCAGCCTTGCCAGCGACGAGTCCTTATAGTCTTCCATGAAATACGCGCCCGTCCGCGACATGTAGACCGACGCAACGAGACATTGGCGCGAGTTGTTGTTCTTCATGGCCCATTCCATCATTTTCTCCGATTGCTGGTAAGCCTGTGAGAAATATTGCTTTTTGATCAGGCTGTCGACAGAGTTCCACGCCGAAGCGGGATCCAATTGGCAGAATGCGTTGTGCGCCACGAGGGCGAATAGCATTGTGATGACAAACGATTTTGTTTTCATATGAATGGATTTTTGATGGTTGCGTTTGATGAGTTTTTTGTTTACAGTAAAACGCAAAACCTCGATAAAAATTGCCGAAAAAAACGCCGAGTAAGTTATATCGGTATAACCAACCCGGCGTTTTCGGGAGTCAAGTGCCTGGCAGTCAACAAAAGCATCTCGACTTAGTTATATTCCTAACTGGCCGTCCGCGGGTGCAGGCTGGAAGCCTGCGCTCCAGATTTGCGGTGAGAATAACCGTCAGGAGCATTTTAGATGCAGGCTGGAAGCCTGCGCTCCAGAAGTGGTGGGGATGATGACAAGGGTGTTTTTTTGCAGGCAGGGATGCCTGCGCTCCAGCTGAATTAGTTATATTTTGAAAAGTTAGTTATAAAAAACAAAGGGGGTTAAAGTGCGTACAAAGCTTATATTTAGCCGTAGTTAGTTATAAAATTCAGGTGGATTTTTTGTTTGTTAGACACTGTAGCGGGAAAAACGTGTTTTTTCTCGAAATTCACACTTAAATCACAGAGTATCAGAAGATATGCGTTTATTGTGTATTGTGTATTTTTATGTAACAAGCACTTATAGAACACATTGCAATTCGGCCTTTTAACAGTCAATTGTATATTTACATACTGGAGCGCAGGCTTTCAGCCTGCATCTACAACCAAGGTTACCACCTAAGGTGAAAATGCAAATATGTCAGAATAGTTGACTGAGTTTCAAGCTTGTTTGAACATCTCCTTGATGCTGCCTAACGAACCCAGCACGCCAGTGGCCTCGTATGGCAGATAGACGGTCTTGTTCTCCTGTCCGCCGGCAATATCGCGCAAGCTCTCGATATATTTTACTGCCAGCAGGTAGTTTACTGGGTCGGCGCCACTACCAGCAACGGCTTCGGAAACGTTGCGGATAGCAGTGGCTTCGGCCTCAGCCTGCAGAATCTTGGCCCTTGCCTCACCTTCGGCCTTGAGGATGTTGGCCTGTTTTTCGGCCTCGGCGGCGTTGATTTCAGCCTGTTTCTCACCCTCGGAATTAAGAATCTGCGACTGCTTCTCTCCCTCGGCCTTCAGGATTTCGGCACGGCGGTTTCGTTCGGCCTGCATCTGCAGCTCCATGGTGCGGCGGATGCTCTCCGGCGGAGTGATATCCTGGAGCTCGACGCGGTTGACCTTGACGCCCCATTTGTTGGTGGCGTCGTCCAGTACATTGCGCAGTTTGGAGTTGATGGTGTCGCGGGATGTAAGGGTCTCGTCCAGTTCCATCTCGCCGACCACGTTACGCAGTGTGGTTTGGGTCAGCTTCTCAATTGCGACCGGCAGGTTCTGGATTTCATACACGGCTTTCATCGGGTCCACCACCTGGAAATAGAGCAGCGCATTGATTTCGGTCATAACATTGTCCTTGGTGATGACGCTCTGCTTGTCGAAATCATACACCTGTTCGCGCATGTCGATGCGGGTGCTGTGTGAGAGCATGCCGCTCTGCCTGCGGACGATAGTGTCCTTGGCTCTTTCGATGATCGGCAGAATGATGTTTATGCCGGCCTTGAGGGTGCGGTTGTATTTTCCGAGACGTTCAATAATCAGAGTTTCGGATTGGGATACGATTTTTATGCCGCTGAGGACATAGATTACAACGAGTGCAATAAGTACAATTAATACGATTTGTGCCATAACGCTTTTTTTTATGTTAATAAACTATTATTCTGTTTTCTCTTTTACTGTGACAATTATGCTGTCACGGGCAATGATGGTCACTTCCGTTCCGGCGGCAATGGTATGTCCGTCTTCCGTGATGGCCTTCCATTCGTCCCCGTCCACTTTGACGCGGCCGAGCTGCCTCTTGTGGTCAATTTCCTCTGTCACCATCCCGCTCCTTCCGATGAGGGCGTCAGCGTTGGTCTTCACATCTTTACTTTTTTTCTGCAGGAATTTCAGTACGAACGGGCGTACGAAGATAAACGAGAGTAGCGACACGATGGCGAAGATTGCCAACTGCCAGGTGAAGGAAACACCCAGATATCCGGCTAGTGCTGTGGCCAGCGCGCCGAACGCAAAGCATAGCGCGCCGAATCCGACGGTGAGAATTTCAATGATAATCAGAATGATGGCGGCAATTAGCCAATAGTAGTAGAGTTCCATATCAATAATGTTTTAATGTTCAGAGTGCAAAAATACTAAAAAAAGATATATCGTACCCCTTTTCGGAACATTTTTTTGCGTTTCTTTCTCTAATCCAACTGTAAATGACATAATGAGTGTTGTTTAGTTCTTCTACAAACAAAAAAAAGAGTCACGAAGGACTCTTAACGCATCTATAAACCTTTGGAAATAAAAAAAAGAGGAAATTTGTTGCCTCTTTTTTAAGTGACCCCTGGAGGATTCAAACCTGCAACCTTCTGATCCGTAGTCAGATGCTCTATTCAGTTGAGCTAAGGAGCCATTGTTTCGTTCTCTCGAAATCGGGTGCAAAAGTACACACGTTTTCGATACTGACAAAATTTTTTTTCGATTTTTTTTGAATAATCGACTTATATTGTTGATTTATTGTCGTAAAAAAACGTGATTATTTTGTTTTTTCGCCGCTATAATGATATACTTCGCGGTAAAGAATATCGCGCATTTCATCAAATTCGCCGTCGTCGAGCTCGTATTTTGACATGACAATCATCTGCAGGGCAAGGTCGTTTTTGCCATGATAGGATGGCTGCCAGTAAGGCTGCGGGTTGCGGGTGAAACCGAGGTCGGTGTAGAACTCGAGTCGATGGTCGGCTTGCTCGGTTGACGGCATCTCGGTTTCGAGCACCACCTGGTCGGGATACTGAGACAGGAAACTGAGCATGGTGGCTTTGCCGAGTCCGCGGTTGCGGAACTCTTTGTCGATGGCGAAATGCTCGATATATGCGAATTCCTCGAAGACCCAGTAGGTAAGTATTCCAAGCGGCTCGTCGTCGAATGTGGCGATGAGGAAATGGAAACGGCCGTCGCGGTCCTCGAGGCTACTAAACGGAGGACGCTCTTCTTCGGGGAATGCCGACTCGAAGAGCTCTTTTGCAAAATGGGTGTGTCTGCTTTCAGACAAAGGTTCGAAATCAATCATGTGGTATTTGGATGTTGATATTGTTATCTGGTGAATTGTGAATGGTGAATGGTGAATTGTGAATGGTGAATGGTGAAAGGTGGTCCGTATTAGAAGTTAAAGTTAAGGTTGATAATAGTATCATGAGTCGAAGAAGGAGAAGTTGTTGAGGGCTACGTTGAGGCTGATGGCATGGTGGGGAGCGAAGGTTTCGTAGCCTTGCAGGGCCACCTTGTTGTAGTGGAAAGTGTAGGCGAGATTCATGGCGGTGCCTGCGGGCAGGGTGAATCCGACGGACAGGGTCATATATCCGCCGTAGCCAATGCCGCCCTGGTTGATGTACTCGTAGCTGGCCACATAGGACGAGGGGGACTGGCCGCCCCAAATGTCGAGTATGCTGTAGGTGATGCCGCCAATCTGTATGTCGCTGCTTTCGACTTTGGTGTTGTTGAGGTTGCCGCCCAAAGACAGCTCAAGGTCGATGTGATTGTCGAGCTTGATTTTGCGTATTAGTCCAAGATCGATATAGATGCGCTCCTCGACTCCCGAGGCGGGGCAGTTGACATAGGCGTTCTGGTTGGTGAGGAACGCGGTGTTGCGGCCGCTATGGAGTAGCACAAGTCCTATGGCGTGGAGTTTGGCGTAGTCGAACTTGACCTGCCATGCCCAACGGGGGTTGATGAGGTCGTAACGGAAGCCCATGCCGAGCTGGAAGGCGAGCTTATAGTACATGTCGCCATACTCGGCTACGATGAGCTGGTTGTAGTTGGCCACGGAGCTGCCTATCAAGTCCTGGGTGGTGAGGTTGTTCCATATCTGGTTGCCGTAGGTCTCGCTGTGGAGGATGCGGTAGAGGGTGTTGGCGTTGCGGGGATTGCCGTTGTAGAAATTGGCGTGCTCGTTGCTTGGCCGCAGGACGCCTACGTCGACGGTAAGAGAGAGACCACGGAGGGATGCGGATAGCGCCGAGCTGTTTTTTGAGTACGAAAAAGCTCCCGCAGGCGAGTATGTCAGCGGACCGATTGCGGGCTGCGTGCCAATGGCGAAACATGAAAAAGAAAGACCTTGCAGCATGAAAAGGCTACAAAGCAGACCCGTGAGGGTGATGGTTTTTATATGTGCGACGGTTATCTGCCGTGGTTTAGATCGGGGAGGTACGTCCCGTGGTCCGGCTCCGTCGCCACTTCGGTCTCGTTCGTTGTCGTTCACAGTTGGTCTTTTTTAGTTGAGAGGATGTTGTAGAGGAGGTCGCGTGCCCGGAAGAGCTGAACTTTGACAGTGCCGAGGGGCATCTGGAGCTCGTCGGCGATTTCCTCGTATGACATTTCCTCGAAATAGCGCAGTTCCACCAGTCGGCGGTAGCGTGGTTTGAGTTGTCTGACGACTTCGCGCAGAATCTGTACTCTCTGCTGGTGGATGATGGATTCCTCGGGGTTGTGCGCCTCGGAGGCTATGGGATACTCGTAGGCGTCGTCGCCCGCCGAGGTCCGGATGTCGTCAAGATAGATGGTCTGGAGACGTTTTTTCCGTATAAAGTCGACACAGTTGTTGGTGGCTATGGAGAAGAGCCATGTGCTGAAAGCGTGGGTAGGTGTGTAGAGATGGAGCGAGGAGAAGGCCTTTCCGAAAGCCTCGATGGTGAGGTCGTCGGCCTCTGTGGGGTTGTTGGTCATTTTGAGCAGCATCAAATAGATCGGTTCCTTATACATGCGCATAAGGTCGGCATAGGCGCGCTGGTCTCCCTGTTCGCGGGCGCGGCATACAAGAGCGTAATCGCGCTTTGCCTTTTCGGTCGTCAACTGTGCTGCAGTCTCCATTGTGGATACAATTTGAAAACTTTATTTTTTCCTACGTAACGTAGTTAATGACAAAAAAGTATTCGCAAATAGAAAATAAAGTTCAAAAAATGGAGACAGAAATTGTATTATTTTGATTTTAAACCTTTTGGCAAGTAAACAAGAGCAGACAATCTGCCAGATGACCTTGAGAGCGAGAACCGAGGCGGGCAAAACCCAGAGCGAGGGGATATTGGTCCAGAGAAGGACGAGCGAGACAAGGAAGAGGATGATGGCAAGTGGGTAGACGCTGAGCATGAGTCGGTCGCCTAAGGGATAGTAGCGGCGTGTGGAGCGGCGCGACACACGGTTCTCGTGCCATTGCTGGAAGGTGTTGTACTGCGGACGGCATACTTCCGCGTCGGGGCTGAGGATGATGGCTGTGTTGCGCTTGTTGGCGTTCTGGTTGACAAAGAGGTCGTCGGCGCCGTCGGGAATGCTGTAGTGTTTGATGAAGGCGCCGTGGTCGAAGAAGAACTTGCGCTTGAAGGTGAGGTTGCGGCCTGTGCCGGTATAGGGGTTACCCATGATGGCGAAACCCATATAAGAGGCCGTTTCGGCGAGGTTGTCGTAGTTCTGGAGAGCGCCGAGGAGGTTGCCTGAGGTCTGGACGGTGTTGTAGCCCAGGACAATATCGGCGCCGCGCATGTATCCGCACATCATCTCCCTTATCCAGTTGAAGGAGCTGGGTATGCAGTCGGGTTCGGTGAGGAGCACCACATCCTTGGTGGCTGATTTGATGCCGATGGAGAGCGGGTATTTTTTGCCGTGGAACATGTTGATGTCCTCGGGGAAGCTGACGGGTTTGAGGTTGGGATAGTTCTCTGCGCAGACGCGGAGGACGAACTTGGTCTCCGTGTCGTTGTGCGACAGGTAGTCGACAACCACAACCTCGAAGTCGGGATAGTCCTGCTCGAGGAGATAGGGCAAACTTTTTTTGAGGTTTTCGGACTCGTTCTGCGCCACCAGGACCACCGAAACCGAGGGGAGATTTTTCGGCTCGATGGTGTCGGCTTTGGGGATTTGGTTGTTTTTATACAGTCCGACACGCATCCATACCAGTCCATAGTAAAGACAAAGCACAAGCAGAGACAATGCCAATAACGCCAACAAAGTAAGTGTGTATGTGCTGTTTAAAACTATTGAAAAATCCATCGTGTCATTATTTTTGAAATACAAAAGTAGTGGTAATTTGCAAAATATGTGTATTTTTGCAATTTGATTTAAAAACATTTTATCAACAGATGCATTTTGATTTAGAGAAGAGTGACAGATTGACGAAGGCCCGCGCCGGAGTGCTGCATACCGACCATGGCGAGATAAAGACGCCCATCTTCATGCCCGTGGGCACGGTGGGCAGCGTCAAGGCGGTACACCAGCATGAACTGCGCAGCGACATCGACGCCAGCATTATACTGGGCAACACGTACCATCTGTACCTGCGTCCGGGTATGGATGTGCTCCGCGCCGCGGGAGGACTGCATCGTTTCATGGGATGGGAACGGCCCATACTGACCGACAGCGGCGGATTCCAGGTGTTCTCGCTCGCCGACAACCGCAAGATCAGCGAGGAGGGCTGCACTTTCAAATCGCACATCGACGGATCACGACATATATTCACCCCTGAGAAGGTGGTTGACATACAGCGCCAGATTGGCAGCGACATAATGATGGCTTTCGACGAGTGTCCCCCCGGCGAGTCGCCCTACGGATACGCCAAAAAATCGATGGAGCTGACGCACCGCTGGATGGACCGCTGCATGAAACGCTACCGCGAGACCGAACCGTTGTACGGGCACGACCAGGCCCTCTTCCCTATTGTGCAGGGCTGCAAATACGCCGACCTTCGTCGCGTCAGCGCGGAGCACGCCGCCTCGCACGACGCCGTGGGTTACGCCATTGGCGGTCTTGCCGTGGGCGAGCCCACCGAGACGATGTATGAGATGATCGAGGTGGTCAACGCCATACTGCCCACCGACAGGCCGCGCTACCTCATGGGTGTCGGCACCCCGGCCAACCTGCTGGAAGCCATAGAACGCGGCGTGGACATGTTTGACTGCGTGATGCCCACTCGTAACGGCCGCAACGGAATGCTGTTCACATGGAAGGGCACAGTGAACATCAAGAACAAGAAATGGGAGGAATGTTTCGAGCCTATAGACCCCACATCGCCAGCGGAAGCCGACAGGGTGTACACCTACGCCTACCTGCACCACCTTATCAAGTCGGAGGAGCTGCTGGGACTGCAGATAGCCTCCATACACAACCTGACCTTTTACCTGTCGCTGGTACGCGCTGCAAGACAACATATAATTGAGGGAGATTTCGCGGAGTGGAAAGCGAGTGTGACGCCGAATTTGATGAGGAGGGTGTGATTGGGGGTTGATATGTTGATAAGTTGATATGTTGATAAGTTGATACGTTTAAAAGTTTAACGGTACGCTTACAGACTGCCCGTATCACCAATCAAAGGTCACAATTAATTAATGATAAAGTAAATACAATTAATATAATAATCAAATGAAGAAAATTCTTATCACTCTTGCTTCGGTGGCTCTGGTTTGCGCCTGCTCGAAGCAAAACAAAGACGACGAGTTCATTGTCGAGAAACCACAAGTACAAGTGCAGGACGGCCGCTTCACCCCCGAGGTGATGTGGAGCTTGGGCGTGATGAGCGAATACGCTGTGAGCCCCGACGGCAAGCAGGTGCTCTACACCGTCCGCTACACCGACATGGAGAAAAACAAAAACAACGCAGAGCTGTACCTCATGCCCATAGAGGGTGGCGACGGACAGCGCCTGACCACCACGGCCGCCTCGGAGTTCAGCCCCGTGTGGATGGACGAGGGTACAATAATGTACTGCCGTGGAAACCAAATACTCTCCATGAACCTTAATTCGAAGAAGGAGAGCGTTGTGGCTGAATGCGAGCGCGGTTTCGAGGGCTTCAAGCTGGCTCCCGACGGCAAATCGCTGGTGTATATCAGCACCATCCCCGTGGAGCGTCCCGACCACATCAACAAACTGTTCGAAGGACTTGACAAAACCACCGGCCGCATCAACGAAGACCTGATGTATCGCCACTGGGACAACTGGGTGGACGAAATACCCCACATCTACTATGTGGCCCTCAACAACGGCAAAGCCGATATGGACAACGCTGTAGACATCCTCAACGGCGAGCCCTACGAGACCCCGATGCGTCCCTGGGGCGGCACCGAACAGTACAACTACAGCCCCGACAGCAAGCTCATTGCCTACACCTGCCGCAAAAAGACCGGTTACGACTATGCCCACAGCACCAACAGCGACATTTTTGTCTACAACATCGAGACCAAAGAGACCCGCAACATCAGCGAGGGTATCATGGGATATGACCAGAACCCTGTGTTCAGCAACGACGGCACAATGATAGCCTGGGAGAGCATGGAGCGCGACGGCTACGAGAGCGACAAACTGCGCCTGATGGTGATGGATCTCGCCTCGGGTCAGAAAGCCGACCTCACGGAGAACTTCGACTATGGTGTGATGAGCATCAACTGGAGCAACGACGACAAGGAGCTCTACGCTGTGGTGATGTATCGCGGTATGAACGAGATTTTCGCCTTCAACCGTATCGACAAAACCATACGCCAGATATCGCACGGCTACCACGACGTGAACGGCATACAGCTGAACGGCGACAAACTCATAGCCACCCAGGTATCGATGCAGTATCCCGCCACCCTCTTCGCCTACAACACAAGCGACGACAAGGTTGAGGGAACAAAACTCAGCACATTCAACGACGACATCCTCTCACAGGTGAAGATGGGCAAGGTTGAGGAGAACTGGATCAAGACCGTGGACGGCAAAGAGATGCTCAACTGGATTATCTATCCCTACAACTACGACAGCACCAAGACCTACCCCGCCCTGCTCTTCTGCGAGGGTGGTCCCCAGAGTATGGTGAGCCAGTTCTGGAGCACACGATGGAATTTTATGGTCATGAGCGGAGCCGAATACTTCGTCATCGCCCCCAACCGTCGCGGATGCCCCGGTTTCGGAATGGAATGGCTTGAGGAAATCAGCGGCGACTACGGCGGACTCTGCATGCAGGACTACATGAGCGCCACCGACTGGGCCGCCGACAACATCAAACAGATCGACCGTGAGCGTATCGGCGCCTGCGGCGCAAGCTTCGGCGGATACAGCATCTACTGGCTCGCCGGCCACAACCACGACATAAAAGGTTACAACGAAGGCCGCCGC
>JAEEGL011567029.1_pt1 | contig 10891 bp, 10 predicted proteins | sample 9134231 | NCBI WGS metagenome assembly JAEEGL01 (sample SAMN16246548, study PRJNA631951) | gut metagenome | biome: gut microbiome; feature: rumen; material: fiber-attached | host: Bos | place: Iran: Karaj | collected 2018-10
AGCCGTATGAACTCTGGAGCGGCGCGTACACGGTGATGTTGGAGTACGCGGCGGTTTGCGCCAGTTCCTGTATGGGCAGTCCCGGCGCAGGGGAGCGCACGGTCAGCGTGCCGTCGGTGTGAACCCATACGGGCTTCCCAAGGTCGAGGCCGTCGTGCGCCAGCCTGTTCGTGTAGGCGTCGAAGTACCAGTCGCCGTCGTCGTGCGCGCCTCGCTTCGCTATCCCCTCGGCAAGCTGCGCGTTGGCCGGCATCGTGAGGTCGTGCGTCTCGTTTGTGTGCGCTTCCGACACGGCGTAGCCGGTTTGCCTCTCTGTAGCATTGAAGATGTTGGTGCAAAGCGCAGCGACAGTCTGCGGAACGGCGGACATCACATCGTGGACGCGGTTTCCGAAGAGCTTGTCAGCCGCATAGGCGGAGAGCGCGAAAAACGCAACAAAAGCGAGCGAGCGCGCAAGCCGCGAAGCCTTGCGCCACCAGTCCCCTAGGGCTCCCAGTTCGCCTCGCAGGTATGCGCGGCGCAGAAACGGCGCGAGCGTCAGGATCGCCAGCGCGAATGCGATAAGTTGTCTAACGAAGTGTGTCATCGGAGAATGAGTTGCGTGCCGTCGGGCGAATTGCGGACTTCGAGGCTCTCCTGCGGAGGCGCGCAACCACGCGTGGTCACGCGAAGCATGTTCCACGAGTCGGCCATCGGCAGGGCTATGGGCGGAGGGTTCGGGATGAGCGACGTCGCGCCGTCCAGGAGCGCGACGTCCCGCACCGTGTCGTTGGGACGCACACCGAGGCGGAGCAGCAGCGTCTTGCGCGTCTCGGGCCCGACAGGCGCGATTTCGACGCGGTTCGTGAGGCCGGGGGTCGCGAGGAACCAGTGTCCACCATCCCAGCCGAACTGAAGCGAGGCCTCCGCATGCGAGAGCGCGCCGTCGGCCGGGGTCGCGTCGTGGCCGACGGCGACCTCCACGCAGTTCGAGGCCGTGGTGTCTAGCAACAGTGAAATGGTGAACGAACGTCCGCCGACAAGCGGCGCAATGGCTATGTTTGTGGAGTTCTCCGTGTCGGCGTAGACCGAAGGCGCGAGCACCGGCGGGGCGATGCGCTCGGCTCGAACTACCCCGACAAAGGCGAGCAGCAGAACAGCAGAAAATAACATTCGGCTCCAGACGGGCTTCCAGAACCGGGCGCACAGGATTGTCGGGCAACGATTTGGCCTCGTGGCGAAGACGACGGAATGTATCATGGGAAAATTATAGCAAAATGTCAGTCGTGTAGGCTCTTACACGAACCAATTCAAAGCTTGTCGACCTAGCAATACTGACGCGCGATGCTCTTTCGCCATATCGGTGATGTTAAAAAGTGCTAACAAAAGTGTTGCATCTTCGAGGAAATATGGTATAATATTATTGTTTTCAAAATCACCGAAAGGGTTTTCTATGAATATTGAACTCAAAGATAAGCATTGTAATGGCTGGGTGCTTGTGTACCCAAGACGACTTGTCGCCGAAAACGCTAAGAACATCCACATCGTCGAAGTTAGGATTGATGCCCAAGGCAAAATTGTTTACTGGTCAGATTCGACATGCTGCGCTGAGGACTTAACAGCCACCAAATATTACATTAAAGGCTGTATCTTCCCTGACACGCCGGAAGGAAGATCAGCTCTCCGACGCAAAGTCGCCGACCTCCAAAACAATTGTCATGAGGTATGTGGTTCCTGCGCAGGACACCTCTACGCCGACTGCATCGCATGACACCTCGGTGGGATTGCGTTGGCTCAACCTCCCACTATCTGCTGCGACTTTTCGTCGTCAGGGGGGGGGTGTTTGTTGCGTTAAACGAGCAGCCGTGTCAACTGCATGCTCAATTCTTTTTCCACGATTTGCGGAAGAAAGGAGGTGAGAAAATGATAACAGTTAAAAACATTCACGGAACAGGTGATAGCAAAGGGGATTGGCTCGAAAAGTGGAAGGCTGCAAATGGATATCGTCCATCTGATTCTGTCCACTGCTGTGTTCAAGGTTGTCCTTACCGGGCAACGGACGGAGCACATGTCATGAAAGACGGTTCAGGAAAACGTCAATTCATTGTGCCAATGTGTCATTCGCACAATCTGAAGTATGACATAGAGCTGCTGGTTTACAACTGGGCAAACCCTATGCCAGTCGTTCCGTAACGGGATAATGCACATGTAAAGCCGAGACCTGGCGAAGACAAAACTTCGCCGGGTCTTTTATTGTGCATATTGCTCCAAAACCGACTTCACCCAAAATTTGGAAAATCGGCATCATTTCATTTCTGAAGGCGTAATGAGGCAAGTACGATGTCACCACATCGCTTCCAGCATCCAAGACTTCACGCAGGGGGAAAGACTTCACAGCGAAACCTTGCCCAAGGCCCCCCAAGCCTTCACAATTCACAAAGACTTCACGCGAACTCTTATCCGGCGTTTGGGATTACTTAGAATATTGATATATAGTATTTATTAAATTCATATTTTATTAAAAATAAAAGAATTCAAGAATTCACTCCACCCCCTCGCGTCTGTCTCCGAATTGGGGGTGCGCATATATAGGGGGGTAATTCTGTGAAGGCTTGTCCCCCTTTGCCTAGGCCCCCGCGGTTCGACGCGGCCCATTCCGGTTTCCACGGTGTACAAGTGGCATGTGACGCCCCGTCATCCGCCGGGGACGAGGGCCAGGCCCCCCAGGGGGTGGGTTCTCCCCCAGGGTGCCCATCGGAAGCGGGCCGGGGAAGGAGGCGGAAGGGTTGGCAAAGTTGGTTGCAGCCGGCGAACGCGCCCGCTGGCCCGCCCTTGCGGCATCGCGGCGTCCCGGAGACGAGATGGAAACCGCCAAGCAAAAAATCGAAATGATCCCCGTCGGGGAGATCATCCCCTACGAGGGGAACCCCCGCGTAATCGATGCCGCCATAGACGACGTGGTGACATCGATTCGCACATACGGCTTCAGGGGCGCGCTGCTGCTCGACCGCAACAAGGTCATAATCACGGGCCACACTCGCCTGGCCGCCGCGAAGCGCCTCGGAATCCCCGCCCTCCCCTGCATCATCGCCTCCGACCTCACCGAAGAGCAGGTGCGGGCGCTCAGGATTGCAGACAATAAGACCGCGTCTAAGTCGACCTGGGACATGGATTTGCTCCCGGTCGAACTCGCCGCCCTCCGCGACGCCGGCTTCGACATGTCGGCCCTCGGATTCGACGCAGACGAGCTGGAGGAGATACTGTCCGGGGGCGGGCCGGAGGAGGGCCACACGGAGGCCGACGACGCCCCGGAGGCGCCCGACGAGGCCGTCTCCCTGCCCGGCGCGGTCTACGCGCTCGGCCCCCACCGGCTCCTCTGCGGCGACTCGACCGACGCGGGGCAGATCCAGCGGCTCATGGGCGGCGAACAGGCGGACCTGTGGCTGACCGACCCGCCCTACAACGTGAACTACGAGGGTTCGGGCGGACGGCGCATACAGAACGACTCGATGGCCGACGAAACATTCCGCGAGTTCCTCCGCGCCGCCTTCGCCGGGGCCGAGCACTGCATGAAGCCGGGGGCCGTGTTCTACATTTTCCACGCGGATTCCGAGGGGCTGAACTTCAGGCTCGCCTGCGCGGACGCCGGCCTCAAGGTCTGGCAATGCCTCATCTGGAAGAAGAACTCGCTCGTCCTCGGCCGCCAGGACTACCAGTGGATACACGAGCCGTGCCTGACGGGCTGGAAGGAGGGGGCGCACAAGTGGTACTCCGACAGGAGCCAGACGACCGTCATGGAGTTCGACAAGCCCAAGAAGAACGACCTTCACCCGACTATGAAGCCGGTGCAGATGCTCGAATACCTCATGGGCAACTCAACGAAGCGCGGCGACCTCGTCATGGACACCTTTGGCGGCTCCGGCTCGACGCTCATCGCCTGCCAGCGCACCGGTCGCATCTGCCGCACGATGGAACTCGACCCGCGCTACTGCGACGTGATCCGGCGCCGCTGGGCCGAGTTCACACACGGAGCCGGCTGCGACTGGCAGTCGCTCACGCCCCAGGAGGAGACATGACGGCGGCGAAGCGCAGCCCCTGGCGCAGGGCCGAGAGGCGTTGCGACATGCGCCCGCGCCTCGCGCTGCGCACGAAGTGCGGCTTCCTCTACGCCTCGCTCATGCTCGTCACGCGGCAGGGCCGCACACTCGAGGACATCAAGAACGATCCGGAGAGCGTCGCCCCGTTCGCCAGGTCGCTGTGCGAGTTCGTCGCGGCCTTTCTCGGCCCGAATCTCGCGTCCGGCGGGTGGTGCCTCTGCACGACCCCGCGACGGCGACATGCCGAGGGCCTCCACTTCGCCACGGAGGTGTGCAGGGCCGCCTCCGCGATGATCGGCATCCCATTCCGCGAGGACGTGGCGACGGCGCGGACGCGGGCCAGGATCGACGCAGAGATTACGCTCGTGGCAGACCCGCCCGAAAGGAACGTCATCCTCTACGACGACGTGATCACGACCGGGATAACGATGCGGGAGACGCGCAAGGCCCTCATGAATGCCGGCCACACGGTCTTCGCCGTCGCCGCGATAAGGAACGGGGAGTAGCATGGACGGCGGCAAGGTGCGCTATCTGCCCCTGTTCAGCTGGATTGAGTGTTTTTCCAGGGGGAAATCAATGACGCAGACATCGGAATGGGTGTCGACGGGACACCCGGACAAGCTGGCCGACCTGATCGCGGCCTACATTCTCGACAGGCATCTCGAACGAGATCCGAACGCCCGCGTGGCCGTCGAGGTCCTCGTGAAGGACAGGAAGGCGGTCGTCGCCGGCGAGGTGTCCTCGGAGGCGGGGTTCACGGAGGCCGACTACACACGCTTTGTGCGGGACGCCATCAACCTCTGCGGGTACACTGTGACATACCAAGATAAGTGGGGCGCGGAAAACACACTCTGCGGCGACGAGACGGAGGTGACAGTCATGTTCGGCGAGCAATCCCCCGACATCGCGCGTGGCCTGGGCAGGGGCTGGGGCGACCAGGGGATATTCTGGGGGATGGCGACCGGCGACGCCACAACCGCCTTCCTCCCCCGCGACCTCTGGCTTGCGCGCTCCCTCGGCCTCGCCATCGCCGCCGCCGGCATCGGCGGGCTGGACATGAAGACGCAGATAACGATGGCCGACGGTGTGGCGACACACGCCGTCGCAGCCGTCCCGCTCCTTGAGCCGCCCGACACCGAGCGCGTCCGGCGCGTCGTGCGCCGCGTCGTCGGCGAACAGGCGGCCGTCGTGGTCAACGGCACGGGCCGCTTCACCCGCCACGGGCCAATCGGCGACAGCGGCCTTTCCGGGCGCAAGCTGTGCGTCGACTTCTACGGGGGAAACTCGAGGATCGGCGGCGGCTCTCCCTGGGGCAAAGACCCATCGAAGGCCGATGTGACGCTCAACCACTACGCGAGACGTCTCGCCGTCCAGTACCTCATGGACCACGGCATGGGCACCGTGTTCTGCTCCATCAGCTGCGCCATCGGAAGACCCGAAATCGAGATCGCCTTCTTCGACGCGAAGAACAGGCTTGTGGAACGCCGCCCGGAGTCCCGGCCGCCGGCGGAGATAATAGACGAACTGGGGCTGCGGGAGCCCAACTACGCGCAAATGTGCAGAAAGGGTCTGTTCACATGGAAATAGTCAAACTTGCAGTCGCAGCCGCGCTTGCGTTCGCGTTCGGCGGCATAGGCGGCGCAATCGCCGACGCGGTAATACAGAGGCGGGGCAACCTCGGCCTCGTGTTCTGGCTCTCCGAACTGGCGCTGGCCGTGGCCCTGGTGTGCGACCATCCCCGCCTGGCCTGCGTCGCGCTTGCCGTGACGGCGGGGATGGCCCTTGCAGGGGGCGAGGACGGCCCTAGAGGGCGGCGCTGAAGCAGCCCCGGCCCTCCGCCCTGCGGAAGCGCGGATTAGGCGAGGACGCGATCTCGCGCACGATTGCCGAGTAGAGCGTCAGCGACGGGGTCTTGCCCTTGCCGGCCTGCCACAGGCCGCGCTCCTGCGCCTCCCTCGCGAGTTCGGCCGCCGTGCGCGGTTTCCCGTCGCCGAGGATTTCAAGGGCGACCCCGACAAGGGACGCCTTCTTCGGCTTCGGGGCCGGCGCCGGGATTTCAACCCTGCCGCTCTCGAACGTCTTCCCGCTTCCGACCGAGCGGACCCGGTAGCGACCTCCACCGAGATCCTCCTCGATGACTACGTCGACCATGTTTCTTCCTACCTTTGCCTTCGCCGCCGTTCCTGCGGCCGCTTTTGCATTCTGTTCTGACATGACTGTCCTCCTTTTGGACATAGACATTCAACCATACCCGAAAACAAATAGCAACTCATTTATTTCGAGTATTCTGGAATAATTTTCGATGCCAGCGGAGACGAGGATAACGGCCCTTGCGCCGGAGAAGCTGGCGGCCATCCTGAGGGCCGCCGGATCGCGTCTTGTCACCGCCGAAACCATCCGCGCAGACATCGCCGCCGGCGCGCCTTCCAACCCCGACGGGACCGTCAGCCTAGTTGAATACGGGGCCTGGCTCGCGAAGCAGACGGAGGCCGACCATGCCGATTAACCCGTCCAGGCTAAGGCCGGCCGAGGCGGCAAGGCTATTAAACTCCACACGGCTCGGCACGGCCATCACGTCGAACCGCGTCTACCGCGATTTCACGCGGCTCGGCTTCAACATCGCCGCCGCAGACGACCCGCGATGCATCAACCTCGTCAAATACATAGCCCGCCTCGCCGACCTCCACATCTCGCCGCCGCCCGTGCAGGGCGGCAGATCGTATGACGAGCGCCGCGAGGCGGAGCGGGCGCGCAACGCAGCGCAGTCGCTGGCGGGGCGCGACATCGGCGAACTCCCGCCTGTCGTCGACGAGGAGCGGAAGCGGTCGTGCCGGGAGGATTTCAGGAAGTTCTGCGAGTGCTACTTCCCGGAGGTGTTCAACCTGGAGTGGTCGCCCGACCACCTCAAGGTGATCGCCAAGATCGAGGAGGCGGTCCTTCACGGCGGGCTCTTCGCGCTTGCGATGTCCCGTGGCTCCGGCAAGAGCAGCCTTGCCGAGGCGGCGTGCCTGTGGGCGATGCTCTACGGCCACCGCGAATTCGTCATGCTCGTCGGCGCGACGGAATCCGCCTCTGTCGAGATGCTCGATTCCATCAAGACGGAACTCGAGGTGAACGAACATCTCGCCGAGGACTTCCCGGAGGCCACCTACCCCATCGCGCAGCTTGAAGGAATCGCCAACCGCTGCGCCGGCCAGCTCTACAAGGGCGAGCGGACGCGCATCACCTGGACGTCGAACGAGATAGTCCTCCCGACGATGCCGGGGGCCGCGTCGTCGGGCATCATCGTGCGCGTGGCCGGCATAACGGGTCGCATCAGGGGCGCGAAGTACAAGCATCCGTCGGGGCGGACCCTGCGCCCGTCGCTGGTCATCGTGGACGACCCGCAGACCTCCGAGTCCGCCGGCTCCATCGAGCAGACGCGGAAGCGCATACGCGTGCTGGAGGGAGACATCCTCGGTCTCGCCGGTCCGGGCCGCAAGATATCGGGGATCATGCCCTGCACAATCATCCGTCCCGGCGACATGGCCGACCAAATCCTCGACCGCTCCAGGCATCCGGAGTGGAACGGCGAGAAGGCGAAGATGGTGTACTCGTTCCCGAAAAACACATCGCTCTGGGAGCGGTACGCCGATCTGCGCGCGGACGGTCTGCGGGAGGACGGCAACTTCTCGAAGGCCACGGAGTTCTACCGCCAGCACCGCGCCGAGATGGACGAAGGGGCCGTGGTCGGCTGGGAGGCGCGGCACAACTACGACGAGATCTCGGCCGTCCAGCACGCGATGAACCTCAAGCTCCAGGACGAGGCCGCCTTCTGGAGCGAGTACCAGAACGAGCCGCTGCCGGAGGACCTTGGCGGCGAGGAGCAACTGACCGCCGACATGGTCCTCGCGAAGCTCAACGGGCGCACGATGGGCTCCGTCCCCACTTCATGCTCGCACATCACGATGTTCGTCGACATCCAGCTGAAGCTCCTCTTCTACCTGGTGTGCGCCTGGGGCGACGACTTCAGCGGCTGCATCGTCGACTACGGCGCGTGGCCGGAGCAGAGGCGGCGCTACTTCTCCCTTTCGGACGCGAGCCCCACAATCCAGATGAAGTTCCGCGACGCGGGGTTCGAGGGCGCGCTCTACGGCGCCCTGAGGAAGCTGACCGAGGAGAAGCTCGCGCACGAGTACATGCGCGACGACGGGGCAGCCCTGAAGATAGAGCGCTGCCTCATCGACGCGAACTGGGGCGACTCCACGGAGGTCGTCTACCAGTTCTGCCGGGAGTCCGCCTTCGGGAACATCATCACCCCCGGCCACGGCCGCTACATCGGCGCGGGCACCAAGCCCATGTCCGAGTACAAGAAGGCGCAGGGCGACGTCGTGGGCCACAACTGGCGGATCCCCTCCGTGGCGGGGCGCCGCGCCGTGCGCCATGTGCTTTTCGACACGAACTACTGGAAGTCCTTCATGCAGTCGCGCATCCAGACACCCATCGGCGACCGCGGCAGCCTGTCGCTCTGGGGCCGCGACCCTGAAAGGCACATGCTCCTCGCCGAACATCTGACCGCTGAGTACAAGGTGCGGACCGAGGGGCGCGGACGGACCGTGGACGAGTGGAAGCTGCGCCCAGGCTGTAACGCGAACCACTGGCTCGACTGCCTCGTCGGCTGCTGCGTGGCCGCCTCAATGTGCGGATGCGCGCTGAAGGAGGCGGCGGGGCCGTCCCAGGGCACTAGGGGGAAGATTCGGCTCAGCGACCTCAGGCGGAACCGGATCGCGGCGAAGTCGGCCGCCACCTGACGGCGCGCCGGGAAAAAGAACGACGCGGCCTTGCCGGAATTCCAGACCGGTAGGAGCGCGTCGTTAGCCCGGATTGAAACGCGCACTTCTGAGCGGGCACACTTCCCGCACATATCGCGTTTCAACCGAGCAAGGAAATAGTTTACTCCATTTCGGGCCGATGTCAAGCGTGCGCGTAGTGTAAAAGTGTGTTTCCGGCCCCTGAAAAACTATAGTGTCGTCAGGGTGTCCTCTGACACATGTGCTCCACACATGTCCCTGATCAGCCCCGCCGTCTATATACCTATATCGGTCGCCCTTCCCCGACAGGGACAGAGTGTGTTTCCGCGCCCCTGTAATCCCTGTGTGGTCCCTCTACATGTCACTTGTCTCTTTGTCTCTGCGGGTCTCTGTAAAGTGGTCGGTTGGCGAAACCACGGTGTACAAGTCTGCAAAGGCGGGCGTCAAGCCCGGCAGCAGGCATGGCCGAGGAAAGCACAGAGACGAAAGACAGGCTCGAACTTGCGGCTAAAACCCCGAAATTGGCCGAGGTAGACGGGCAGAAAGTCCAGCAGCATTCGCTCCAGGAGCAGATCGCGCTGGACCGCTACCTCGCGTCCAAGGAGTCCGCTGAATCGGGGCATCGGGGCTTCCGGATCTCGAAGATGGTCGCGGGAGGGGCCGTGTGATGGCGCTCAGGGACGCAAAGGCCAGGCGGCTGTACCGCATCGTCCGCGCCCGCTACGACGCGGCTTCCACAACCGCCGACAACTCCCGGCACTGGTCGATGGCCGACTACCTCTCCGCAGACGCCGAGGCGGACGCCGGCGTGCGCCGCATCCTCCGCGCCCGCGCCAGGTACGAGTGCGCCAACAACTCCTACGCGAGGGGCGTCATCCGCACACTCTCCAACGACTGCGTCGGAACCGGTCCGCGCCTCCAGATGCTCACCGACGACGAGGAACTGAACAAGGCTGTCGAGGCCGACTTCCTCGCGTGGTCGCGGAAGATACGGCTCGCGCGCAAGCTCCGCACCATGCGGAAGGCGCAATGCCGCGACGGCGAGGCCTTCGCCATGCTCGTCCGCAACGACAACCTCGGCTGCGTACCCGACATCCGCCTCGACCTCCAGCTCGTCGAGGCCGACCGCGTCGCCGGCGACATCGACGACATCGACGGCAAGAGCGTCGACGGCGTGACCTTCGACTCCTTCGGCAACCCGAAGTCCTACCGTGTGCTTCTGGGGCATCCAGGCGACTCGCACTCCGACTCCAAGGCCGTGGTGGTCCCCGCGCAGTTCATGATCCACATCTTCACAGAGGAGAGGCCAGGGCAGCACCGGGGAGTCCCGGAGATACTCCCCGCCCTGCCGCTCTTCGCCCAGCTGCGCCGCTACACGCTCGCCGTGCTGGCCGCGTCCGAGGCGGCCGCCGACTTCTCCGGGATTCTCTACACGGACGCGCCTCCGGAGGGGACGGCCGAGAACGTCGAGGCGATGGACACGATCCAGCTCGAGAGGAACATGCTGCTCACGATGCCCGGCGGCTGGAAGATGGCCCAGGTCGACGCCAAACAGCCGTCCTCGACATACGCCGAGTTCAAACGCGAAATCCTCAACGAGATCGCCCGCAGCGTGGACATGCCCTACAACGTGGCCGCCGGCAACTCGTCGGGCTACAACTACGCCTCCGGGCGGCTCGACCACCAGACCTACCACAAGGCGATACACATCGACCAGGCCGACTACGAGCTGGTCGTCCTCGACCCCTTGTTCGAGGCGTGGTTCCGCGAATGGGGCCTCGTGAGGCGCGTGAGGGCGGAGGCGACGCCGCACATCTGGTTCTGGGACGGCTTCGAGCATGTGGACCCGTCGAAGGAGGCCAACTCGCAGATGATCCGGCTCCAGGACAACATGACCTCGCTCGCGGCGGAGTACGCCAGGGCGGGGAAAGACTGGGAGGCGGAACTTCGGCAGATATCCCGCGAGCGCAAGCTCATGGACGAACTCGGAATCACGCCCGTCCAGCTCGGACAGGGCGCATCGGA
>JAEEGL011962697.1_pt1 | contig 10891 bp, 6 predicted proteins | sample 9134231 | NCBI WGS metagenome assembly JAEEGL01 (sample SAMN16246548, study PRJNA631951) | gut metagenome | biome: gut microbiome; feature: rumen; material: fiber-attached | host: Bos | place: Iran: Karaj | collected 2018-10
CGGAGAAACAATTTCTGCTTACGGATTTACAAACAGTTATCTTACAGAAATAGATCATAATCCTGGAAAGAAATATGCAGACAAAAGTTTTATAAAAGATGATTCTTATCTTGAAGAAAGAAAGTCATTTTTATTTAAAGACGGCAACGAATTTCCTCAAAGGGTTTTTGAATTTGCGTTTAACGGCTTTGAAAGCTGGAAAAAGGCTTTTGCAGTAAAAGAAAAATCTTTAGAAAATCTTGATGAAATTCTTGATGAAAGAATCAACAGATATTTTAAAGTTGATGGAAAAGTAAAGATTTCTTCGACTGCGATGTCGAGTTTCTTTGGCTGTCCGAGAGCTTTTATGATGAACAAAGTTCTTTATGTCAGAGAAATGGATGATGAAGCAGAGTTAATCGGAGTGTTTACAGAAGGAAGACATAACCACAAAATTCTTGAGCTTTACTGTAAGGCATTAAAAAGCAATCGGCTGGTTCTTTCTTATAGCGCAGAAACCGACGATATTCCGGAATCTCACAAAGTTCTGCTTGAAAAAGCAATTGAACAGGCCGAAGAAGAGGCAGAAGAAAGTTATCTTGCAGGCCAGATATTAAAAACCGAAAGACCAAAGTTTAGAAAGACGATTCTTGAATGTGTTAAGAAGTTCTCGCAGATTTTTAACGGATTTTCTCCTTTCGAAAATGAAGTAAATTATGTTTATGAATCTCCTGATGGTGATTATATAATCGACGGACATATTGACTGTATTTTAAAATCTCCTTCGGATGAGTTTATTCTGATTGATTTTAAAAATACAAAATCAGCTTTTCCGAAGACGCCTTATTATTCTGATGATAACATTTATCCTAATACACAGCTTCCGCTTTATAAATTAATCGTAGAAAAAGGTCATAAAAACGATTCAGAAAGTAAAATAGATAAAATATCTGCATGCATGTTCTATGCGATAAAAGGCAATGAAAAAAAAGTTCTTTATTCAGATGTAAATTATTTATTTACAAACGGAAAGGAAAAAAAGAGACAGGGAGAGTTTAATGAAATGTTCGAGGACACGCAAAACAGATGTCTTGAGATGGCAGATTTTTATGTTGAACATTTGTTAGACAAGAATTTTTCCCCTGAATTGACGGAAGTTGGTTTTGAAGACTGCCGAAGTTGTGACTACCGACCGATCTGTAGAAGAAACTACACTCTTAACGGAAAGAGGGATTAGTAAAAATGGCAGAAGAAAAAGTAGAACTTGATGCAGATCAGGCTCAGGCAGTAAAGATAAATAAGAACTCAGTAGTAAGTGCAGGCGCCGGCTCTGGAAAAACCCGCGTTCTTGCAAAACGTTTTTCTGATATTTTAAGGCGTGACCAGTCGTGCAGGGTAGATCAGATTTTGACTTTAACTTTTACAAAAAAAGCTACAGTCGAAATGAATGAAAGAATTTACAAAGAGCTTGCAGAGACCTGTCCCGAAAAAGCAAAAGACTTTTTTAAGGCGAATATCAAAACTCTGGACAGTTATTGTTCGCAGATTGCAAAAACAGGATGCCATTATTTTGGTATAAGCCCTGACTTTTCTGTAGACCAAAATCTTCTTGAAGATTACGTAAGAAGTATGGCAATTCCTTTTATTTTGAAAAATAGAAATAACAAAGGGATAATGACTCTTGGTTTAAATAAAACATATGAAGAAATAGCAAAGGATTTTTTTGGAAAGATAATAAGTTATTCTACCGTTGTAGAGCCAATTGATTGGAATGAAGTAATTGAAAAACAAAAAAACATCGTAGAAAAAGAATTTAAAAAACTTACAGATAAAATGATTTCGCTTAAAGAAGCTATTCGTGAAGTGGTATTCGAATATCCAAAAGAACTTGATTATATAACTGATTTAAAAAAATATCTTGTAAATGAACTTCCTGAGCTTGCTCCTATAAATTTTGATGAAGCTGAATCAGAAAACAGAAAAAAATTTCTTGAGTATTTCAGAGCGCTTGTATCGGTTAGAAAAAGTACTTCGAAAAATACAGAACATATTAAAGAGATGCATAGAGATCTTGAATCGCTTATTGTGCAGTATGCATCCATCGAAAATTTTATTTATGGTCTTAAATATGTAAAAGAACTTATTCCGCTGGCAGAAGAGTTTTATGAACAGGTATGTGCATTTAAAAGGCGTACGGGAGTTTTTGCACACAGCGATATTTCATCTCTTGCGCTTCGAATCCTGCGCGAATATCCAGAAATTCGACAACTTGAAAAAGAAAAGTATAAATACATAATGATTGATGAGTTTCAGGATAATAATGAAATTCAGAAAAATCTTTTATTCATGCTTTCTGAAAAAAATGATGTTAAAGGCAGAGTGCTTGCAAAAGACGAAAGCCTTAAGCCTCAAGATCTTGAAAAAGAAAAACTTTTCTTTGTAGGTGATGAAAAACAGAGTATTTATAAATTTCGCGGAGCTGACGTAACGGTTTTTAGAAGCCTTTCTGAAGATTTTAAAGAAGGAAATCTTGAACTTAGAAAAAACTACCGCTCTCATCCTGCGTTAATTGCAATGTTTAATTCTATTTTCGGCGGAATGGAATATCCCCCTTCTGAAAATAAAGAGCCTGTATCTGGAAGCGTTTTTTATACTGAATCAGATTTAAAAACCGATCCTCCTAAGGTTTCCGTTCCGGATTATGAAGCAGTTTATCATAATGTCGAAATGTCTGAAAAAACGGCAAAAGAAGTTGCAGACAACCCTGAAAAATATTACGAACCTCACATGACTCTTGCCCTTGTTAATTCAAAGAAGAAGACTGATGAGGATGATGATGAGGAATACGAAGATGCATCTCTTTCTGAAGCAAACTGGGTTGTAAAAAAGATAATTGAATTGACAACGACAGGTATAAACGGAAAAGTTTATAAACCCGAAGATATTGCAATTCTTTTTAGAAAAACTGCTAAACAGACAGATTATGAAAATCTTCTTCTTAAAAATGAGATTCCGTATACATCAGAAAATATTTCGACATTCTACTCTGACGGACCGGTAAATGATATAAGCTCTATTTTAAGAACTGTAATTTTCCCGACAGACGTGTATGCGTTCTCAGAAGTTTTGCGTTCTTCGTTTGTAAATCTTTCGTTCAGTGATGTCAGAAAGCTTCTTTTAAAATTTGATACGAGAAAAAATCTTTTTGAACAGGACGCTGATGAAATATTAAAAGGCAAGGCGCTTGAACGATATAAAGCCGGACAGGAGCTTTATAAAAAAATCCTTCTTCTTACACAGGACAGAACAAATGCAGAAATTGTTTCTTATCTCTGGTATGAAACAGGTTACAGATTTGAAACTCTTCTTAATAAAAAAACATACATGTACAGTTATATATATGATGTTCTTTTTGAACTTGCAAGAAGAGCTGATGCAGATAATAAAGGGCTTGCGGACTTTTTAAAGAATCTTGAAACTTATAAAACAAAGTCACTTTCGGAAATGGAAATTCCTTTTGACGATGCCTCTGGTGTTAAACTTTTGACGATTCATAAAAGTAAAGGTCTTGAATTTCCTGTAGTATTTGTTACAGGCTGTGGAGCCGGAACAAAAAAAGAAAACAACACAGAATTGATTTACAATAGCAGCGAATATGGACCATGTATAAATACTCCGTTTAGCCCGGTCGTTTCAAGCCTCAAGCTTACTAAGAAGAAAGGTTCGTTCTTTTTTTCGATTCAGGAAGAGCTTAGCAACAGGATGAACTCTGCAGAAAACAGACGTGTAATTTATGTTGCTGTTACACGTGCACAGGATTATGCTTTTTTAACCGGTGCAATTGATTTTGAAAAAATACTTCCATCCGGAGATTCTGAAAAACCCGTATGTGACAGCTTTCTTGGAATCCTTATGCCGTCAATTTCTTCGTTTGTTGATCCGGGGTTTAAGTTTAAAGATGGAATGGAAAAAAAGTGTCCGTTTAAAATCGAGGAAATCGAATATGTCGTACGCTCTGATGATTTTATAACGCAGGCAGATAAAAAAGAACTTATAGAAAAAATCAGTGAAGGTTTTGAAAAAGCAGAAAAGGTTGCTAAAGAAATTCCACCTGAACAATATGTATCACCGAGTCATCTTTACGAAAAAGATGAAGAGTTTGCATTTAACCGTGAAGATTTTAAAATCGATGAAAGCATTCCGTATTACAACATCGATAAACTGGTTTACGACTCGCTTGATAAAAAAGACGGTTCGCCAGAGTTTAATTATGCAAACTTCGGAACGATTGCACATGCCTATATGGAAGCTGCTGTTAAAAACGAAAAGCCAAAAATGCTTAACAGGGAAGTTGTCGGATTATGCGGCAGTGAAAAGAAAATAAAGGAAGTTCACGATGCGTGTGTTAAAATGTACGAAGGATTTAAAGAAAGCTTAACGGGCAAAAAGGTAAGTGATGCCGTTAATAACAAAAAATTCGTAAGATCAGAATATTCGTTTAAGAGCATGATTTCTGGCAAAATCATCAATGGACAGATTGACCTTGTATTCCAGAACGAAAACGATGGATTTACGATTGTAGATTACAAGACAAACCGCGAAGTGAAGCCCGAAATTTATTATATTCAGCTTGCATGTTACAGACAGGCGGTTGCAAAAATGATGGGCGTGGACGAAGAAAAGATAACATGTGTTCTTTATTATCTTAGATATGATAAAGAAGTTGATGTTACAGCTGAATGCAGTAAAATAAATATTGAGGAATGTGTAAACAAACTTTAATATTTTTAATTTGTAAGTTATAATCTTAATATGGCTGAACCAAAGAAACATAAGACACTTGCGATTTTTTCTCTCATTGTTTTTTTAATTTCGATAGTCGTATGTTTTATAATTGTTGTTTATAATCTTGCAAGCATTCAGTCGCAGAGTAATGTAAATGCAGTCCAGGGTGCACAGAGAGATTATTCTGTTCTGATAACAGGGAATTCAGAAAATAAGTTTATTTTACGGCACGTTTATGAAGGTGCTACAATCGTAGGAAACTTTTATGACAGTGCAATTCAATATTATATTCCCGAGAGTAAGACAAGAAGTACTTCTATGCAGTCGCTGTTTGATTATGCAAGTTATACAAATGCTGACTGCGTAATTGCATATATCGATCCTGATGTTGAAGATTTTATTCCGCCGGTAAACAGCTCGGGAGAAAAAATTCCAATAATTACTGTTGGAACCTATTCTCCTGAGATTTCACAGATTTCTCATATCGGTGTTAATTATGCAGAGCTTGGTGCTTCGATGGCGCAGGAGGCCGCAGAGTTTCTAAACGGAACCGGCACAATCTACATTTTAAATACTCTTAACATCCAGGACTTTTATAACAGTACATTTATAAATAGTCTTTATAACGCATTAAAGGCCTACGGTGATATAAACGTTTTAAATTCACGTATTTCAAAGAACAGTGGTTTTACAATTGAAGACAGCGTAAGACAGCAGATTGCTTCGACAGGACAGATAGATTTGATTCTTTCTCTTTCTGAACAGGATACTGTACTTGCTGCTCAGACTATTCTTGATTTGAATATGGGCGCAAATACAAAAATCATCGGGTTCGGTAATGGTTATGAGTCCAATCTTTATTTCGAAAAAGGAATTGTTGCAGAATTGTTTAAAGTCGATGCGGTTGATGTCGGTAAAAAAGCAGTTCACGAATTTTTTGAATATAATACAAACGGCTCTGCCAACAGTTATGTTACTGCAGATATTCAGCTTTTAAAAATAAGGATGGATAAATAATGGCAGCAAGACGTGAAGATTCTTTTTTTAAAAAAGTTTTTTATGCTTTCCAGGAACGTTCTGTTCGTTCGCAGATTCTTATAACTTTTTTTGCTGCAAGTTTTATTCTTGCCTGTATCGTAATGTTTACGACAAATATTTTTAGAAAGACGATTACGACTGTAGGTGAATCATATCAGACGAACGCAGACCTTGATAAATATCTTACACTTCTTTCTGAAACGCAGAATGCGATGGAATCTTATATGCAGTACAGAACATTTGAAAGTATTGATAAATATTTTCATTACGAAGCACTGCTTGAAGAAGCTGCACAGAAGCTAAGGACGAACCCCTCTGCTATTACAGTTCAGCAGAAAGAATATATAATCAAACAGCTTTCTTCAAATTACTTTAATCTGTCCGGAAACGCAATCGCTGCCCGTCGGTCTAATAATAATGAGCGCATAAACATGTATTACAACAAGACTGTCGAGTGTTATTCTTTTTTGAGAGAAGAAATTCTTTCGCTTAACATGATGTACTTTCAGTCAAACGCTTATACTTATGAAATGAATAAAGCCGGAATGACTGTAGTAATCAACACTTCAATCGTAATGATGTTTTCGATTTTAGGATGTGCAATTCTTTTGATTTACATCAACATTTCTAGAATCATTCAGCCTATATCAACGATTTCTACGGTTGCTTCAAAAGTTGCTGAACGAGATTTTGACATTGAGCTTTTTAACTCGACAAGAAAAGACGAAATCGGAAACATCTGCCGTGCATTTGATGCGATGATTATAAGCATCAGACAATATGTTGATACAATCTGGGAAAAGGCTAAAAAAGAAAATGAACTTCGCGAAAAAGAAATCGAAATGAGGGCACTCATTACCGATGCACATTTTAAAGCCCTTCAGGAACAGATTAAGCCGCACTTCCTTTTTAATACGCTCAATACAGGAGCAGGACTTGCAATGATGGAAGGCGCAGACAGAACATGTTACTTTCTTGAACAGGTTGCAGATTTCTTGCGATATAATATTCAGCATCCGGGACAGGACGCTACGATTAAAGACGAAATCGGAATGCTTGATAACTACATTTACATTATGGAAGTACGTTTTGGAAACCGTTACGAGTTTATAAAAGAAATTGATGAAGAAGCACTTTCAAAGAAAATGCCTAACATGATTCTCCAACCGCTTGTAGAAAACTGTATCAAGCACGGACTTAAGGATATTACCGAAAACGGAAAGATAAAGATTGAAGTAAAGATAAATCACGAAAAAAATGAGACAGAAATTGCCATAAGTGATAACGGCTGTGGCTTTGATCCTGCAATAAAAGAAAAGATTCTTGCTGCAAAAGAATCAGGCGGAACGGTTATTGTCAAATCTGACGAAATCAATCAAAATGAACATATATCAACCGGACTTATAAATGTAATTGCCCGGCTTAAATTTTATTTTAAAAGAGATGACGTATTTAATATTCTTGATAACGAAGAAGGTAAAGGTACGACATTCTTTATAAAGATACCAGATGTATAATATTTTACTTACAGACGATGAACAGATTGTAATAGATACTCTTTCTTTTATTTTGAACAAAAACTTTAGTGAAGAAGTTCAATTATATACGGCGTTATCAGGAGCCAATGCGCTCGAAATCGTGCGCCGCGAAAAGATAGACATAATTTTTATGGATATTCATATGCCCGGAATCAACGGTCTGGAAACTATAAGCCTTATAAAGCAGATAAATCCGAACATTGTAATAGTAATCCTGAGTGCTTATGATCAGTTCCAGTATGCTCAGGAAGCTATAAACCTTGGAGCCTATAAATATCTTACAAAGCCTGTAAACCGAAACCTGATCGTCCAGACCGCGCGTAACTGTATGAGTCTTGTTGATACGAAGCGCGGCGCACTTACGAATAATCTTGAACTTCACGAAAAGCTTAATTTTGTTTCTTCAATCGTAGAAAGTGATTTTATTTATTCGTGCATATTCAGTAATACGACTACGGACTTTTCTTCTTATCTTGAGTACTTTGATATAAAAGATGTTCCGTTTTTTATGTGCTGTATAGAATTTTCTATGATGGAACAGAGCAGGCGTTACGATGCATACATGAAATTAAAGGATATACTTACATCAAAGAGTAAATGTATCATCGGTTCGTTTATGACCAACCGCGTCGGCGCCTTTTTTCCTATTAAACGGGATTTGCTCGAAGATGACGGCGAGGAAGCGAGTGCAGAGACCGGCGCTGACCACCAGATAGACGAAGTGCGCGCTGAAGGTTCGCAAAGCAATTTGGAAACAAAGCAGCGCGAGCTTATGAAAAAGATTTACTCTCTTTTAACGACAGAGATTACTTCTAAAATCAGAATCGGCGTAAGCCAGATAGAAAACGACATCCAGCGCTCATCGCAGATTTACAATAATGCGCTTACGGCATTAAACAGTACGAGCGCTGCAGGTGGGCTTTCGTTTTATGTTGATACGCTTATTCAGAATCATGAAAGTGCGCAGAATAAAAAAATCCAGGATTTTAAAACCCGTATTTTAAATCGTATAAAAGTCGCCGACGCGGGATCGGTAAGTCAGCTTGTAAGTGATTATGTAAATCTCGTGTATGAAGTTTATGATTTACAGCAGGATGTTTTAAAGAATACGCTCATAGAATTTATTTTCTCTGTTCGTTCCTGTGTAAATTCAATTATAGAAGATTATAAAAACGAAGCTTTTGACAAAGCATTTTCGATTCTTGCATCGACAAACGATAAGACTGTTATCGAACAGTTTATTACGGATCGTTGTCTTGAAGGCGTTACGGCAATTGCAGGCGTTCAGACAGAAAAATCAAATCCGATTATTAAAAAAGCATGTGATTATATTGAACAGAATCTCGAAAAGGATATGAGTCTTGAACAGCTTGCAGGTTATTTAAATGTAAGTACATTCTATTTGAGTAAACTGTTTAAAGAAGAAACCGGCGACAATTATATAAGTTATGTAACAGAACGAAAGCTTGAAAAAGCAAAACAGCTTCTTGGAGATGATTCACTTATCATAAAAGAAGTTACATCAATGGTCGGATACAACGACCAGAATTATTTTAGCAAACTGTTTAAACAGAAATTTGGAATGACACCTTCTGAATATAGAGAGACATTAAAAAAATAGGAATTGCCTTAATGAAAAATAAATTTACGTTTTTATTTATACTTCTGAGTTTTTTCTCGATTCTGTTTATGGCCTGTGAAAAAAAATCTGCGGGAAATAAAAAATCAGAAATAAAAGAAAACAAAATTACGATAGGTTTTTCGATAGATACTCTTGCAATCGAACGATGGAGACGCGATACAGATGTTTTTATTGCAACTGCAAAAGAACTTGGTGCAAATGTAATCGTTCAGAATGCGGGAAATAATATTGATGAACAGATCAGGCAGATTCAGTATCTTATAGATAAAAACGTGAACGCAATCGTAATAATTGCAAAAAAAGCTGACGCGTTAACAGAAGTGATTACGAATGCTACTGCAAAAAACATTCCTGTAATTTCATACGACAGATTAATTTTAAATGCACCTGTTGATCTTTACGTTACGATAGATTCAGAAAAAGTTGGAGAACTTATGGCGCAGGAAATGTTAAAAAAATGTCCGATAGGTTCTCTTTACTGTATTTACGGGCCGCTTGAAGATTATAACATGACGATGATTCGTAACGGAGCAGAAAGAGTTCTTTCTGGAAGTCAGCTTCGTGTCGGACATGTTTATTATACCGACGGCTGGAACTATGACTTGTCGTATACACATATGTGTTCACTTATACGCGAAAAGAAAATCCCAAATGCAATCATTTGCGGAAACGATGCAATTGCAAACAGTGTAATACAGGCATTGTCTGAACTTGCTCCAGATTCTAAAGTTCTTATTTCAGGGCAGGATGCTGACGTAGTAAACTGCCAGCACATCGTAAAGGGAAGACAGTATGTAACGATTTATAAACCGATTACAGAATTGTCAAAGCGCGCCGCTGCATGTGCGGTAAATCTTAGTCGCGGCGTAACGGTAGAAGAACTTGGTCTTGTAAACGGATCAATGGATAACGGCTACGGCAGAATTCCATCGATTTTACTTGCTCCTGTAGCCGTTACAAAAGAAAATATGGACAGCGTGATTATTGAATCTGGATTTCACACGCAGGAAGAAATCTATTCGCGTTAAACTCTGTGCATTGAGCTGAATACACGTTCGTTCATTACGTTGATTTCAACTCCCATTTCGTTGCCACGTTCTGTAAGTTTTCCCCTTAACTGATCGATAGTAACATCTGCTGCGTCAAGGTTTACCATCATCATCATTACGAAATTACCAGAAAGGATTGTCTGTGTAATGTCTGCAATGTTAATCGAATGTTCTGCAAGGAATGCAGTAATCTTTGCGATAATACCAACTTTATCTGAACCAACAACTGTAATAATAGCATTCATAGTAAATTTAGTTTAATGTATTTTAAAAATACTTGCAATGAGTCTCTGACCGTATTAAAATTAGGGCATGGCAAGTTCAAAATTTAAAATTCGTATTTCTTACAATTCTCCGGTCATCTTAACTTTCTGCATAATCTGCGTCCTTGTTTTTGTCCTTGATAAATATGTTTTTGTTAAGCTGAATTTAATCAACTCCTTTTTTATGGTTCCGGGGAGCGCAAAGTGTCCCGTTCCTTTTAATTTTAAATCTGTACTCGATTACGTAAAGCTTTTTACACATGTTCTCGGGCATGTAAGCTGGGGACACGTTATGGGTAATTTGAGTTTTATTCTGCTTCTCGGGCCTCTTCTCGAAGAACGCTACGGTTCTCCGATGCTTGCTCTTATGATGACGGTTACGGCTCTTGTAACTGGTGTTCTTAATGCGTGTATTATTCCGTCGCCTTTATTGGGTTCAAGCGGAATTGCATTCATGCTTATAATCCTTGCTTCATTTACTGCAATTTCTAAAAACGAAATCCCGCTTTCGTTTATATTCGTGTTCATTCTTTTCTTTTGTTCAGAATTATTTATAAAAAAGGAAAGTGCCGGTGTGAGTGTTCTTGCTCATATTGC
>JAEEGL012583777.1_pt1 | contig 10891 bp, 10 predicted proteins | sample 9134231 | NCBI WGS metagenome assembly JAEEGL01 (sample SAMN16246548, study PRJNA631951) | gut metagenome | biome: gut microbiome; feature: rumen; material: fiber-attached | host: Bos | place: Iran: Karaj | collected 2018-10
CACCGTTTTGATTTTCGAAAAGATGTTTGAAAGCCGAATGTTCTTCGTAGACAAATTGATCTCCATGGGCGCAAGAATCACTCTCTGTGACCCGCACCGTGCCGTAGTAAGCGGTCCGTGCATCCTTCACGGCGACAAGCTGGTTTCTCCTGATGTACGCGCCGGCATGGCAATGGTAATAGCCGCCTTGATTGCACAGGGCGAAAGCGAAATCAGCAATGTCTATCAGGTTGAGCGAGGCTACGAAAATCTTGTTGAGAAATTACGCTCCCTTGGAGCAAGAATCGAGCAAGTAGAGCTGGAAGACTGACCGGATGATTAATCCGCTGTGCGTGACACGAAGTTAAAGCACACGATTATCAGAATCAGGACAAGTACAAGTTCCGTTGCAATGACCGCACCGCTTCCGAGCATGATTACAAGCGCATAGCTGAATACTCGGAAAGCGTAAAGGCCGCACTCCAAAAGGAAGTAAAGAATCATCGTGATTGGCGGCATCAGAAAAATCCACTTGAATTTGAAGAGCTGGGCATCCTTGAGGCGGTAATTCCATGCCATGCAAGCCATGAAAATGCAGCAAATCAGCATAATCAGCGGGTAGGCAATCCTGCAAATGAAATCAGAATTGTAAACTTCAAAAGAATATCCGTAAGCCTGTGTCTTCGGCAAAAACTTCATCAAGGAAATGAGGCTCATTTTTGCGGAACCTGCCGTCGCATCGCAGAGAAGGTTGAAATCAGCCTGTGAAAGTCCTAGCACGAAATAATTGTTGAGGTAAGGCTCGTTATCACTGACATATTCAGCATCATATTCGTAAACCGGGGAAATCCGGCCGCCCCTGCCGCTCTTTGAAATGCTCTCCAGCATGAGGTACGGAACATTTTCAAACGAATCCTTGATACCAAAACGGTTCTTTGCGAAATCATCAAAAGTGTTTGTCTTCTGTGAAAGCATTTTTGCGTAAGGAACATAAATCGAGCGCAAGAATCTTCCTTCTGCTGAATAAGTGAAGAGCGTAAAGCCCCTTAAATACTGAATCATTCTGCCGGAATTTTTGACTGGCGTGATTCCACGGATGTAAACGACATCTTTTGAGCCGTCATCGTGCGGAACCGAGAAATAAATATTGTTGTGTGTTTCAAAACGGCGCAAATTCTCGACTTCTTCTATAAAGAAACACTGGTCTTCAACACGCTGGGCAACAATCGCAAGGAATTTCGCTACATCCGGGTCTCTGGCCGCCACATCGGAAATCGCGGCAATCTCAAGGAACTGATAATAAGCTTCGATGTTGTCACCACGAATAAAAGTCTTGTAGGCTTCTCTCTTCTTTCGGAAAATAACCTGCTCGTCAGTCTCCGTCATTGTTGTCGGGTCAAAAAGATGGTTCCATGCCTCGCTTGCAAGCCGGTTGGCTTCATCAAGATTGATGTCTTTTTTGCTTCCGACTTCAACTGCAAGATAGGCGTAATAATGTGCGTCAAACCATTTTCCTTTTTGAGCGGCTGTTTTCGCCTTGTTGATTAGGGAAGTTATCGTCTCGCCCTTTGTCTCTTTTACCGGAACGAAGACAAATTTCGGTGGCTCAGGCCTGTCCAAAATCAGTTTGAGGGAATTGAGTTCTGCTTCGGAATGTTCCTTGATGTAAATGGCATCTTTGTCTTTTGGATTCAGAAGAAGCGCGTTGTATGAGTACTCAAAGGCCAGGTTCATGTTGCCTTTTTCATAATATTCTTTTCCGAGATTCATAAATTCAGAAAAAAGAACTGGCTTTAACCTTGCGCGTGACTGTCTCTGCTCGAAAAGTGGAATGCAGACTTCTGAAATCAATGTGAGTCCGAAAACAATGATGATTGAAGAAATCATTATTCGGCGGAAATGATTCATAATCAGAGGGGAATATCTGATTTGGGCTTTTTCGGAGTTCTTTCCGAATGCAATCGCACTTCCAATTACGAAACCACTGAAAACAAGTGCCGGAAGAAATTTGCAGAAAAACAGGAATCCGCGGACAAGAATATAAGAGCGTTCTTCGCCAGCCAGAAGATTCGGGACATTCTTCATAAGGACTGAAATTGCCAGACAAAAAGCAAATGCGAAGATTGAATAAATTGCGACAATGATACCGGTTTTTCTCATTCGTCAATCTCCAAAAGGTATGTGCCGTTAAGCCTGTAAATCCCCATGAAAATTCCGAATACTGAAAAAAGCAAGGTAATCACAAGATTCACAAGAATTATAAAAGGGTCTTTGGCGGAAGTGAGCCATGAAAGTTTTTGGGAAATTTCGCGCAAGACACCGGGCATTATGTTCATATAGTAAAGATAATTTATGATGATGATGGAAATGACTGCCGTAATAACAAAAGCCACATTCGCCAGCTTCCAAGAACTTGCAAACTGAAGGCTGAAAACTGAAAGAAGCGCAATCCCAATCGAAGCAAATGAAAGCCATGCAAGGAAACCGAGGGATGCGCTGTATTCACCGGCTGTAAGAAGGGCTGAGTAAAGCTCGAGAGGATAAGTTACGAGTTTTGGCGGCCTGAGTGAATTTTTTATGAGGATGTCAGAGTAGGGGAAGGCCGATTCATTTTTAACTGGAACATCGAAGAAAGGCATGACCTTGGAATCTGAATCCTGAAAGTCGGAAGTGTCAATGAAAAGTCCGTCAGCATTACCCTTTTCGTCGATTCGCGAATAATAAATTACACCGCCGGCATCTTTTCGGAAAACTCCAGTGCTTGTTGCAAGAACTCTTGTTTGTGAAAGATTGTTTTCATAGCGGGCGGCAAGTTTAAGGTCAGCAGGAACAAGAAGAAGCCAGGAAACAAAGCCTAAAACGATATACAGAATCAAAGAAATCCGATAGTGCCCCGGATGACGAATTGAATACAAAATAAGAAGAACCTGAACGATGACACAGACCAAAGGAAAAGTGATTATAAGACCTGTGACGAAGAAAGTGAGTGAAAAAAAAGATGCGGGAAGCCCTGTGACGAACATGCTCAGATTGCAACTGAACATGAAAAGCGTTGCGAAGAGAATTGTGCCTGTAAGGAGCGACGCTATATAAATAATTGCGAAATAAAGGGCGCGTTTCATTGTATTATAAGATTATCACGAAAAAATAAAAAAGACCACTTCTTTTGAAGTGGCTTTATGCTACGAAAGATTTTTGGTTAGCCCAAAAAGACCTGACCATGCTGATCGATTGCAAGAATTGATTTGCATTCTGAGCATCGGAAACGACCGGCTCGTGTTGCCTTGAGGCGTTTTGAGCAGACCGGGCAGCTGAAAATCTTCGGGAAGATGCTCTCTGAAACTGGTGCGCCCTGCTTGAAGAAGTTGATTGCGTCCTGCAATGAATCTTTGATATTGAAGAACTGAGAGAATCCAAGGAGCTGGAAAACCTCGTATACTTTTGGCTGGATTTCGAGAAGAACAATGTCTCCGCCTTTTGGCTTAATCATTTTGAGGAAGGCTGTGAAAGAACCGATTCCTGTAGATGAGACATAGTTGAGGGCAGAGCAGTTGAAAATCAAATTTACAAAGCCGGCCTCTACAACTTTTGAAATTCGTTTCTGGAAGAAGCTTGAGTTATATGTATCGATATAGCCATTCAAGTAAATAACGAGACCATTATCAACATCGTTGATTTTTTCGAGGGTAATCTTTAAGCTATCATCTTTTTCATCATTAAATCCAGGAACAAGGTTGTTATTGCTCATTCTACTTCCTACCTTAATTTTAAAAGATACTTTAAGTCTTTCTATAATACACCAAAAATCTCTATTTCGTCTAGCAAAATTTCATAGATTTTTGTGACGGTGACCAGCCTCTATCAAGACGGACCACTGTACCATTAATATCGGCATTTTGAAGAAGAAATAAAGAAGTTTCTGCAACAGAAGTCAAAGAAATCATTGATCCGAGGGGCATTTTCGCAGAAAGTTCGGTTTTTAATGACTCGGGAATGTATTCGGTCTCCACAAAACCCGGGCAGATTGCGTTGCATGTGATTCCAGAATCAGAATAGTTCGCCGCCACCGAAGAAACGAGCACATTGAGAGCGGATTTTGCGCCCGCATAAGCCGCATTTGTTGAGAATTCCGACCGATGTGAAGTTCCTGTTCCTCCAAAAAGAAGAATACGGCCAAACTGATTTTTAATCATCGAAGGAAGGGCTGAAGAGACAAGGAAGCCGGGAAGAGCGTAATCTAAAAGTGAAACTGTTTTCCAGTCGGAAAGATTTGTCTCATGAAGGGGCTTTTGCACAAACGGACCGAAACAAACGCAGAGAATGTCGCAATTTCTAGCCGACTCGGCAAGCGCTGAAGACTCAAGCGAGTCAAAAGAAGATTCAAGAAGATTCTGAACGATTTTTTTGGGCTTGTTTCCGCTGATTTCGTGGATTTTTTGCAGGAGCAAATCGAATTTTCCGCTTTCATGCCCTCCATGAACCATAAGATTCACGCCGTTTTGAGCCAAAGCAAGCGAGAGAGCTGCCCCGATTCCACCTGAGCCACCGACAACGAGAGCCGTTTTTCCTTTTAAGCCAGAAAAAGAATTCATGGAAATATTTTATCAGAAAAGACGGTGAAAGTCATATTGATTCTCTGGCGCCCTTTAAGCTAAAGTTATTCCCATGAATCTTTCAAATGTCGTGATTATCCTTTCCCGCCCCGAAGAAAGCCGAAATGTTGGTGCTGTTTGCCGTGCGATGGCCAACAATTCGCTCAAAAATCTACGCATCGTCGGTAAAAAATCTGATTTTGATGAAGAGCGTGTCCGGATTCTTGCGATTCATGCAGCCCCAATCTGGGAGAACGCAACTTTTTATGATTCAATCACAGAGGCAGCGAAAGACTGCACCATTGTTGCCGGAACTACCCGTCGTCGCGGTAAAAAACGCGGAAAACTTCTTTTGCCCGAGGAATTTGCCGAAACAGCCGATTCAATCTCAACGGACTCAAAAATCGCAGTGGTATTCGGAAACGAGAGGACGGGTCTTGAGGAAGAAGAACTTGATGAATGCACGATGGGTGTCACGATTCCTTCAAGCGATGAATTCGGCTCACTGAACCTGTCTCATGCCGTTCAGATTATCTCATATCACATTTTCAGAAAGTCGCTCGAAGAAAAAAACAAGGCTTCACGAGGCTACACTCCGGTTTCACTTGAAAGGCTCGAAAAAACAGTCACGGAAATCACAGATGACTTGCAGAAAATCGGATTCTTTAAGCTCGCAGGCCGCCCTGACATGGAAAAATTTTGGACAGACATTCTTTCACGGGCAGCCCTCAGCGAAAGCGAGGCAAAATACATTGAGAAGATTTTTGACAAAGCTGCGGGACTTGCTTGCAAATTGAAAACGGAAAGTTGAAAATTGAAAGTTGGGAACTGAGGAGGAAAAATTTTTCTAATTACAGTTTTATGTGATTCGGGAGAATGATGTCGCCTTCACAATAGAGCAGGGCGGCGTTTCGGATGCATTTTTCCAGCTGGCGGATGTTTCCTTTCCATGGGAAAGTCTGTAAAAGGCTGAGTGTCGATTCGGAAATTTCTTTTTGAATTTTCTGGCGTTTTAAAAATGCACGGCACAAGTCGGGAATATCTTCGGGCCTTTCCCTCAGCGGCGGAATTTTTAAGGTTACATCGTTGATTCTGTAGAACAAATCTTCACGGAAGGTCTTTTCTAGGATTTTTCGCTCCAGGTTTGCGTTTGTTGCGAAAATCATCCGGTTATCCACATGGATTTCTTTATTTGAGCCAACCCTGCTGATGATTCTTGAACTGAGAACTTTCAGCAGTTTTACCTGAACCGAAGTGCTTATCTCACCGATTTCATCAAGGAATAAAGTGCCGCCATCGGCTTCTTCAAAAAGACCTTTGCCTGCGACGGCTCCGGTAAATGCTCCCTGAACAACGCCGAAAAGTTTTGATTCAACCAGAGTCTCGTTCATGTTTGAGAGAACTTCATCCTTGAAAATCTTGTTTCGTCTTGGTGAAAGCTCATGGATTGCCCTTGCGACCGTCGTTTTTCCGGTTCCGGTTTCTCCCAAAAGAAGAATCGGCACATCGAATGCGGCTGCCTTTACCATGTCCTTGCGGAGTCTCTGTATCACGGGCGATTTTCCGACTATTGATGCGAAAGTGGGGCTGAGTTCATAAAGGCTGTCGTAATTTTCGATTTTTGAGGCTTTCTTGTCTTCGGGGTGTACGATTGTTTCCGGGGCTTTTTCGTTTTTGTCTGAAAGAAGTTTCTTTAGGCCGTCAAGATTTTTGTAAGGTGAAAATGTGAGTGAATTTTCTTTTGCAAAGATAAGGAAGGTTTGATTTATGCAGTTTTCTGAAACAAGAACTGGATCGCTGAAAAATTTCTCGATGATTCTGGCTAAAATCGACAAGTTTGAGGCAAAGCGCACGGTTTTCTGAGAATTTTCACGCGCAAAGACAAGCTCTTCGGTTTTATCGGCGAACAGAATGAAGGAATCAGCCATTTGTAGTTTCTGGTTTTTTCTCCAGACTTTCGACATGGTAAATTCCTGCCTCACCGGTCTTGTTCTTTCTGAACAGTCTCGTGCAAATCAAAAGGATTTTGTACCACATGTATGGGAAAATCAGGAAAACTTTGAGCGGTGTGTGCCCGATTTCGTTCCAGATTTCTTTTCCGGCATCAAAGGTCTTTTCGCTTACACGGCGGATTCGTCCTGCAAAAATACCCAGACAGTCACGGTAATACAGGAAAATGCTTGAAGAGAATCTGTCCCGGCGGTGATAAGCCCAGAGATTCTTTTCCTTGATGCCCTCGCTAACGATTACCAGCGAAGGAGAAGCCTTGTGAATCGCCTGAACTACGGCGTCCTCGGTGCTTTTCGGGAAGTAGCCGACATAGCGGCCGACAATCTTAAGTCCGCGGAATGTGTCATGAACATTGTGCTCAGCTTTCTGAAGCGTTTTTTTGCGTGCGCCGAGCATGTAAAGTGATTTGTAATGATGGTCGAGAGTGTTTAGAATCTGAATGACCGCATTGAACGGATTGTATCGCACTGGAACTTCGAGTTTTAGGAATCTTGCACCTTTTAAGATGCTTTTTGAAACCGGGAGAATCAAGTCTGCGTTGCGGAGACAATCGCCGAAATCCTTTTTTTTGTTGCGGGCCTTGAGCAAATCCCAAATCGTCAAAAAGACAATCTGTTTTGTTCCGGGCTTTTCGAGGATTTTCATAATTTCTGCTTCGAGATTTTCAGGGCGGCAAACATCAACAGGCACGCCAAGCAATTCGATTCTAGTCATTTTTAGATTCTCTTTATTAATTAAAGAAAGATTAGCATAAATTTTAGCAGTTTTCAATAACTTGCAAGGCCGCTATTCCGTAAAGGGCCGCCGTCTCGCAGCGAAGGATGTTTGTCTTTAAGTGAACTGGCACAAATCCCGAATCAGACAGCGATTTTACTTCTTCCGGGGAAAGACCTCCCTCGCTTCCGCAGAAAAGGGCCGTTTTTTTGAGGTTCTTCTTTTTTGCGCATGCTTCGAGGATTGTAACGGTCGATTCGTTTCGTTCATAGAGGACCACGCCAAGACTTTCTTCGGGAGCTAAATCCTGAATTTGGGATTTCCAGATTTCACAGGCTTCGGAAAGACTCACGCAGTTTTCGATTTTTGTGTTCACTGGGCTTCCGCTCTGCTGCCGGGCTTCCTTTATGATTCTTTCAAACCTTTCGCCACGGAAATTCATTTTTTCGGCACCAACTTGGGAGAATTCGGTTTGAACAGGAATTATTTTCGCTACCCCGCACTCAGTCGCCTGACGGACAATCAAGTCAAATTTTGAGGATTTTGGCACCGCCATGAAAAGCGTGAATTCGCAGTTTTCGATTGAGTCAGTTTCTTCAGGCTGATTTTCGCCAGCCGCCCCTTCAACAAGGTCACAAACTTGCAGTGAAATCTTTTTTGCCTTTTCATCAACCTGGCAGACTGTCATCGGTTCAAGCTCTCCATTCGGAAGCCGCACATGAATCATGTCGCCCGCAACAAGTCGAAGGACATTCCGAAGATAGCGGTAGTCCTTGCCGATTATTGTGAGAAGACCGTTAGTGTCGAGGTTCTTTTGTGAAATATACTGACGCAAGGCTATTTCTTTTCTTTTTCTTCTTTGAGAATTTCCAAATCCTGCAGTTCTTTCAGAGTCTTTGTGTTTTTAATCAATTCCGTGAAATTTTCTTTCTGAAGAATTGAGATTGCCTCGTTGAGCTGGATGTCGTAGTCCAAATCATAGAGTATTGCGCCCTTCGTTTTGTTGACTTCGTTTCTTACGAGTTTTCGCAGGCTTGCTTCGTCAATTTCAGTGTATTTCTTTTTCAAGGTTTTTGCGAAATCTGAAATCTGTTTTTCGGTCAATTCTGAGCGGCCGTCAACGAAATCAGAAATTTCAGTTGATTTGTACAATTCGAGATACTGTTTTTCGCCAGTTTCGCTGAGAACCGGGAATAAAACTTCCCTGTCAGGCGGAATTCCGATTTTGTCGATGTTTACATCGCTTGGAGTGTAGTAGCGTGCCATCGTGATTTTGATGCCGTCTGTTGATGAAAGCGGCAAAACCTGCTGAACTGAGCCTTTGCCGTAAGTGCGCTGACCAACAAGATAAGCGAGGTGATTGTCTTTGAGCGCGCCACTCACGATTTCTGAGGCAGAAGCGCTTCCCTTGTTTATGAGGACTACAATCGGCATGTTGCGGACTGTGGTTTTTTTTGCGATTGCAGTGAAGACTGTATTTTCAAAAGAGAGACGGCTTTTTGTCGAGACAATCGGACCGTTATCAATGAATTTGTCAGCGATTTCATAAGCGCTTGTAATCAATCCGCCCGGGTTGTTTCGCAAGTCGATGATAAGACTTGTGGCGTTCTTTTCTTTGAATGAATCAAGGGCTTCCTGGGTACGCTCAACTGTTTGAGGTGTGAATTCAATGAGCCTTACATAGCCGATGCTTGTGCCTTCAATCATGCCGTATTTGACAGTTGGAACTTCGATAATCGCGCGAACGAGAGTGACCGGGAATTCCATGTTCTTGCCGCGGCGGATTACCAAATCAACGCTTTCACCGACTTTTCCGCGGAGCATATCAAGAACCTGTTCCATCGTGATTGTTGATGTGTCGGTTCCGTTGATTGAGATGATTAAGTCACCGGCGAGAATTCCTGCTTTGAAACCAGGGGTGTCCTCGACTGGTGAGGCGACTTCTACGAAAGCCGGTTTTTCAGGGCTTGTTTCAATCGGTTTTGAAATTTGAAGACCGACACCGCCAAAAGAGCCTGATGTCGTGTCGTTGAGGTTTCGGAAACTTGACTTGTCGAGGTAGACAGTGTAAGGGTCTTTGAATGCTTCAAGCATGCCTTTGAGTGCACCTTCGTACAGAACCTGCGGGTCGACTTCATCAACATAATTCTTCTGGACGAAATCGAAAACACCGTTAATAAGTTCCATGTACTGACGGGATTTATTCGCTTCTTCCTTTGCGGAAGGTGAGGATGATTGAGCAAAACATTGTGAGGCAAAAAGGGCAATTATAAAAATCAAAAGAATTGAATTGAGTCGTTTCATGATTGAGTCAAAATTTTTCATATCAATTCTATTTTATGTTTCTATAAGATAAAAATCAATCTTTATAAAGAAAGAAAAGTGTGATATAATTAAGTTTATGCAAATTATTCCAGTGGCAAGCGGCAAAGGTGGTGTCGGCAAGAGCCTTCTTTCCGCTAATTTAGCAATCGCGCTCGGCAAGGCGGGCAAAAAGGTTATTCTCGCAGACTTGGACTTGGGTGCATCAAACCTTCATCTTGTCATCGGGCAAAATTCGCCAAAAAAGGGAATCGGCACATTTCTTACCGGCGAGTCAAAATTTGAAGAAATCATTACGCCGACAGATTACGAAAATGTAAGTTTTATTGCAGGAGATTCAGAAATTCCTGGATTGAGCGCGCTCAAAGTTGCTCAGAAAAATGCCCTCATCAAAAAATTCCATTCGGTAGATGCAGATTATCTGATTGTTGATTTGGGGGCTGGAACTCACCTTACGATTTTGGATTTGTTCCTTATTTCTCCACAGGGAATCATCGTCACGGCACCAACAGTCACGGCCACATTGAATGGTTATCTTTTTTTGAAGAACGCAGTATTCCGTCTTATGGCGGCCACATTCAAAAAGAATTCAAAGGCAGCTGACTTCATCGCAAAACTCCGTAATGATTCAGCATCGCTCCAAAAACTTTACATTCCAAAACTGATTGAAAAAATCACCGAAATCGACCCGGAGAATGGCGAAAAATTCAAGAAAAGGCTTTCACAGTTCCGCCCGCGGTTGATTATGAACATGATTGACGAGCCGAAAGATGCCGACAAAGCACAGAAAATCCGCCGTTCATGCCAGCAGTACCTCGGTCTTGAAGTCGAGTCTCTTGGTGTAATGTACCGCGATTCAATGCAGGACAAGGCACTTTCTTCAAGTCTTCCTGTTACAGTCTACAAGCCGAATTCTGTTCTCGCACAGGCAATTTTCCGTATTGCCGAGAAGATTATGCAGGCAGAGTCACTCACTTTCGACGAATCTTTTGAGCAGGCAACTGAAGAAGCCAGCGACGACTATTCAGCAAAACTTTCTTACATCGAAGATTTGGTCGGTTCGGGTGCATTGAGCGTTGGCGAGCTTGCTGAAATGATTAAGACTCAGCAGTATGAGCTTAACCAGCTCAAAAACGAGAACATCATGCTAAAATCCCGTCTGGTCAAGGCGGCAAAACAAGGATTCAAATTATGATTTTACCACTTTATATAAATTATCCGGGCTGGATTCATCCTGAGATTTTCCCTGGCGTGCCGTTTTTGTCTTTGCTCCG
>JAEEGL013202069.1_pt1 | contig 10891 bp, 11 predicted proteins | sample 9134231 | NCBI WGS metagenome assembly JAEEGL01 (sample SAMN16246548, study PRJNA631951) | gut metagenome | biome: gut microbiome; feature: rumen; material: fiber-attached | host: Bos | place: Iran: Karaj | collected 2018-10
ACCTGTTTCCCTTCCCGGAAAAGAACGAAGCCGAACTCATCGCTGTCAAATTCCCAGAAATACAGGACAGGATACGGGAGCTGTCTGGAAAGACGCCGCGCCAGCTTCCGGTCGCCCTCATAATCGTCATCGGGATACTCTTCTGGAAGGCGGGTCTGCCACCCCTCCGAAAAACTCTGGTATCTGCCCGGTATCCCCGTCGGAAGCGGCTTTTCGGTAAAAACGTGGATCGTACTTACAGAGGTCCCCATCTCCGGCTCCTTTCCGTTTGCTCCGACACCGCAGGGCTCTCGCCTTCTCTCCTATCATATGTCCGGAGTTGTCTTCCGTCAAGGAAAGGCGCCGGCCTTATCTCTCTTTGCCCCGGAAAAACAAAGCGAGCATACCGGGGCCGACGTGGGCTCCGGAGAAGGGTTCGTGCGCACAGATCTCCACGGGGATGCCCGGCGTGACGTTCTTCACGAGTTCCCTGAGTTTTTCCGCGTCTTCGAGGCAGTCCCCGTGAGAGATGTAAACGCCCAGGTCCTGATATTCCAAGTGCTTTTCTTCGTACTTCTTCACAAGTTCCTCGATGGCTCTGCGCCTGCCGCGAGCCACGCCGCAGGAAACGATATGCCCGTCCTGATCCCCGTACAGGACGGGCTTTATGTTCAGGACCGTGGCGATCTTCGCTGTCACTCCGCTGACGCGGCCGCTCCGCTTCAGATGGTTCAGATCGTCAACCGTGAAGTATTGGCAGCTGCGCGGCACTTCCTCGTCCAGGATCCGCGCAGCGTCTTTGGCGCTCGCCCCGCTGCGGGCCAGTCTGGCGGCGCGTACGGCCAGAAGGCCGGTGCCCAGGCCGCAGCCGCGCGAGTCGACCACGTGGAGGAACCGGCCCTTCATGGTTTCTCTCAGTTCCTGAACGGCTGCGCAGGCCGCGCCGAAGGTCCCGCTGATGCCGGAACTCATGGATACATAGATCACGTCCATCCCCTGCTTCAGCACGGGCAGGAACGCCGTTAGAAACAGTTCTGTGTTCAGAAGACTGGTTTTGACGATCTCGCCGCTGCGCAGCCTGTCATAATAGGAACGTGCGTCGAAGCTTTCAAGGTCACCGTCATAGACCTCCGGCTTTCCTCCGATGCTGTATTCACACGGGAGCATGCGGATCCCCTGGCGGAGCGGCCCGGGCAGGTTGGCAGCCCCGTCCGCAAAAACAACAAATGCCATTTCGTACTTCCTCCCTGCGGCTGCTCAGGGAGCAGCCGTTCGTTTTTCGCACTGTTTTAATATTATTTATTATTCTATCTGATATGCTTTATTATATAAATCCCGTCGGAGAATTCAAGAACAATTTGTAAATCATGGTCCCGGAACGCCGTTCGCTTCTGTTGGCCGTTGCGGCAGGACGTGTTATACTGTTGTCAAATACCGTGATCGGAACAGGGGGTTGGAACGAATGGTCATCATCGACGACGGCATTTGTCTGAACGCGAAGCTGGACCTGCCGGAACAGGGTGGGGACAAGTATCCCCTCGTGATCGTCATCCACGGCTTCACGGGGAACATGGAAGAGCGGCACATCACCGCCGTTTCCCGTACGCTCAACGAGATCGGCTGTGCGACGCTCCGGGTCGACATGTACGGCCACGGGCAGAGCGGCGGCAGTTTCCGGGAGCACACCCTTTACAAATGGCTCACGAACGCCATGACCGTTATAGACTATGCGAGTGGCCTTGGGACTTTCCGGGATCTTTACCTGTGCGGGCCTTCGCAGGGCGGCCTGACGGCGATGCTCGCCGCGGCGCTGAAACACGACGTGATCCGCGGCCTGATCGCCCTGTCTCCGGCTGTGAGCATCCCGGAAGGCGCCCGAAGCGGCATGCTTCTCGGAATGCCCTTCGATCCGGAGCATATCCCCGACGAGGTCCCCGTGAAGGACGGTTTCGTGCTCGGCGGGAATTACATCCGGGCAGCGCAGACCATCCATGTGGAGGACGCGATCGAAAAATACAGGGGGCCGGTACTTCTCGTGCACGGATCGGCCGACGCTGCGATCCCCGCTGAATGCTCCGTCAAAGCGCAGAAAACGTATGCCAATGCGTAACTCGAGATCATACCCGGCGACACGCACTGCTATGATAACCATCTCGAGCTCGTGCTGGACGCTGTGAGGCGCTGGATGCTCCGGGAGATGCGCCGCTGACAGGCTGGATCGCGTTTTTCCGCCTCCTTTCCGCATAGAAAAACCGGGCTGCCGGAGATCCGGCAGCCCGGTTTTCTATTGTATGAAAGGTCTGTTACATGGCCAGCTTGAAGATGTTCACCACATCTTCGGTAAAGATCTTCTTTACACAGCCGACAGAGCCGTCCTCGCGGCCGGAGCGCACGCGGCGCGCCATCTTCCAGAGGACCTCGTCGTCCAGATACTTCTCTACCTTGGGCAGCTCGTGGATGCGGGTGGGAAGGCCGATATAGCGGATCCAGTCTTCCAGCGCCTGGATGCCCTGCTCGATGGTGCGGTCGGGGTTCTCAAAGTCCATGGGGACGCCCATGACCCGGGTCGCCCACTTCAGGAAGATGTTCCGCTGCTCTTTGTACACATACTTCATCCACGCCAGCGTGATCACCGCGATGCCCGCTCCGTGTGTGACGCCGAACTCGGCGGAGAGTTCGTGCTCGATGGGGTGGGTCGCCCAGTCGCCGATGCGCCCGATGCCGGTAAGGTCATTGTGGGATAGCGTGCCCGCCAGCATGATGCTGGCACGGGCGTCATAGTTGGTCGGGTCTTCCTTCAGCACGCGGCCGCAGTACAGGCAGGTATGGAAGATCGCCTCGCACAGCCGGTCGGTGAGCTCCATGTTCTCCGTCTGAGGTGTGAAGTAGCGCTCCAGGGAGTGGGACATGATGTCCATGCAGCCGCAGGCAGTCTGGAACGGGGGCAGCGTCATCGTCAGTTCGGGGTTCTCCACAGCGAAGACCGGGCGGTTCACGTCGTTGTCGCAGAAACGCTTCAGGTTCTCCGACGCCTTGGAGATGACGCAGCTGTTGGAGGCCTCGCTGCCGGTGGCAGAGATGGTCAGTATGACGCCGATGGGCGTGCTCTTGGTGGGGGCTTTATAGACGCCGTCCTTCTTGATGAAGAAGTCCCACACGTCCCCGTCGTACGGAAGACCCATTGCGATGGCCTTGCAGGTGTCGATCACGGCGCCGCCGCCCACCGCCAGCAGGAAGTCCACGCCTTCCTTCCGGGCCAGGGCCAAGCCCTCGTAGACCTGTTCGATATCCGGGTTGACCACGATGCCGCTGAACTCCACGGCTTTCAGCCCGGCGGCCTTCAGCATCCCCGTCACACGAGGGAGAAGGTCCGTTTTCTCTTTGATGAAGCTGTCGCAGGCTACCAGCACATTGTGCCCGCCGTAGGATTTGATCAGATCAGGAGTTTTTTCAATGGAATCCCGGCCGATGACCAGCCGTGTAGGGCTCAGAAAGGAACAGCTTTCCATGGGTGTATCTCCTTTACAATAAAAAATGTAACACGGTGATACCGCAGGCTTTCGGGCCTGATCCGGATGCCCGGCGAACAGCCCGGCAAGCCTTTGCGGCTTTAGCCACTAAACATTATAACAACTGGGGTTTAAAAATCAAGAAGCATTCCTTTTCCGTTCTTTCCAAAAAAGGCTGTTCTGTTTTGTGCACTGTTCCTATAATTTTTTTCTTCCTTCTATTATTTCTGGCAAAACTAACGGCTTCTGCTTGCAAAGATACGGCTGTTGTGCTATCATCATGCTGTAGTTTTCAGCAGTATAGTTTCTAAATCAACACGCTGTCCTCCGCCCTGTTTCCGGCGGAGAAAGGAGCGTTCCATGAGCGGAAAAGCGGAAGGGCGCATCGCTCTTCAGGTAGATGAGAAAGACAATACCGCCACCATCTTCGCCGACGACGTCCTGGCCGGGTGTACCGTGGAAGTCCGCGATCCCCGCGGCGGGTGTCATGCGCTGAAGGTCCTCTCGGACATCCCCTACGGCCATAAGATCGCCCTGCGGGACATTGCGGCCGGCGAGCATATCATCAAATACGGAGAGTCCATCGGCGCTGCGGAGCGGGACATCCCCGCCGGCAGCTACGTGCACGTGCACAACATCGTGGCCCTTCGCGGCCGCGGCGATCTCTGAAAGGAGGCTGCGATGGGCTTCACATTCAACGGTTACCGCCGTCCGGACGGCCGCTTCGGCAGCCGCAACCTTGTGGCGATCATCCCCAGCGTGATCTGCGCCAACGATGTAGGCCAGGCCATCCAGCGCCAGGTGCAGGGCACAGTCGGGTTCTTCCATCATCAGGGCTGCTGCCAGCTCCCCAGCGACCTGAAACGCGTCACCGACACGCTCATCAGCCTGGGCCGGAGCCCCAACGTGGCGGCGGCACTGATCGTCTCGCTCGGCTGCGAGGGCACCGACGTCGACCGGCTCCAGGCCGCGCTGGAAGCCACCGGAAAGCCGGTGCGGCGCATCGGCATCCAGGCTCTGGGCGGCACGTCCCGCGCGATCCAGGCGGGCATCGACGCCGCGCAGGAACTCGTGATGGCCGTCTCCGGCCAGGCGCGCGAGACCACAGACCTCTCCAACGTCATCATGTCCATCAAGTGCGGTGCGTCCGACACCACCTCCGGCATGGCTTCCAACTGTGTGATCGGCTACGTGGCGGATAAGATGGTGGATCTCGGAGCCACGGTGGTCTTCGGCGAGACCACGGAATTCCTCGGCGGCGAGCACATTCTGGCCCGGCGGGCCGTCGGCGGCGAGAACGGGCCTGTGGGCTGCAAGATCTACGAGATCGTGGACGCTATGGAAAAACGCGCCATGGCGCTGGGCGAAGACATGCGGGGCGGTCAGCCCACCCCGGGCAACATCGCCGGCGGTCTCTCCAGCATCGAGGAAAAGAGCCTCGGCGCTATCGTGAAGTCCGGTCACCGCCCCATCCAGGGCGTGCTGGAATATACGCAGTTCGTCGAAAATGAAAAAGGCCTCTGGATCAAAGATACCCCCGGCCGCGAACCGGAGATCCTCACCGCGATGGCCGCTACCGGCGCGCAGGTGATGCTCTTCTCCACCGGCCGCGGCGCCCCTCAGGGCTTCCCCAGCATGCCGGTGCTGAAGATCTGCGGCAACCCGCACACCTTCGAGCGTCTCTCCCATGACATGGACATAAACGCCGGCAGGATCATCACCGGTGAGGCTTCCATCGAAGAGGTGGGCGAAGAAGCCTTTGCACGAATGATCGAGGTCCTGAACGGGTCCATGACCCACAACGAGGCGATCTCGTATTTCGGCTCCATGGACATCTTCTGTCTGGGCCCGGTGATATAAAAAACCCGGAGGATCTCTCCCCCGGGATTCGGATCGCTGATGTTCAGTCGTACATCTCCCGCCGCAGTGCCAGCCACGTTTCCATCACGCTGACGGCGGAGTTCACCTTGTCGGGACCGCAGATCTCCGTGAGCGCCTTGTACGCCCGGCCGAAGTCCACAGTATCGTATGCCTTGTGGGCGGCGTGGAGTTCGAGCCCCGCCTCTGTGGGATAGAGCAGCACCGACCGGTCGCTCAGCGGGCTCCCCTCCCGGCGGATCAGGTCTTTGCTCTCCAGCCGTTTGATCATTTGGGAGATCGCGCCTTTTGTTTTCCCGTTGTCGTGCGCCAGCCGCGTCACGGAAATGCCGGGATTGTTCACTACATAGGAAAGCAGGTGTACTTCCCCGCTGGTGAATTTTTCGCCGGTACCGTAGTCGATATGGCATCTGGAGTTGTGGAGCTCACCCACCTGATGCAGGATGTCCGATGCCTCGAATATCGTATATTTCTTCGTTGTCATTTAGTCCGTCCCTTTCACCGCGCTGCAGATATACTTCCTGTCTCCCTTGCACAATTGTTGCATACCCTGCACTTTTTGTCAAATCAAATTGCCTGCGCCTCTTGCCCCCGCACGGGGTCCACACCGTAACAAACCTGTTCTTAAACAGGCTAGTTAAAAAATTTTTTATGGAGGAATCGAAATGAAAAAGGTCCTTGCTCTGCTTCTCGCGCTTTGCATGGTCTTCGCGCTTGCGGCCTGCGGAGCCTCCGCTCCGGCGGCTTCTTCCGCGGCTGCTCCGGCAGCAAGCACCGAGACCAAGACCGACACGGCTGCGCCCGCGGCCGACAAGGTCTACACCCTTCGTCTTGCCACACAGGTAGCTCAGCCCAACCCCCTGGCGAACAGCGCTTATCGTTTCGCCGATGCGGTCGCTGAGAAGACCAACGGCCAGGTGAAGATCGACGTCTACCCGAGCAACCAGCTGGGCGACTACACCGCCGTGTTCGAAGAACTCGACCTCGGCACCATCGATCTGGCCTGGATCTCCGCGTCTTCTGCCTTCAACCCGATGATCGACGTACAGGGCATCCCCTACATCTTCGAGAACTGGGATCAGGCCCGCGCCATCTGGCTGGACCAGGACGGCTTCCTCTTCAAGACCTATAAAGAGGCCAACGAGTCCTATGGCAACCAGAACGTGATGGTCATGGGCGTCGTCCCCGGCGGCTTCCTGGGCGTCTGCATCGCCAAGGACACCAAGGTCTCCTACAGTGACGCCGACATGTTCTCTCCCTCTGTTGCCAAGAAAGATCTTCTCATCCGCAACCCGTCCATGGACGTGGCGGCCATGATCGTGAACGGCCTCGGCTTCAACAGCTTCAACCTCTCCTGGAGCGAGCTGTATAACGCCCTGCAGACCGGCGTTGTCAACGGTGCTTACGGCGCCGGCGCCGGCACGGTCTACACCGACCTGCGTGACGTCGTCTCCTCCTTCTATGATTTCCGTTACCTGATGGAGATGATGGCCATGTACGCCAGCAAGTCCTCCCTCGACAAGCTGCCCGCCGACCTGGCTGATATCGTTGTCCAGTGCGCTGTCGAGGAGCAGTACCTCGCGTTCGATGAGTACGAAGAGTTCGAGAAGGAAGGCTATCAGCAGCTGCTGGATTACGGCATCGACGTGATCTATCCGACGGACGAAGAGATGGCCGCCATGGCTGCCGAGATGCGTGACATCGTATGGCCGCAGCTGTACGATCTCTTCGGTGAAGACACCATGACCGGCATCCGTGCCCAGGTCGAAGGCCTGAAATGATCTCACCGGCCCGAGCTTTTAACACACTGTAAGGCGGGCGGGCGCCGATGACGCTTTCGTTCACGGCGCCCGCCTTTCTTTAAGGGGGGATCGACTCTTGGATAAGGAAAGAAAACTGGTTGAAGACGTCGTGGAGCGGTTTGCCCCATGGCGCTGGCTGCACACTCTCTTCAAGATCGCAACGATCGCCTTTCTGATGGCGACCGTCGCCTCGATCTTCATGATCGTCCTGCTGCGCTACGTTTTCCATTTCAATCTCTACGGCATGGACGAGATCCTCACGATCGTTTCCATGTGGCTCTATTTCATGGGCGGTATCTACGGCACCTACGAGGAGAGCCATATCCAGGGCGACCTGCTGAACCTCGCCTGGACCAAGCGCTGGCAGTACAAAGCCCACAAGATCTACATTTATGTCGTCTGCGTTTTCCTCATGCTCCTCTGGAGCTACTGGGGAGTGAAATACTTCAACAACTGCATCGGCAGCGCACGCCGCAACACCGCCACCAAGCTGCCCTTCTGGATCAACCAGATCCCCATCCCCATCGGCATGTGGGGCATGCTGTTCTACTCGGTGTACCATCTCATCCGCAACATCATCAATCCTGTCAGCTCCCACATGACCCGGGAGGAGAAGGATGAAGCCGAAAAGAAAGCCCTCGGCATCGAAGGGCTGGCTGCGGGAGAGGAGGAGGTGAAGGCATGAGTCTCGGCCTTGCAATGATCACCAGTATCCTGCTGCTGATCTTCCTGATCGTCACCGGTCCTCCGATCCCCTTCGCTTTCGCCGGTGCGTGTACTTATCTGGTCGCGACCATCGGCGTGAACCCCGCTATCCTCATGCCGTCCGGCTACAACAACATCCAGTCCTACGTTCTTATCGCACTGCCGCTGTTCATCCTGGCGGGCTCTCTCATGTCCTCCAGCTCCATCGGCGACGGGCTCGTGAAGTGGCTGGAGTGCTTCACCGAAAAGCTCAAGGGCGGCCTGATCGTGGTGTCCGTCATTGCCTGCGCTCTCTTCGGCGCCGTATCCGGCTCCGGTACTGCCACGCTGACCTGCATCGGCACAGTCCTCGGGCCCAAGATGGAACAGCGCAACTATCCCAAGCACATCTACGCTGCCACTCTCTGCTGCGCGGCGCCCCTCGGCCTGCTGATCCCGCCCAGCGGCATCCAGATCATTTTCGCATGGGCGGTCAACGTATCCGTGCTCGGCTGCTTCCTTGCCATTGTAGGCCCCGGCATCATGCTGGCGCTCCTGGAATGCATCCTCGGCGCCGTCACCATGAAAAAAGTGCCCGACCTGCCCCCGACGGTCCAGCGGGCCAACATCGGCGAGTGGGCCAAGAACTTCGGCAAGACCACTCTGACCACCTTCCCCGCTCTTCTGATGCCCGTCATCATTCTGGGCGGCATCTACGGCGGCATCTTTACACCCGTGGAAGCGGCCGGCGTCTCCTGCGTCTACGCGCTTCTGGCCGGCCTGCTGATCTACCGCACCATGCGGTGGAAGAACATCAAGCAGTCGTTCTTCGAATCCGGCGTCACCACCGGCGTCATGATCCTGCTGGTGCTCTTCGCCTGTGTTTTCAGCCGCATCCTCACACAGGAGCAGATGCCTCAGATGATCGCCGACGCGCTCACCAGCGTATCCAGCAACAGGATCATCGTGCTCGCGATGGTCAACATCTTCCTCATCATCCTCGGCATGATCTGCGACGATACGGCCGGTACGCTGATCGCAGCTCCCCTGCTGCTGCCCGTAGTCACACGCTGCGGCATGAGCCCCTACCAGTTCGCCGCCCTCCTGGGCGTGAACCTGGGCATGGGCTGCATCACGCCTCCCTGCGCACCGTTCCTGTACCTGGCGTCCCGTCTGTTCAAATGCCCGGTAGAGAAGATGATCCCCCACGTGCTCAAGATCCTTCTCTTCTGCTATCTGCCCGTGCTGATCGCCGTCACCTACTGGCCCGCCCTGTCCCTGACGCTGGTCAAGCTCGTGATGGGCGCCAAGTTCATCATCTTCCCCTTCAGCTGAGACCTTTGACCATCCGAAAACCTTTGGAGGCATGAAAATGAACGTCACCTACAACGGACCCGGCAGCGTTTACTGCGATGCGGTCATCGTCGACGACCAGATCTACCTTTCCGGCCTGATCTCCGAAGACTGGGAGACCGGCAAGATCATCCACGGCACCATCGAAGAGGAGACTGAACTGGTCATGAAGAACCTCAAGGCCATGCTGGAACGCTACGGCTCCGGCATGGACAAGCTGATCCGCGTGGAGATCTTCCTCTCCGATTTCTCCGAGAGAGACCGGATGAACGCCGTTTACGTGAGCAAGTTCCCGCCGGGAAAGCTCCCCGCCCGCTTCTGCTGCGGGGTCAACGGCCTTGCGGACGGCTGCAAAGTGGAGATCATGGCCCACGCCTACCGCTGACAGAGCGCTGACCCCGGATCGTTGACCCAACTCTACGGCGGGAGGCCCCTTGATGAAGATCACATACCGAAAAGCCAGTCGTATCCTGCTCATACTGATGATCCTCGGCCTGGCGGCGATGCTGCTGGCCGGGTACGTTGCCGTGAGAGGAACTGTGTTATACTACGGCCTGATCATATTCGGTGTGGCGGCATATCTGGTCGTTCTCGTCACGATGTTCATCGGGTTCCGCTGCCCTGCCTGCGGAGCGCACTTCTACCGGAACGCGCTGTTTATCCGGATCTGCCCCGTGTGCGGGCATGAGATCACGGATTTCACGCTTGGGAAAACAGGAAGGATCTCCTCCGACGTATGGGGAGGCGGTTCGTCCATTCCGAGCGACCGCCTTCCGGATCCGCGGGAAGCCGGAGCTTGGAAAAACGATCCGCCGCAAAACTGAACAAATATCGAGCGGCCGGTGGAACCAGCCGCTCATTTAACAAGAAAGACCCTGTCACGGGAAAAGGATGTAAATATCATGATCGATCTGTATCCTGAATTCTATAACGACGTGTTCGGACCCATCATGCAGCCCGGCTCGAGTTCTCACATGGCCGGGCCCTGCCGGGGCGGGTATCTCTGCTATTCCCTGCTGGGTGAAGAGGTACGGGACATCCTGGTCGAGCTGGATGCCGAAGGTTCCCTCGCCGGCACCATGGGCACCATGAGCGAAGACATCGGTATGCTGGACGGCGCCGCCGGAAGGACGCTGACAGACCCGGATTTCTTCAACATCTTCTCTTACCTGAAGGATAAAGGCATCGCGTGGCGGATCGATATCTGCTCCATGAAAGAGAGCACGCATTTCAACTCCATGAAGTTCATCCTCACGGGCGTTTCCGGCCGCAAGGCGAGCCTCGTTGTCGATTCCATCGGCGGCGGTATGGTGGAAACCGTGCGGGTAAACGGGTACGAGTTCCGCGGCAAGGGCGATACCTATGTCCTCTTCGTGTTCGACCCAGACGGGACGATGGATGCCGGAGCCCTCGACAAAGCCGTCTCTGCGGGGCAGAACGTCCTGGAGTCCGGCACGGGCAGGAACTACGAAAACGGGATCCTGCACTGGTACAAGCTCGGTGAAGACGTCACAACCGGTACCCGGCAGCTTCTCTCCGGAAAGGATATCGCGGTCCTGAAGCCGATCCTTCCCGTTGTCTCCAAGTCGGATAAAAAGCCGCAGCTGTTCGATTCCATGGTGAAATGGCGCGAGATCGCCAGGGAGCGGGGCGAATCCATGTATGAGGTCGCAGTGGATTACGAGG
>JAEEGL013814418.1_pt1 | contig 10891 bp, 13 predicted proteins | sample 9134231 | NCBI WGS metagenome assembly JAEEGL01 (sample SAMN16246548, study PRJNA631951) | gut metagenome | biome: gut microbiome; feature: rumen; material: fiber-attached | host: Bos | place: Iran: Karaj | collected 2018-10
CGGAAACATCCTTTACAGACAGCGTGGAACTAAGATCCATCCCGGCGTTAATGTTGGACGCGGCGGCGATGATACCTTATTCGCACTTAAGGATGGCGTTTTAAGATTCGAAAGATTGGGAAGAGATAAGAAACAGGCTTCTGTTTATCCCGTTGAATCCAAGTAGAAATGTAAGATTAAGCCCCGAGGGATAAAAGCTTCGGGGCTTTAATTGTTTAAACCTTTGTTTTAAAGGGAGACTTTCTTTGTGATACAAGATGAAAGGACATTCTAATGTTTGCAGACAGAGCAGAAATTTTCATAAAGTCAGGTAAAGGCGGAAACGGCTGCGTTGCATTTCGCCGTGAACTTTTTGTCGCCGCGGGCGGTCCCAACGGCGGAGACGGCGGCAAAGGCGGAGATATAATCTTTGAAGTCGATAAGGGGCTGAACACCCTTACGGATTACCGCTTTGTAAGGAAATACTGCGCTGAAAGCGGAGAAGACGGTAAAGGCAACAATTGTACCGGAGCAGACGGTAAGGATCTTATCCTTAAAGTTCCCGAAGGAACTGTCATCCGTGAGGCATCTTCAGGCAAGGTCATTGCCGATATGTCCAACGGAAATTTACGGGAGACGGTTCTTAAGGGCGGAAGAGGCGGAAAAGGCAACCAGCACTATGCAACACCAACAATGCAGGTTCCTCAGTATGCTCAGCCCGGTCAGGAAGCCAGGGAACTTACGGTTATCCTTGAACTCAAGGTCATTGCGGATGTGGGGCTTGTGGGCTTCCCCAACGTGGGCAAATCCACTTTGCTCAGCCGTGTGTCCAATGCACGTCCTAAAATTGCAAATTACCATTTCACCACGCTCAACCCCAATCTCGGTGTTGTGGATCTTAAGAACGGAGAAGGCTTTGTAATGGCTGATATTCCCGGACTCATAGAAGGCGCTTCGGAAGGCGTCGGTCTGGGACACCAGTTCTTAAAACACATCGAACGCTGCAGGGTGCTGATCCATATCGTGGATGCTGCCTGCACCGAAGGAAGAGATGCGGTGGAAGATATATATAAGATAAATAAAGAGCTTGAAGCCTACAACGGATCCATTGCCAAGAAACCCTGGGTCATTGCAGCAAACAAGCTGGATACTCTTTACGGAGAAGAAAAAGACATTGCTCTGCAGCTGCTTAAAGATGAATTTGAGCCTCAGGGCATCAAGATCTTCCCCATTTCCGCTGTAAGCGGCGAAGGCATCAGTGAACTTCTTTATTACGTAAACGACATGCTTAAGAAGGAGGGAGATAAACCCATCGTTTTCGAAAAAGAGTTTTATCCCGAATCTTTGGAAGGTGACAGCGAGCCTTACTTCGTTTCATATGACGAAGAAGAAAAAGCATATGTTATCGAAGGACCCAGGATCGAGAAGATGCTCGGTTACACAAATCTGGATTCCGAAAAGGGCTTTGAATTCTTCCAAAACTTCATGCGCACCAACGGCATACTCGAAGAACTTGAAGCCATGGGCATAAAAGACGGAGATACGGTGCGTATCTACGGTTGGGCATTTGATTATTATAAATAGAGGAAATGATATGATCACTACAAAGCAAAGAGCATATTTACGCGGACTGGCTCAGAATCTCGATCCTGTTTTCCAGATCGGCAAGAACAGCCTTACACCCGAATTTACCGAAGCCATCATCGAAAACCTTGAGAAGAACGAACTTATCAAGATCTCGGTACTCAAGAATTGCGATGATGAACCCAAGGAACTGGCAGGGGTTCTTGCAGACAGGACTCATTCGGAAGTAGTTTCCGTTACGGGCCGTAAGATCGTGATATACAGACAGGCAAAAGACAAGGATAAGAGAAAGATCGAACTTCCGAGGTAACTCATGAAAACAGGCATCTTAGGTGGAACTTTCAATCCAATACACAACGCTCATTTGTCGCTGGGTAAGGCTGCAAAAGAACAGTTTTCTCTGGACAAACTGATCTTTATGCCGGCGGCGAGGCCTGCATACAAAGATCCCAGACAATTGGTCTCTTTTGAAGACAGAATGGAAATGACCCGTCTGGCAGTCGAAGAGGTTCTGGGAGGAGAGAAAAACGGTTATTTTCTTTCAGATCTTGAATTCAAGCGTCCCGGAAACACCTATACCTGCGATACCATGGCCTATATGACGGCAAAAGAGCCCGATACTGAGTTCTATTTCATAATAGGCGGCGATTCTCTCATGTGGATCGATGAATGGAAAGATCCCGCAGACATTGTAAACAAATGTACATTGATCGTGGCTGAGCGCGGTGATACCCGAATGGATATCCTTAAGAAAAAAGCAGAGGAACTGAGACAGTCCATCAATGCAAGGATCGAATTCGTAAATTACGATCACAATTTCGTTTCTTCTTCGGACATCAGAAAGAAGATACGTTTGGGAGAATTAAAAAATGTGGCATTGCCCTCATCGGTGATCGAATACATCGATAAAAAGGAACTTTACGGCTGCTGTAAGGACGGTTTTTACTTTAGTCCCGACGAGATACAAAGATTTACGCTGGAAATGCAGAAAACCTTAAGTCCTTTCAGATTCCAACATTCCCTCGGAGTTTCCTATATGTCCGCAAGCCTCGCAATGGTTTACGGAGTAGCTGTGGACAAGGCTACGGTTGCAGGTCTTTTACATGACTCCGCAAAAGAGATCGACGAAAATGAGCAGGAGAGGCTCTGTGACGAAAAAGGCATAGATCTCACACCTGTTGAACGGTCGGCAAAACAGCTGATCCATGCAAAGCTTGGCGCAGGTCTTGCAAAAGACAGATACGGCATTAAGGACGATGACATCTGCAATGCCATAAAGTTTCACACAGTAGGCCGTTCGGCAATGACAAGACTGGAGCAGATCGTTTTCTGCGCTGATTTTCTTGAACCTCAGAGAGATTTTAAAGACAGGATGTCCATGCCCTTAAGAGAACTTCGTTCCCTGGTCTTCAGAGATATAGACAAGACAACGGCACTCATCCTAAAGGAAACCATTGACTGGCTTAAGATCAAAGGCAGCGAGATAAATCCCGCCACATACGAAACATATGACTACTACAAGGTTTTCCTTGATAATACAGACGCAGTTAAAGACTGACCGAAGGGAGAAACAATGACAGAAAAGAACCGTGAACTTTTAAACGCATTATTTAAGGCTCTTGACGATAAAAAGGGCGAAAACATCAAGATCATTGACATCAGCAAGATCTCCGTTATGACAGATTATTTCGTCATTACAAACGGAAACAGCCAGCCTCAGGTGGATGCACTGGTAGATGCAGCCGAAGAAGCACTTCTTATGGCAGGAGTAAAGGATGTTAAAGTCGAAGGCGGTCGCAACAATGGATGGACTCTGATCGATGCCGGTAATCTTATCATTCACATTTTCACAAAGGAAAACAGAGATTTCTATGATCTTGAAAGGATCTGGAGCGACGGAAAAACCGTTGAGCTGTAGAAAGTTTCTTATAAACCATGATAATACCGCTTGACAAAGTATCGGTCGAGCGGTATTATTTTCCTAAGGCATTATTTCGCCAAACGCGAGTTTAACGAAATAAATATATCGAAAAGGAGGGTCAAACGGGTATTTTGTCTTAAGACCCGGTGTAAATCCGTATTATGAAGGAATTAAATTATCATGAGGAACAAAAAATAAATAACGTAAACAAACTAAGAGAAATCGAAAATAATCTGCCTGCATTCGTTAAAACATTTTTCAGAGGCATTGAACCCGTCACACAATCAAGGACTCGTATCGCCTATGCCGAAGATCTGAAAGTTTTTTTTGATTTTCTTAAGGAAAACAATCCGGAGTTCAGAGGAAAAAACATAGCCGATATGAAGGATCCCACCATCCTTGAGCGATTTACCGCCGAAGACATCGAAGAATTCCTCGACTACCTTAAATTATACGAGAATCCCGAGGGAAAACGTCTTACAAATTCCGAAGCCGGGATAAAACGTAAAATATCCGCTCTGAGAGCCATGTATAACTATTATCATACCAGAAAAGTTATCAATGAGAATCCCACGCTACAGGTGCGGGTTCCGAAGATACACGAGAAAAACATCATCAGAATGGACCCAAATGAAGTGGTTGAATTTCTGGATACTGTGGAATCGGGAAAAAATCTTTCAAAGAAATCTTTGGCGTTTCACGAAAAAAACAAGACCAGGGATCTTGCCATAACCACTCTTTTGCTCGGTACCGGCATCCGTGTGTCTGAATGCGTGGGTCTGGACCTTAAGGATCTGGACATGGAAAATGACCGCATAAACATCATAAGAAAAGGCGGTAACGAATCTTTTGTTTATTTTGGTGATGAAGTTCATGATGCTTTGGCAGATTATCTTGAGGAAAGAAAAAAGATCATTCCCGAATCAGGCAGCGAAAACGCATTGTTCCTGTCGTCACACAGAAAAAGAATGTGCGTGTGAAATGTCGAAGTCATGGTGAAAAAATACGCACAGCTCTCCGTATCTTCAAAGAAAATTACGCCCCATAAGCTTAGGAGTACATACGGCACGCGGTTGTACACGGAAACAGGCGACATTTATCTTGTGGCAGAAGTTTTGGGCCATAAAGATGTAAACACCACAAAGCGTCATTATGCCGCAATTGACGAAGAAAGACGCCGTTCCGCAAAAGATGCGGTAAAACTTCGTGAGATATAAAAAAACAATGTCCCGAAAGGAAATGATCCTTCCGGGACATTGTTTTTATATCTTGAAGCGTTTCTGCTCGCCGAGAACACTTTCGAGATCCACGATCTCGGCAGGTGTAAGTGTTACGTGCCTAAGATATTGATTGAAAAAATTACTGATCTCCCCGGCAAAAACTTTGTTCAATAAAGCTTTTGTTTCAATCTCCTGAACCTTTTCTTTGGAGATTAATGCCCGGCATATGAATCCGGGATCTTCTCGACTGACAGCCCCTTTGTCAATCAATCTGTTGATAACGGTATAGGTGGTGTTTTTCTCCCAGCCTATGTAATTTTTAATGATGTTAGAAATATCTTTGGCTGCTATCTGATCGTTAGCCCACAGCAGCTCCATTACATTTAATTCACCCTCATGTAATCGTATTTCCTCTCCCATTTTTAAAACTCCGTCCTTCCGGCCCTAAATATCTACTGCGGTAGTCAGTATACAGAAACCATTTTCTGCATGCCCCCATCTGCCGAGTAGCAGAAATAATTCTACCACCATAGAAATTGGTTTGTCAAGGCTTAAACAAGGACTTCTAAAAGTTTTTCGATGCAAAAAACAGCATATATGGGGATCGAAACAAAAGCATGGTCGTCTACGAAATTAGAATCAGCAAATATCAAAGCTTTGTCGTTGCCGTTCCTGTTTCTGTACGACAACAGACTCTTGGATAATTTTCTGCTTTCTCCGTGATAATCCACAGGTATTGTCTTGTTGTTGTATTCAATGATAAAAGGAAGTTCCGCTCTGTTTCCCGATTCCCAGAATTTCACGTTCAAGCCTTTCTGTTCAAGGGTTTGAAGAATATAATTTTCTTCTCTCAGTTGAAATTCTACATCTGTAATCTCATCAAAGCTTTCAGGAATATTAAAAGAAAACTCCGGATAATAAACCTTGAATTTTCTTTCATCCGACAATTCTTCAAGTTTTATGATGAGCCCTCTTTCGATCAGTTCATCCATGGCTCCGGAGTACATAGAGTAAGTGACTCCGTTACGGATCATGTTAAACATGAACTTCCTGTTGGACTTTGCCAGTTGAGCATCTACAGTATCCAGGATCTGGGTGCATTTAGTTTTTAAAGTAACGTCCTTAATGTCATTTATGCCTGAGTACGCACATAGCTTGCTGTCGATCTGAGCGGATCGGATGCTGAGTCTGTATTCTCTGACATATTCAACCACCACAGCAGGCATTCCACCTGTCCAAATGTATTCCTCAAAAGTTGAGATCAGGTTGTTGTGAACGATGTCCGGCAGTTTTTCTTTTCTTATGAGGTTTTCGCTGATGGAACTTACATACCACTCGTTGTAACCCAGGTTAATAAGAAACTCATCGAAACGAAGGGGAAACATCCGAAGTCTGTTAAGCCCCTTAAGATCTCCGGTGAAATCATGATCTGAGATAAAGATCCATTTACATTTTTTGGATATGGCAAAATCCAGAAGCCCGGAAAAGAATCTTTGAGCTTTTTCCGTTTCATTTAAAATGAGAAGGTTCGAAGCTAAGGCTTCGGGATCCAGACCGAAATGTTCCGCAATGTAGCCTGCCGGATCGAAGTCTTCGGAAAGATCTGAGCGGATCAAAGACATTTCAGGCTCATAATACATGAAATTCTCGTGCATTTCAGCAAATTCACGGCATATAAAAGCTTTTCCCACACCTTTTATCCCGTAAAGGAACAAGGGACCTTCGGAGTCGGATTCCCAATTACGAAGATCTTCAAGAATATTTCGTTTTAAAACTGTTTTTTCCATTTAAGACCTTTATAAGGATATTTTTTTTAGAAGTGTTGTGAAATACTCAGGTAAAGGAGCCTCAAATTCAACATATTCATGGGTCGTGGGATGAATGAAACCTATGGTTCTTGCATGGAGACACTGTCCCCTCAGATTAAATCTTTTTTCTTCCGGCCCATAAACCTCATCTCCCAAAAGCGGATGATGAAGTGAAGCCATATGAACGCGGATCTGATGGGTCCGGCCGGTTTCCAGACGACATTCTATGTGGGAATACTTTCCTCCCAGATTTTCCAGTACATGATAATTTGTGATGGCTTCCTTTCCGGCTCTATAATTTATAGCCATCTTTTTACGGTCTTTAGGGTCTCTTCCGATGGGGGCATCGACTCTCCCGTTTTCTTCTTTAAATGTACCGTTGGCAATGGCTTCGTACATACGGGTAATTGAATGGACCTTCAATTGTTCCGAAAGGCATTGGTGGGCAATGTCGTTCTTGCACACCACCAGAGCACCGGTGGTATCTTTATCTATCCTGTGAACAATACCCGGACGCATGATGCCGTTGATGCCCGAAAGGGAATCTCCGCAATGATAAAGCAAGGCATTTACAAGGGTTCCGGAATAATGTCCCGCCGCAGGATGTACCACCATATCCTTGGGCTTGTTGACGATTATGATGTCATTGTCTTCATATATGATGTTCAAAGGAATGTTTTCAGCCTTGATATCCGGCTTTTCCGCATCGGTAAAAAGCACTTCGATCACATCACCTTCACAGGTCTTGTAACTGGACTTTACCGTTTTCCCCGCAACAGAAACAAAACCGCCATCAATCAGTCGTTGAATAGCGGTTCTGGACATTCCTTCCGTTTGCGAAGCGATCAGCTTGTCGATCCTGAGATCTGCTGTCTCTTCATCAATTGTCAATATCACTTTTTCCATCTTTTTTCGGTCATTTCCTTGGAAATTTCTTCGGAGGGATCAGAAGCCTTTTTCTTTTTGAGGGAAAGGAAACTGAAATCTTCTTCCTTATATCTGGTAAGGATCATCACAATTGTGAAGCCTGCAGCAAGAGTGATGCATATATCTGCAAAATTGAATATCGGAAAATTAATGATCTCAAAATAAATGAAATCCGTAACATATCCGAAAACGATCCTGTCAATGGTGTTTCCGATGGCACCTGCCAGCATAAACACGTCTATCCAAAGTAAAGTTAAGTATTTAGCGGTTTTTGGTATCTTGTAATACACATAGGCGAGAATGACGAACAGTAAAAGAGAAACTATGAGCAGGAAATTTATCCTTCCCTGAAGTATCCCCCACACCGAACCTCTGTTCTCAAGATAGTGGAAACATAAAACATTCTTTATGATATAAACGCTCTTAAAGCCGTTATCATCTATCAGATATGTTCTGGCCAGAACCTTTGTCCACTGGTCGATAAAAACACAGACAGCAAAGGCCAGAGCCTGAAAAATATATATTTTGGTGCTTATTTTTTTATCCATGATCAAGTTTCCGGAATGCCGTCGATTATCTCGAAGCCGGAAGCATTTTCTTTATCCTTCTTTGCGGCATTGGCAATTCTCTCTTCTTTCTTATCGTAAAATTTCTTGGGAACAGCGATCCCATCCGCATTTAAAAGGCTTGCGGAGATGTTGAAACTGTCGGAATTGATCAGTTCGATCTGAGCATTGGCAAGATTTTTGAAATTGATCTTGTAAGTCTCAAAGGTCTGATTCATATTGATGATCTGCTGATTGATCTTTTCCAGTTCACGACGGGCATCGCTCAAAATGATCTGAGACTTGGTCACCGCATCGTTTTCGATCTGTCTTGCATTTTCAATGGCGTTGGCTCTGGTCTCTTCCGCTGTCTTTTCGGCCAGGATCAAAGCCTTCTGCATTGTTTTTTCGATGGCACGATAATGATTTAAAGCTTCTTCAAGTTCACTGACTTTGTCTTCAAGCTCGATCTTGCTGCGATAAACCTCTTCATAGCTGTCGGTGATGTCCTGAATGAAGGAATCAACGTCTTTTTTATCATATCCGAGACCTGCGGCCTTAAATGTCTTATTTTGAAGTTCAACGGGTGTAAGCATTATTCATTCCTCCCAAATTAGCCTCAATATTTTTGAAATATAGGGAATTCTGTTCCCGTAGATGTGATCTGAGCAAGAATATCACCCTCGATATCCGTATCTCCCGGAGCCACGATAAAACTATAACCTGAGATCTGGTAGATCTGTCCGTTCAGGGCATATACAGCACCACCTGCGAAATCCATGAGTCTCTGGGCCAGTTCGTTTCTGACTCCTTCAAAATTCATGAAGATCACACCGCCGTTCTTAAGAGTCTCGCACACCTCCCTCGCATCTTCAAAAGACTTGGGATTGAGGACATAGATCTTTCTGTCCGACATTGAGGATCTTAAAGGAACAGCCGTTCTCTGTGGTGCGGTCTGAGGCTTTGCCTGGGTCTGAGTCTGAGGCTGCTGATAGCTGCGCTGCTGATAATTTGCACCAAAACCTGTCTGCTGATAGGGCCTTTGTGTTGATGAAGTCTGAGGTCTCGAAAATGTCCTTCTCTGTGCAAGGGGTTCGTCATCATCTTCAGGCTCTTCGTCAGGCTCCGCATTATCCATTGCTTCGTATTTTCTGAGAGGCGGATTTTCTCTTTTGGGAACTACTTCCCTTTTTCTGTTGTTATCAGTAACGATATTGAAATCCTCATCTTCGTATTCATCATCTTCATCTGTAAGTTTCAATGAATCCAAAAGATTTCGAATCAGTTTTCCCATATAGAATCTCCCTTTAAATGTTCACCTCATCCTTTGGACGGGGGCGTTTTAATAAAAAACACTAATACATTATCGTTTTTTTGACTTGTACTGTCAATACTTTTTAATAAATGACAGCCCCTTCCACAACGTTAAAAGCATTTAACGCAATATGGTCAAAGGCATTGAGACCGGCTGCGGAATTCCTTTTTACAAGAACGTAGTCCTTGTCGGAATCCATCCTTTCGATCCTTTTAAACACCGCATATCCGTTGTTGATATTGTATGCTCCTTCAAGCTTTACGGTAAAGGTGTAAAGCATGGTGTCCTCGGTTTTGTCGGGCTTTGTGATATATTCTCCCGAACTTATGAGATCGGTGCTGATGTAATAGAATACGTTATCCTTCCAGAAGATCTCGGTCTCAAGAAAACCGTAGGATTTCTCTCCTTTGCCGTCGTTTCTGACAACAACGAGTCCCTTCTTTTCCGAACCGTCTTTTTCTTTCACTGTCATAAAATAATCAACGGGAATACGGTAATAGTCTTTATAGGCCAGAGAAGTGACGGGGATCTTCAGGCCTATGTTCTCCTCGGTATCGAAGGATATGCCCACGAAACGCTCCGTAGTGTAATTGGAAACGTAACGATCCAGTTTAAGGATGGCATAATACTTGTCATCGCATCGCATAAAGGTTACGGGAGCAGTCAGTTTCTGCTCTCCGTCTATAGTAAAGGTGACTTTTGATCCGGTTGAAAGTTTGGCGAACATTTCGTTGTTGATCTCAACTATGATGTTCCACTCATCGGAAGTGATCAGTTTGTATACGATACTTCCCTTGTCGAACATATCCATTTTATAGGTATATTCGGACTTGTAATCCCCAGAAAACATAGAGGGATTGAAGTTGGAGGTATTCACGTTGGAATACCCGTCGATAAAATAAGATATGATGCCTGAACTGCTCGAATCAACAATATTGAAACCTGAATTCAGTCCCGTGACAGAAATGATCTCGTTAAGACGCACCATGACTTTACGGTCCATGGTACGGCGGTAATAGTTCAAAATGTCATCGTGTACGGATTCGTAATCTTTAAAATCCGATGCATTAAGATAGGTTTTATTGATGAAATATTTAAGATCCGATATCTCATCCGAAGAAAGCTTTATTCCCTCTTTTGCGGTACTTAGACGATCGTATACGGAACTGTCTGTTCCGATGGAGTAAACGCTTTCGTTTTTGGAGATCTTGTCTCCTTCTTTGAAGTAATAATTTATATATCCCGTGGAATCGGTGGTATATACTTCCTCTTCCCTTACGATGAGGCCTTTAAAGGTCTCTTTTGAATAAAGCTGACCGAGAGGGACTTCATATATGGAGATCTCCCGCTTCCCAAAGGGAACAAAAACGTTGATCGTAAGATAGACAAGAACAAATAAAAAAATAACGATTCCGATATTTACTTCTTTTCGCTGTTTTATTTTTATTGCTCGCTGCTCTGCCAATATTGCTTCGACCTACCTTTGATCAACGTTACCGTTCAATATAAGCACAAGGCAGTTTCCTGCCTTGTGCGAAATTTCGTGATTTTGCATATATAAGATCATACTTTTCCGGAACGATCCTTGCAAA
>JAEEGL014845560.1_pt1 | contig 10891 bp, 14 predicted proteins | sample 9134231 | NCBI WGS metagenome assembly JAEEGL01 (sample SAMN16246548, study PRJNA631951) | gut metagenome | biome: gut microbiome; feature: rumen; material: fiber-attached | host: Bos | place: Iran: Karaj | collected 2018-10
AAGAAAATAAAAATCTTCTAAATATTCTAACTCCAATTCGGAGGGATAGAATATAAAAGTAGTAAAATAAGAATAGGAGAAACTTATGCAAAGGTATATACAATAATTAAATATCCACAAAGTGTAAGAATTGGTTGGCTATCTAAAATTACTAATATTCCAAATACAATTTGTTCTCTTAATTTTTCTCCGACAGAGAATACTTTATTAATACAAAACATATCAAAAGGTATAAGACAAAATGAACAAATGGTAGAAAATTTAAAAGATGAAATTTTAAGGCAAAGAACAGAAAAAGAAATAGAAGATGGACAAGAGCTTATTAAGAAGATAGACCAAGATGGCGAAATTGTAGGATATATGACTATTCTAATAATGGTAATTGCTGAAGATGAAGAAGAATTACAAAAGAGATGTAAGAAAGTTGAAAATTCTATAATGGGTATGCAAATGAAAATAAGAAATTTAGCAAATTTAGTAAGAGAATCTTTTAAATCTATAACACCATTTAATATTTTAAATGACAAGATTAGAAAAATAGCAAATAGAAATGTGCCACTATCTACGTTTGTTGGTGGACTTCCATTTGCAAGTAATGGATTTAATGATAATAACGGATATTATTTTGCAAGAGATACAGAAGGTGGAATTGTGGTATTAGATTCTTGGAAAAGAGGAGGAGATAGAACAAATAGTAATTATGTCGTAATGGGAACAGCAGGAGTTGGAAAATCTACTGTCGCAAAACATTTAATACTTAATGAATTTATGACAGGAACTAAAATAATTAGTATAGATCCAGAACGCGAGTACAAGGATTTAACAGAGAATTTAGAGGGCGATTGGCTTAATGTAGGAAGTGGAGCAGGAGGCATAATAAATCCTCTGCAAATAAAAGATGTTCCACTAGATGATGAAAATGAACAAGAAAAAGTTTTTAAAGATGAGGGAAAGGGATTAGGAGCTATGGCATTACATTTCCAAACTTTAAGAACTTTTTTTAAATTACTTTTTCCAGAGCTTACAAGTATTCAAATTGCTTTATTAGAGGAAACATTAGAAGAACTATATAATAGCTTTAATATTTACTGGAATACAGATATAAAAGGATTCAGAAATATAGATTTTCCTATTATGAGTGATTTATATGAAATTATATGTAAAAAAGTAAAAGAAACATTTGATGAGACAAAAAAAGAAAACTATAATATTTTGAAATCTTTAATAAGAACAATATCTATCGGTGCAGATGGAGCATTATTCAATGGATATACGAGTATTCAAACAAGAACAAATTGTATATGCTTAGATACACATAATTTGCAAGATGCAAGTGATAGAGTTAAAAAGGCTCAATACTTTAATATATTAACTTATTGTTGGGAATTAATGAGTAAAGATAAAGAAGAAAGAACAATGCTTGTGTGTGATGAAGCATATTTACTAATTGACCCACAAGTTCCACAAAGTTTAGTATTTTTAAGAAATATTGCTAAAAGATGTAGAAAATACGAACGGAAGCCTTGTTATAATTTCTCATTCAATTGTTGATTTTCTTGACCCTACTGTAAAAATGTATGGACAAGCAATATTAGATATGGCAACTTATAAAATACTAATGGGGACAGATGGTAAGAATTTAGAAGAAACAAAAGAGCTTTTTAAATTAAGTGAATATCAATATGACTTTCTGTATTCAAAGAAAAGAGCTTATGCGATATTTATTATAGGTGCATATAGAATACTTGTAAAATTTGATATATTTCCTTATGAATTTGCCTACTATGGCAGAGGTGGTGGTCGTTAATGGCAATAGACCCAGCAACTGCGAAAAAGATAGCAAGTTTAATAATTAGTCAGTTAACAGATGAAGAAAAAAGACAAAGGTTAATAATTGGAATTGTGGTAGGAATTATAGTTTTTCTATTATTACTCGCAACTCCAATTTTACTTTTAATTAGTAAATGGGAGGCAATAAAAGACTTCTTTGGTTGGAGTAGTGAAGAAGAAATGCAAACAAGTACAGAATATGCAATTATATATCAAATGAAAGAAGATTATGGGTATAACTTGGAAAGCGATGAACTTGTATTTAATGGAGAATTACCAATGCCTGTAAATAATGCAGTTGTAACAAGTGAATTTGGAAATAGAATTCATCCAGTAACTCGGTAAAAAAAGTTTTCATACAGGAATAGATTTAGCAGGTGCTTGGCACAGTAATATAATGACAGTTTTAGACGGACAAGTTGTATTTGCAGGAGTTTTAAACGGATATGGAAATTGTGTTAAAATAGAACATTTATATAAAGATGAAACCATATATACTTTATATGCTCATTTAGCAGAAATAAAGGTATATTCAGGTCAAGAAGTAAAGCAAGGAAATGTTATAGGAACACAAGGAGGAGACCCCAATAGAGATAAAAACCCTCGGAACATCAACAGGCTCACATCTTCATTTTGAAGTAAGAAAAAGTATAAATGGAGATTTTCAAAATCCACGAAATTATTTATATGGTGGAGAAGTAATACAGGAATAAGAAAGAGAGGTGCAAAATGGAAGAATTATTTGAAATAATGAAAAAACCAAAGAATAAATATAATATAAAACTTGGTACAACTGATAGTGTATATAAATTAAAAGAAATACAAGCTATAAAAGATGCAGTACAAGAACATTTAGTATTCATTGGGCTAGACCAAGCAAATAATGTAAGAAATATCAGTTTACTGGGTATTGGAAGTGGAAAATGTATAAACATTGATTCCAAATTTATTGTGCGAACTGCTTTAATATCTGCGTGTGAGAAAGTTATTCTAGTACATAATCATCCTTCTAATTCTTTAAAACCAAGCAAAGAAGATATACATTTAACTACTGTAACTAATAGATTATTAAAAGTATTCCATATACAATTAATAGACCATATTATAGTAACAGAAAATGAATATTTAAGTATGGGTAGAATTGCTGAAAAGAATTTAGAAGAAGATAGCAATTTACCTGTTTTTTTAGATAAAGGATTATTAGTAGAAGAAATTGAAAGGCTAAAAACAGAGTTAAATGAATTAAAACAAAGTATGGAAAGCGAAGAAGATTATGAAATGTAAAACTAGGAGGAATGATAGAAATGATTTTAGCAATAACAAATAATAATGAAAAATTAATAAGAGAGATTTGTGCAAAATATGATTATGATGAAATAGAGGTATATACTGGAATAAAAAATTTGCAAGAATTTTCAATAAGGGAATTGCAAAATTTAAAAAGTTTTAAATATCTTATACTTGATATTACAGATTTAAAAGAAAAAGAAGATGCGATAATTAAATCAGTAGTAGCAATAAAATCAATGCACAAAATAAGAATTATTGTAATGGCCACTGGATATAAAGAAGGGGACAATTTACTTTCAAGATTATTTAAAGAAGGTATTTATAATTTTGTTATAGGAGATAGTTATCAAAAACAAGAAGAAGAATTTGGAAAGTGTTTATCAAAAGATGGAAATGATTACAAAGATGCAATAAGATTTAGAGTTGAAGAAAACAATATTAAAGGTAATAACAAAGTTATAATAAAAAAGGAATATCAAAAATTAAAGCAATTATTAACTGTTGCTATTGCAGGAACTCAATCACATATTGGAACAACTACACAAGCATTTCTATTGTGTAGATTTTTTAATGAAAGAGGCTTAAAGGCTTGTTATGTATGTGCAAACAATAATACAGATATAGAAGAATTAAGGTTAAACTTAAATAAAGAATTAAACAATGGAATGTTCCAATACTCTAATATAGACATATACGATAAAAATGAAAAAATAAGTGCTATGGCTTATGGGTATGATGTATATATATACGATTATGGAGTTTTAACAAATGATAATTTAGATTTATTTATTACAAATGATAAACGAATAATAGTAAGTGGTAGTAAGCTATGGGAAATTCAAGCTATTTTTAAATCATTTATGAAACTAAAAAAACTAGATGATGTATTTTATATAATATCTCATTGTCCGAATGATGAAAAAAACTTTTTAATATCAAATATGGGAAAATACAAAAAGAAAACATTTTTTAGTGAGTATGCTCCTAATCCTTTTGAAACAAATAAAAATATAGAAATGTATCAAACTATATTTAAAGATAATATTGAAGAAAAAAACAATAATTTAGTAACAATAGAAAGAAGAAGTATTTTAAGCTTTTTAAGGAAAAATAAATGAGAAGAAATCTATATAAAAAATTTCAAAAGGAAAATAAGATAAGAGAAAAGTATGATGAAAAAATAGTAGTAGAAAAATCAAAAACTTTAAAAATAATACTATCATTTATAATAAATATTATAGAAAAGATAATAAAAACTATATTTTATATTTTAATAGTAGCTCTTTGTTCAATAGGAGCTACTTATTTATTTAATACAGTATTTAAGGGAGGAATAATATGATTAAGAAAATTATAAAAAGAATTATAATATCATTTTTATTAGCATTAATGCTAACAGGAGTAAACTGCTTTGCTTTCACAATAGCGAAAGAAGAAATAATAAATAAAGATAATACGGAATATATAAAAAGAACATATAATATTCCAGAATTAGAAGAAAAAGAGTTTTTATTAAGTCTTGAAAAACAATTTAAAATAGATAAAAAAACATTTGAATTAGAAAAAACAGATAGAAGTGGAGGAAATATTATTGATACAATTGATATAAATACATCAAAAACTATAATAACAGATACAAGTAATATAGATGAAATACTAAATATATTAAATCCAGAAATTGAATATAACGAAGGTGGATTTACAGGTACATATAAACTAGATACAAATTCAATAGAAATAGAGAAAAAATATAATGGGTATAAAGAATATTTAGTAGAAGATACAAAAACATATATAGATTTAGATACAAATGATTTAGATAATATTCCAAAACAAGTTATGAAAGATGGATTAGTTTTAGATTTAATTACTACAAATTGGGAAGTAACAGATACACGAAAATTACAAGATAATACAATACCTAGCAAATATAAAGCAACTTGTTATTATGCTACCAAAAAGAAAGTAGATAATCCTCTAACATATATAGTGAAAGCAGACTATATAGGAACTGCTGATAAGGTAACGGAAAATGATTTGATCTATGAAGTGATGTATAAGTGTATATCAAAAGATAAAAGCATATATCCTATACTTTATTTAACTGGAGGAACAACATTAATAGTGTTCCTTATTTTCATCGGAAGAAGAAAAAATGTAGTCATATATAATTACGAAAATAACAAATGGAAAGAAATAGGAAAACAAAGTATAAGAAAACCAAAAATAAAATTAGATAGATATAATTATAAAGCTAAAACCAATAGATTTAAAATTGTATTAGATGAAAGAATTGTAGATAAACTAAATGGAAAAATGATAAGAATTGTAAGACAGAAAAGAACAGCAGATAGATTAATAAACAAAGAAAATAATGCTACTCCATATTCAATAGATGTAGTTATATAGGAGGTATTTCATTATGAAAAAAGCAATTAAAATTCCATTAATAATAATACCGATTATCATACTTACAATTATTCTATCTATTTTTTTAGTTCAAAAATTAAAAGTATTTAGTGCTAGAAATAGAGCAAGAGAAAATATAACAATTGGAGATAATGAAGAAATTACAGATTTAGAGCCAATAGAACAAAAAGTTATAAATTATGATGATAGTATAGGAACATTAACTATTCCAGATTTACTACTAGAGAATGTTCCAATAAAGGAAAGTACAGAATTATCTACACTAGAAAATGCAATAGGTCATTTTACAAATACAAGTATATATTCTGGTAATGTAGGGTTAGCATCTCATAACGGAGGAAGCAAAGGAGATTTTTTTAGAAATCTAAACAAAATCAAAAAAGGGTGCGAAATATACTATCAAACAAATTTTGGAACTAGAAGATATGTAGTAAAAACTATTGAAATAATTGATGAGAATGATTGGTCATTTCTTGAAGAAACAAATGATAATAGAATAACTTTAATTACTTGTGTTTTAGGACAAAAAGATAAAAGGCTTTGTGTTCAAGCAATAGAAACAGAAGAAAATCTAATTAACAATCAATAAAAAATTTTTTGAAATCGGTTAGACTTTCATAATAATAGCATTGTATAATTAATATAAGAGGAAGTGATAGATATGTTTAAATATTTAGTTAAATTCTTAAAAATATTAATAATACTATGTATTATAGGAGTTGCAATAAGAATAATAGACATTAAACTTAATAAGAAAAATTATGCTCAAAAAGAAGAAAGCATAACAAAAAATCCTATGGAAACTGTATTAGCAAAATTAAATTCTGATGAAGAAATAAAGGAAGATATAATAATAGATGCTCCAAAATTAGATATTCAAAAAGAAGATGAAATAAAGAATGATAAGCAAGAACTTAAAAAGGTTGAGAAAACATTTAATACAGTTGAATGTAAAGAACAGGAGCAAATAAAAACACAAAAAGTTGAAGTTAAGCAAGAAGTAATAACAAATAAAGAACAACCCAAAGAAGAAAATACAGAAGAAAAGATAGTAATACAAGAACAAGAAAAAACAGAAGAAAAAGAGAATATTCAAACAAAGATTATAGATGAATATATAGTAAATAATCAAATGATAAATAGAATAAAGGAAGTAATAAATAATAATTTATCTGAAGATATGAAAGAATACGGATATAACATTGTAGAAGATAGTTCTATACCAGAGCTTACAAACGAATTCACTTTTACAGAGCAAAGAGTAATAAATAAATTAAAATTTAAAAGTGGAACTGTAAGAATATATGCAAGAGATTATTATTACAACGGAAACTATGTAAGTACACAATGTTTTATTATATAATATTTTAAAAAACGTGTTAGGAGATATAAGCATTAAAACTTATATCTCTTTTTATATTTTCAAAATAGGAGGTTTAAGAAAATGAGAAAAACTAAAAAAATTATAGCAATAGTAATGCTTATATTACTATTTTTTTCATCTTTCAAAAGCATTGTTTATGGTGCTGTAATGAATGATAGAGTAAATATTGTAAAGCTTGGAGAATGTGATTATACATTGCAATACAAAAGGTCTGATGGAGTATGGAGTTTTGTTACGTGTGTAGTAGTTGGATATTATGAGAATGGAAAGTATTATCCTGCTTATTGCTTGAATAGAGGTAATCCACGGAGTAGGAGAATATGATAATTATGATGTTAATTTAACAGAATTAATAAGTGATGTAAGATTATGGAGAGTAATTATTAATGGTTATCCCTATAAAACACCAGAACAAATGGGAGTAGCAAATGAATTTGATGCATTTTTAGCAACTAAACAAGCAGTATATTCAATATTATATAACAATGATGTAGATACTTATTATAGAGGTGGAAATGAAAGAGGAACGAAAATATTTAATGCAATTAAATATATGGTAAACGAAGGAAGATACGGAACATATACGCCTGAAAGTGCAAATGTAACAGTAACAAAGGTAGGCAATTTAAGAGAAGAAAACGACTATTATTCACAAGAGTATTCAGTAGATGCAAGAGTAAATATTGCAACATATACAATTACAGGAATTGTTAATAGTCCAAATGGTGCATATACAACAGATATGAGTAATAATTCAAAAACTACTTTTAATGGTGGAGAGCATTTTAAGGTTATGATACCTAAATCATCTATGTCATCAGATATTAATTTAAAAGTAAATGTTCAAACAAAATGTAAAACTTATCCTGTGTTTTTTGGAGAAACAACTGTTGCAGGAACACAGAACTATTTAATATCTACTGATCCATACGGAGATGAAAGTGGACAAGGAAATTTAAATATAAAGACTAATAATGCAAAAATAATAATAAATAAAACAGATGAAGATACAGGAAAAGCTATACCAAATACAACATTTCAATTATTAAAAGAAGATGGAACAGTAGTAGCAAATGCGACAACTAATAGTAATGGAGTTGCAGAGTTTAATAATTTGTATCAGGGTAGATATCTAATAAAGGAAATAGAAAGTAACGAAAGCTATATTCTTGATGTAACAGAAAAAGAAGTAACAATAAACTATAATCAAACAAAAACTTTAAATCTAGCTAATAAGCATAAACTAGGTAATCTTAAAGTAATCAAAGTTGATAAGGATAATAATAAAATAACACTCGGTGGAATTGTATTTGATTTGTTTAGTGAAGAATTTAATAGAGTTATTGGAACTTATACAACAAATGAGAACGGAGAAATCTTAATCAATAATTTAAGAACAGGAAATTACTCTTTAATTGAAAAAGTTACTAATAAATGGTACAAACTAGCTGATAATACAGAAACAATAGTTGAATGGAATACAACTAAAAATCAAATAGTAGAAAACGAATTAAAGAAAGGGCAAATAAAAGTAATAAAGGTTGACAAAGATAACAATGAAGTAAAACTTGCAGGAGTTAAATTTAATGTCTTAGATAGCAATAATAGAGTATTAGAAACTATAATAACAGATAGTAACGGAGAGGCATTAACAAGTAGATATCCAATAAGAGATTATGATAATTTGAAGTTACAAGAATGTGATACATTGTGGAATTATAAACTAAACGAAGAAATTAAAACAATAGAATTAAAAGAAGAACAAATAACAAGTATTACTTTTGAAAACGAATTAAAGAAAGGACAAATAAAAGTAATAAAGGTTGACCAAGATAATAACGAAGTAAAACTAGCAAATGTAGAATTTGAAGTATATGATGAAGATGGCAATTTGGTAGACACTTTAATTACAGACGAAAATGGAGAGGCGATAAGCAAAAGATTAAGAATAGATAAAGAATATACAATAAGAGAAACAAAAACACTATCAAATTATGTTTTAAACGAAGGAACAAAAACTATAACATTAGAAGAAGATAAAATAAGTGATATTGTTTTTGAAAATGAAGCAAAGAAGGGACAAATACGAGTAATAAAAGTTGACCAAGATGATAACGAAGTAAAACTAGCAAATGTAGAATTTGAAGTATATGATGAAGATGGCAATTTAGTAGATACTTTAATTACAGACGAAAATGGAGAGGCAATAAGTAAAAGGTTAAGAATAGATAAAGAATATACAATAAGAGAAACAAAAACACTATCAGACTATGTGCTAAATGAAGAAACAAAAACAATAGCACTAGAAGAAGATAAAATAAGCGACATTGTTTTTGAGAATGAAAAAATTAAAGGATATATTCAAATTAATAAAACAAGCAGTGAATATAACAAATATTCAGAATTGAAAAAAGGTAGTCCTTTATCTAATGTTACATTTGAAATATATGATAGTGAAAACAATTTAGTGGACACAATTACAACAAACGAAGAAGGAAAAGCAATAACAAAAGAATTAATTAAAGGAACATATAAAATAAAAGAGATTTCAAGTGCAAAATACTATTTGTTAAATGAAAATACTTATAATGCAGAAATAATAATAGACCAAGAAATAGTAGATGTAGATATAACAAACGATAATGTGGAAATTGATGTAGAGATAGAGAAAAAAGGATTTATAGAAACACAAAGTAAAGATGACATTTTCTATAATTTTAGTAATATTAAGAATAAATCAAATGTACCACTAGATAATTTTACTTGGTCGGATCATCTTCCTACTGATGCAGTTCGCATAAACAGATTATATACTGGAACTTGGAACGAAGATTTAGAATATGAAGTATATTATAAAACTAATAAAGATGATGAGTATAAACTATTTAAAGATAAACTAAACACTCAAATAATTTACGAGTTAAATTTTAAAGAATTAGAGTTAGCAGAAGATGAATATATTACAGATTATGAGTTAAGATTTGGAACAGTAAAAGTTGGATTTCAAGAAGTAGTTAGTCCAATATTATACTGCGATATAATAGAAGGACTAGGAAATGGATATGTATTTACAAATCATACAAAAGTATCTGGAACATACTTTGAAAAATATGTAGAAGATAATGATGATTGGACAACTATAACATATTTTAAAGAAATTCAAGTAAATAATGTATTGCCAAGAACACGGAATATAAGTATAAGGGTATTTGGAGTAAATTTTTACTCTAAGTACCCTTTATTTTTTTGCTTTTTTAAAAATTTATGCTATAATATTTAAGTAATTTAAGGGGGAAAAATGACACTACAAGATATAAGTGATAGTATAGATAAAAAAATATCAAGAAATAGTGAATTAGTAAAATATACATTTTATGAGTTAAGAATAAGGAAAAACTTATCAGAAGAAGAAATGTATAGTTTTATATCTCTTGCAAGTACAAGATTAAAGAATATGGGATATAAAACATACAGAACAGGACAAAAGTATTTTTATGATTATAAAGAACAAACTGTAAAAGATAATGAATTATTGGTTGCTGTAAAAAATAAAGAGGTGCAAAATGAGAGAAGAAAATAAATACATTAAGCAAAGTATTGAAAGATTAGATATACCAGTAGAAAAAATAGATTTATTAAAAGAAAAAAACATAAAAACATTAGGCGATTTAAATAATTATAGTAAAACGGATTTAAAATCTTTTAATTTAAACTCTAATGAAATTAATCAGCTTCAGATTGAATTACAATTACTCGGATTAAATTTAAAAGGTGGATTGTAATTAGCCTTACGAAAAATGAATATGTTAACAATATAGTAATATTGTAAACAAGTTGAAGTTAAAATATAAGTGAGGTTAAATGGAAAATTTATTTGTAAATAGAGTAAGATTGAATAAAGATAATATAGATAATAGTAAATATCCTTTTAATATAAAATGTTTAAGTAGTTTTGAT
>JAEEGL014917560.1_pt1 | contig 10891 bp, 8 predicted proteins | sample 9134231 | NCBI WGS metagenome assembly JAEEGL01 (sample SAMN16246548, study PRJNA631951) | gut metagenome | biome: gut microbiome; feature: rumen; material: fiber-attached | host: Bos | place: Iran: Karaj | collected 2018-10
CCTTGAGATACGCGGCGACGGATCTTTAACCGCAACTGGTGGAGATAATGGAGCCGGAATCGGAGGTGGATCCCACAAAGCAGGATCCAACATAAAAATCACGAAAGGTACAGTAACCGCAAACGGAGGACTTCATGCAGCCGGGATCGGCGGCGGCGGAGCCGGCGGCGGAGCAAGTTCCAATATAACAATCACGGGAGGAACAGTAACCGCAAACGGAGGACGCCTTGGAGACGGAGACGGTGGCGGAGCCGGAATCGGCGGTGGATCCGGCAGTGTAGGTTCCAATATAACAATCACGGGAGGAACAGTAATCGCAAACGGTGGAGGCGCTCATTTTGGCGGAGCCGGGATCGGTGGTGGCGGCGCAGGAGACGGAAAAAGCGCCGGTGGAGCTGGTTACGACATAAAAATCACGGGAGGAACAGTAACTGCAACCGGTGGATCTAACGGAGCCGGGATCGGCGGCGGATCTTCCGGAGAAGGTTACAACATAGAAATCACCGGAGGAACAGTTACCGCAACCGCAACCAGCGGAGGTTACGGAGCCGGGATCGGCGGCGGATTTGCCAAAAAAGGTTACAACATAAAAATCACCGGAGGAACAGTTACCGTAAGCGGCAATAATGGAGGAGCCGGGATCGGCGGCGGAGGAAACGGCTATCCCGCTATCGGCGGAGCAGGTTCCAACATAGAAATCTCAGGAGGAACAGTAACTGCAACCGGTGGATTTATGGGGGCCGGGATCGGCGGCGGATATTACGGAGCAGGTTACAACATAGAAATCTCAGGAGGAATAGTAACCGCAACCGGCGGAGAAGACGGCGGAGCCGGGATCGGCGGCGGAGGAGGCAGCACAGGTTCTGATATCAGGATAAGCAATGATGCCAACGTAATGGTCGCAGGTGGCAAGCAGGTAGATTTTGGAGCCGGTGCTGCCATTGGATGCGGAGGTCAGCAAGATTCTGTTTCCGGAAATGAGGTCAAACCCGTTACATCCGGGCTATATGACACCGGGTGTATTATATATTATGCTGCCGGAACCAAGGTGACAGACATTAAAAACGGAACAGTTCCTCCCTCGGTCACCATAGAGGGAATTATAATAGTTAATAAGACCATCACTTTCGATCCCAACGGCGGAATATGCGAAGTTGAATCAAAAAAAACCGTATGCTCAAACGACCTACATGTATTGGAATCCCTTCCTGATGCAACAAGGGATAATTATTCCTTTGACGGATGGTACACAGCCAAAGACGGCGGGGATATGATCACCACAGCTTTTGATTTTAATAGAAATATGACCGTATACGCCCATTGGACGTTTATCCCGCCGGTAATAACCTTTGATGCGAACGGGGGGAAAGTATCTCCCGCATCGGCGGCCACAGGAGCAGACGGGAAGCTTACATCCCTTCCCACTCCTGTCCTGGAAGGGTATTCTTTCACCGACTGGTTCACGGAGAAAGATGGCGGGACCCAGGTGACAACATCAACTGTTTTTTCATCTGATGCTACGATATATGCCCATTGGAAGAAAAATGAGCCTGCACCCACCCCGGATCCTGAGCCCGAACCGGATCCTGAGCCTGAGCCGGGGCCTGAGCCTGAGCCGTCACCTTCACCCTCACCGGTTCCCGATCCGGCAATGGATAATCTTCCTTCAGAGGTTTCTGCTGAAACAAGGGGTGATTACCGGATAACCTATGCCCATAAGATATCATTCCCCGGAAAGAGCAAGGTCACAGCTCAGAATTTCGGAGATACACTCACCGTATCCCTTGGAAGTGCTGTATATAAAGTCACTAAGATCAAGATAAACAAGAAAAAGAAACTGATCCAGGTGACCGGGCTTCAGGACGCGGATAAGAATATCGTGAAGGAAGTTAAGAAAGCCACAAAGGGCGCCGACGGCCTGCCCTTCGATCATACTCCCCACTACGTGAAGGATACGGATCAGGTGGTTCCTAAATTCAAAAATGACGAACTGAGATCCGTGAAGATCATGATAAACAGCAAGCCCTATAAGGCGAAAAAAACAGAATACGAATACGACAGGGAAAAGCGGGTGATAACATTCAAGGCTCCGAACCTTGGCGGAAGTTATAAGGTTCCATGAATCAATGAAGTCGGCCTTCGCAGGCCGGCTTCTCTTCATCATTTGACCTTCATGGTCATCTTGTACTTCTTATTCAGGTATTGATACTGCAGCTTTATGGTGTCCTTTCCGGCGGAAAACGGCGAGGCCTCAATGCTTTCTCACTTCACCTTTATGCTCGTCTTATACTTCTTGTTCAGATACTGGTACTGGACCTTGATGGTGTCAGGCCCGTCCGGGTCGATGACAAGGGTGTTGTCGGCGGAGACCGTGGCCTTGGAGGCGCTCTTCTTCGGCGTGGCCGTGAGGGTCCCGCTGTCGATGCCCGTATCGAAAAGCTCCCTTATAGTATTTATCGCCCGCCCGCTCCCGACCGGGATCGTAAGCTTCTTCGCCTTCGGCTTGTCCACGGTGAAGCTCACTGTATAGGTCACGCCGTCCTCCATAGGGAGCGTCGCGCTTCCCGTTCCCTTGCAGGTGATGGTCGCTATGCTCTTCTTGTTGACCTTGACCTTGACCCCGCCGTCGCTTTGGACTTGGCTGCCCTCGGCGATCTTTGAGACCGTGGTGAACTTCGATCCCTTTATGACCGTCATCCTGAGGGCGTCCGGCTTCACATCCGACTCCTTCACCCTGGAGAAGTCCAGCTGCATCTTACTTATCTTGTTCCCGACAGGCACGGGGGCGAAATTGTCGTCAGAGGAAGGGTATCCTTCGTCCCCTATGGGCGGGACCTTGTCAATAAGCTTCCTCGGCTCGGGCTTGTCTTCTTCCTTCCTGGCGATGACGTCGATCGTATATCTCTCTTCGATAACAGCGCTGGCCTTCATCCCTTCCTTTGTCGCATAGGCTTTAATCGTCGCGTCCTCCGCGACATGTATGGGCTCCGAATACTCCTTGCCGGCCGTAGCGGGATCTGATCCGTCCACTGTATAGTGGATTGTAGCACCTTCCGTGGAGCAGGAAAAGGCCACGTCCTGTTCGGAATCGTAGGTCCCGCCGGGAGGGTCGAATATGGGAGCGGCTACGGTATTTTTATCCCGGAATGTCGCCTTAACTGCAACATCCCTGGCGGGCATCTCGAAGGTCGTGGTTTCAGAAGCAGCATTGGCGAAGGCCACGCTGTCCCCTGTCGTCCATCTATCGAAGACCATCCCGCCCGCCGGGGCGTTCGCCTTAACGGACACGGCCGCGCCGGCTTCATAGTAACCGTCCCCCGTACCGTTCTCCACGGTCACGGTGTATTTCGGCGCGACTATGGTATAGGCCGCTTCCGAGACGAAGCTGTCCGTCATCCCGTCCTTCCTCGCTATCGCCTTGATAACGGTGGATTTATCCACCTCTATCGGGGCTGTGTATTCCGCGCCGCCTGTCCCCGGGTCACCGCCGTCCAGCGTATAGTATATCTTCGCCCCTTCGGTCGAGCTCTTCAGGGTCACGCTCTGCTTCCCAGTATAAGTCCCTGATGCAGGGTCGAAGACGGGAGCCTTCGCCTGTCCCGGCGCCGCGTAGGCCTCTATGACGAGCGTTACCTGGTTGGAAGCCAGGGTCGTCCCAGCGGCCTTCGATCGGACATAATACGTGCCTGGTGCCAGGCCGGTGATGTCGTTCCCCGTCCCGGGCATCCAGGATGAGGCGTCAGACTTCTTATGCTCCATGGACGCCGTGACCCCGGAGATCTTACCGTCGTTATTTGATCCCGTCGCGCAATCCGCCTTGCTTAGACCCGAAGGAGCCTTTGCCTTGGTAACGGCGATCTCCTGCGCGTCGCTGTCTGTGGTAGTGTAGCCGTTCCCCTTCCTCACTATGGAAAGGGTGCCGGGCGATACGCCCGTGACATCCCGCGAGGTGCCGGTGGCCGTGAAGACCGACGGCGTCGCCCCCGTAAGGGCGTACTGGGCGCCGCTTATAAGCCCGGAAATGGTGCCTGTATCCGCTCCCGTGGCCTCAAAGATTGCATCCGGCTTATCCTCTTTGACCACGTCGAAAAGCTGGACGAACCGGGCCTTGACGACTATGGAATCCTTTCCTTCTTCCGGCTCGCCTACGACCAAGCTATAGCCATTCGTCTTGTTTTCGGTCAGTATCCCGGTCCCGCTTGAAATCGACAATCCGATAAGCCTATATCTATCCTCATCAAAATCCAACGCGCTCAGGCTGATTGCGCTGCCGGCATCATGCAGACCGTTGTCTGAAGGGAAGTTCTGTACCACTCCTTTGGGATCGGACTGGAAATACACTTTGGATTTAGGAGGCGTTTTGCTCCCGTTTTTATTTGATTTTTTAATTTTTTGAACATGGCCATTAATCATCCTAGTATAATGATATGTAGTTATCGAACCGGTCGTATACAGTATGTCTAAATAATCTGTGTCCGGATTATAGTTGGTAATCCTTTTATTATTATTGTAACTTGCAGCCGTAACTGTCGCCCATCCACTGATAGCGATATCGCTTGCCGTTCCGCCTGATCCGGCGCCTATGCCGGCACCACAGTTCTTTGAAAAGATTTGATTGCCGCTAACAATGAAATCGGTCCCGCCAGTGGCAGTTACTGTTCCGCCGGTGATCGTTATATCATTGCCCGATCCATTCTCCCCCCCTCCGATCCCGGCTCCTCCACCTCCACTACCGCCTGTAGCAGTTACAGTTCCGCCGGCGATCGTTATATAATTGCCAGATCCATCTTTCCCGCCGCCGATCCCGGCTCCGTTTGTGCCGCCTGTAGCAGTTACAGTTCCGCCGGTGATCGTTATATCATCGCCCGATCCATCTTTCCCGCCGCCGATCCCGGCTCCATCAAGTCTGCCTCTGACAGTTAATGATCCCTTTTCACCGTTCTCGTCCTTTATCGTTAGAACACCGGCATTTCCCTTTTGAATTCCTGCACAGTTTTTTCCGCTATCTAACGTATTCTCCCCATCCAATTCGATGTCGACATCTCCGTCTCCTTCAGTTTTGAAAGCAGCTGTATTATCTATCCCGCTTACATCTATGTTCACATCCCGGATGACGACATCCGCTTTCAAGTCCTCTCCCGCAACGACAGTGATCGTATTAGAGGTTGATTCGACTTTATTCCCTAAGATCACAAGGGTTCCCTTAACCGTTTCTTCTGCTCTATCACCCTGCCTTACCTTGTGCCTGCTCCCGTCAGCGCTGTCCGCCGTAACGGTGATACTTCCTTCTCTGATGTCATACACCTTCTCTTCCCCGGCATACACAGCCCCGCTCATCAGGAACAAGGCCGAAAAGACAGCAATGAAGAACAATCCTATGGTTTTTCTTTCATTCATAATACTCATACCTCCGAAATGGCTCCCCTTTTCCATACTACGGTGCTCAAGCATGCGGCAGGGCTCTGCTTACCCGTTTTGTAGCAAAAGACATCAAAAATGCTTACCTTCCCATTATATATAAAACCCAGGGAAAAAAGAACCCGGATCCTCCCTCTGGACAGGGTTTGAAGTTTGACAAAGACGCAGTTATCTGTAGACGATCCTTTCAAGTGAACCGTCTGCAAGAAGATCTGCTGGATTGATGCTTTTCCAGCTTCTTTATGTTTCCTCCGGTGATGTAGCCGCCTTTGAAAGAAACCTGGTTCTCTGAAGCTGTATCACTTATATCAGTTGCCAGCCCTGCATAGGTACGCCTGTATCATAGCACCATTCGTCAAACCATAAAGTAACGGTTTTTCTGTTATTCTTAAATCGGTTATCCCAAAGAGTGAAATCATAGAGTTCCCATTCCGCAACCTTCAATTCCCATTTTATCCCTGCACTGGCCTTGTCATCGGAATAGATCACAAAGCAGCAGTTGTGAACACACTCGAGCTGTTCCTCCAGATCAGTTCTCTCTGCCTTACCCTTCTTCCATTTATCATATAATATAAGTGCGGAATCGACCTCACCCCAAACATCCAGCATCTGTCTGTGAAGATCGTGGCTTTGCCTGTTTTTCAGGATCTCCGGGTTTAAATCCGGCACCTCCGGCTTTTTTTTCATAAAGTCCTCATAAGATATTTTCGTAAAATCCATCATAATATCACCCATGATAAAAGAACGGTATTGATATAGTCTATGGTTTCCTTGTCAATGATGATCCTCATATTGTCCGGCTTCTTCTTTTTCCTTCTGAACAGTCCAAAAAAAACACCCTGCTCTTCTTCATCGCCATACAGTCTGATGTTCTTGTCCACATTCAGTGTCGACTGATATACAATATGACCGTCCCGGTAAATATTACCTCCATAAATATCTTCTGTGCCGGCATCCAAAAGGATTTCCGCATCCGCATGTACATCCATACCCACAACAACAACATTATTTTTCATATCCACAACAAATTTTACATATTCTTTGTGGTATCTCGGCGTCAGACTGTTGATCCATTCAAGGTCAACATTATCAGTAAGGATAACTCCCCTTTGATCAGTAATGATGCTGCTCATATTATTCATAGGATTACGCTGCTCCTTATAAAGCTTGTCGTTTATCTTCCGGTCTGATGATACCCCGGCTTTTCGTAAAGATTCAGATCTTTAACCTGTACACGAACATCTTTCCCTTTTTGCTGAATTTATTGGCGACCCAGTAAACGCATCCCTTTGTGTAAACAGGGGTCTCGCAGGGATTGAGGCTTGCATTGGGCTTGAACTTTTTGCAGATATGCAGTGACAGTATTGGCTTTATTCATATTTTTTTATCTCCTTACATCTCCCCCGAAAAGAGGGTGAGTTGCTCTGTTGCAACTATGGATATTATACACGAAATAAAAAAAAGTGCGAGAACGATGATAAGAGTGTATTATTCTCTGTAAGTACGGTTCCTTTGGCAACATGGGTTCTTCCATTATAGGAAACCGTGTCTTGCGGGCCATAGATATCGATATTGATTTGACGATCGACGGATTATAAAGAATTATCTCGAAAGAGAATCTATTCTTATCATTTTTCAGAAAATCGCAGATGGGGAATTGGAATTGATCGGAAGCGAAGTACTGAAAATAGAAATATCCAACGCCGGAGATATCAACCGGAAGGAGAGCATCCAGAAGATATATACTGTTAGCGTAAAATCCGAGGTATCTTTGACTGATGATATAATTGCCAGGGCAAATGAAATACAGGATATGTCAAATATCCGTGCATTTGACAGCCTGCATCTGGCTTCGGCTGAAAAAGCTACCGATATAATACTAACAACGGATAAAAAGTTCCTGAATGCAGTAAAGAGACTTGATAATATTGATATACATATTGAGAATCCGATTGATTTTGTGATGGAGGTAACAAAAGATGACTGACACCATTGAGATACTAAATCCTAATGAAGTGAAAAGACGGGGAGATGCCGCCTTGATAGATACCCTGGGGGTTGTTGGTTTTGCAAGGTACATGGAACTCTTTGATAACGGGGGAAGCGGCGATTATACCGAAGAAAAGCAGACCATGCCTGTTATGAATCTGTCCATAGAGGATGTTTGTAAATTAAAGACAGATTTTTAAGGTGTTATCTTCTTTCTGTAGTTCTTTGTTGAAGACTGTAAAAGCCGGCCATATGATATGACCGACTTTTCTTTATCACTTGACCTTCATGGTCATCTTGTATTTCTTATTCAGGTACTGGTATTGAAGCTTGATGGTGTCCTTATCAGCAGGGTTAACCGTAAGCTCATTATCTTTGACAACTGCCTGGCCGCTTGTCTTCTCCTTAAGGATCGTAAGCTTCCCTCCGGTGATCGAAGTACCGAAAAGGTCCTTAATGGTCTTTGTGAAGGGTGCTGTTCCTGCTGATATCTTTGCCTCATTCTTATTGGGCTTCGGCTTATCCACAACGAATTTTACTTTATAGGAATCTCCGTCTTCCATATTAAAGGTGGCCGTTCCGGTCTTTTTACAGGTTATGGTCACTGTGCCGTCCTTCTTATTGAACTTGGCTTTTATACCGTCATCCGTTTGTACGGAATCCTTATCTTTGACCTTTGCCTTTGTCGTGAATTTCGATCCCGTAATGGCGGTCATCTTAAGGCTGTCGGGAGCCACTCCGGATCCTTTAACATTCGAGAAATCAAGCTCCAGCTTCTTTATGTTCCCGCCGGTCCCTTCTGAGGAGCCCGGTGCCACGGGGGCGAAGTTGTCCTCAGGGGATGCATAGGAAGAGGAGGGATCCGTGACAGGTACACTTGTCTTACCGGGATCGGGCTTGTCTTCCTGCTCCTTATCCTTATAAGTAGCCGTCACTTCCACATCCTTAGCGGGCATCATGAAGGTGGTCTCCGGGGAAGCTGCATCGGCAAATTCCACTCCGTCATCTGATGTCCACTTGTCAAAGACCTTTCCTTCGGGCGGGTCGTTAGCACTTATCGTGACGGTCATGCCCTCAGCATAGCTTCCGTCCCCATCACCGTTTTCCACGTTAACAGCATACGTATGTTCAGGACCGGGAACATCGGCTTCCTTTATCTCGACTATCGCCTGTCCTGTCAGGGCTTTGTATCCATCTGCCGTAACCTCATAATACACGGTATAGTTTCCGACTTCCGTATATTCCGGGGAAGCGTTTCTATCATAGGTCCCCGCAACGGTACCATACCTTACAGCTGCCCCGCCTGAAGGGTCGGTCACTTTGACGGTGATCCCATGCGCTTTCCCATCGTAAGTGCCGCTGAAGCCGGTGGCTGTCGCTGAAATATCCTTTAATTTAGGAATGACAGTATCCTCCCGGGAGATCTTATGGGTTCCCGCCTCGTCCGTGAACCGTTTCCCGCATTCAGAACATTCCCAGTACTCTTTGTTACCATCCTCGGTCTCCGTGGCTTCCTTACGCTCATAATGAGTAAGGGTGTGAGTATGATCGGGAATCTGTATCTCATAAGGTACACTTGCGTAATCGGTTTCTTTCTCTCCGTTCACATCCTCTGCAAGGATATAGGCATGATAATCTGTTCCACAACTTTCTTCATCATATGGCTCCGGGAGTTCAAATGATCCGGTTCCCGATACTCCCCCTGTCAGTTTCCGGTATGCATATCCCGTCTTTACGGCTTTTCCCCCCTCGTAAAGATCATCCGTGATAAGCACCGAAACCTGTGTGGCGCTTCCTGCGTTCGTCCCGGTGGTGGTATAGGGCACTGTTACCGTATTGCCTTCCCTTGTGACAGCCTTTCCGTCAGTCACCTTGATGGACATTTTGTTGTCTGAGAGGGTGAGCTTATATTCATTTGTGGTTCCCGGGATCAGGGATGCAAAGATAACGGATCCGAGATCTACATTAAAAGCAGGGCTTACTCCATGAGGAGTTGAAACGTGACTATTATCACAGGAACCACTTTCACCCACATTACCGGCCCGGTTATCATTCGCTGCTGATCGCAGCCACCATGCATAAGGCCTATTATCTTCACCTGTTTTTTTCTTTATTCGGTTTTTACTACTTTCCTGATCATTTGAGTATCCATAGGACGTATTAAAAGCATCCTCAGCATCCAGAAGGAACACCTTTTCTTTATTGAGAGCAATATAATTCCCATAATACTGTTCTACGCGGGGTGGTACCCTTCCCGCTACGTATCCGCCTATGAGCTCATGACCTCCTATCGTACTTTCTGCAATGGATGCTTTCTCTATTTCCGAAAAATATCCCGCCTTCTTAAGAAAATTAGTGTCGTTAAGGTGTGTCTTTACATCACTGTCTGCCCATACATTTGAATCATGATCAAATCTGAGAACAAACTATGTTGTATCACAATCGAGAAACAGAGTATTCCCGCCGTATTTCGTGGCGGACTTATCAAGCACCCGGTATTTAACGGGTTCAGGCTGATTGTCTCCTTCACCATACTTACCATACCATACATAACTTCCGGTCCAGGGCGAGTCTTTTGTCTCCGGAACCGCAGGATTTCCGATAGCCCCTGTCCCAAGACCCGTGATGGTCTTTTCCGTATCGGCAAAAACCGGCGTTAAAAAGCCGTTAAGTGGCATTCCCCCTAAGATCAGGGAAGCTGCTAAAACAGACGACAGGAAACCTTTCCTAAATAATCTCTTCATCTTAACCATAACCATAATATGTTCTCTCCTTATATCTACCCCTCCAAAAAGGGAGTTGCCGCCAGGAGGAAATCCGCAGGATGGGTGTATTTTTCAACACAACCCCGTCCCCCATGGGTCATAACTTTTTGGACCAGATTTCAGGCATTGAGTCTTAGCAGATTTGTGGATTGTTTTGTATCATTCATGCTTAGAAGATAAACACAATACTGATTCATACTTGTTCCTTCTTTTTTTGCATGAACAGCAAGTGAACGGTGAAGGCTTTTCGGAAGCCTTAGTTTGAACTGGCCGGAGTATTCCGAGGAGTCTTCTTCAACAGGTTCCGGAATATCCAGACCATCTTCTAAAGCGGCTTCTATCCAAGCCTTTTTTGCATCCATTGCGCTTTTGATTATTCCTTCCATGGTTTCAGAACATGTAAGGCATCCCGGAAGATCTGGAAATAATACGGTATATCCTTCTTCTGCATCCGGAATGATTTCCATGCGATAAGGAAGCCCTAAATAGTATTCAATGCTTTTATTTTTCATCTTCATTTTCGATCATCTCCTTTACCATCTCTACATAAGTTTGGCTATTTACCAACTCGTGGTTGATATTTATAAATTCCCGAAGCAATTGTGCTCCGGTCTTTTAATGGCACTAGCCTGATGCCTCTACCTGATATGATTCAGGCTACATTAAGTCTTGTGACGGTTTCGTTTTCCTTGATAGGTATGTCTTTGTAACCGCCCGCC
>JAEEGL017129928.1_pt1 | contig 10891 bp, 10 predicted proteins | sample 9134231 | NCBI WGS metagenome assembly JAEEGL01 (sample SAMN16246548, study PRJNA631951) | gut metagenome | biome: gut microbiome; feature: rumen; material: fiber-attached | host: Bos | place: Iran: Karaj | collected 2018-10
ACAACTTTCTTATCTGGAAGAACATATTCAACATAAAAAGGAGATTTATTTCCGCTATAAAGAAGGTTTCAAGGACTTGCCTGTTTCGATGAATCCCTATGACGAAAAAGACAGCGAGCCAAACTTCTGGCTCTCTTGTTTAATCATTGACAAAGAAGCCATGTGCAAGCAAGTGCGGGGCGACGAGGATGCTTTGTACGCCAAGGAAAAAGGTAAAAGTTGCCCAACAGAACTCCTTGAGACGCTCGCAAAATACAACGCAGAAGGACGCCCTATATGGAAACCGATGCATCTTCAGCCAATCTACCGCATGAACCCGTTTATAACGAAAGATGGAAACGGCAGGGCGAGGACAAATGCTTATAGCAAAGGGGGTGGCACCGACGTTGGCGCGGATATTTTCGCGAGAGGTTTATGCCTACCAAGCGACAATAAAATGACAGCGGCGGATCAGGAAAAAGTGATTGAGATTGTCAAAGGTTGTTTTGCGTAAAGGAAAACGATGATGACTCATAGACGAGGTTTTTACGAAAAATATATCAAACGACCACAAGATTTTATCTGTGCGTTGCTTGCAATCGTTGTATTCAGTCCTGTTTTGTTGGTGACGGCGTTATTCGTCCGTATTAAACTTGGCTCGCCCGTGATCTTTCGACAGGAGCGTGCCGGATGGAATGGCAAACCCTTTCGGCTTTGGAAATTTCGTAGCATGACGGACGAGCGTGACACGGAAGGGAATCTGTTGCCTGATGAAGTGCGACTCACGAAATTTGGTGAAACTCTTCGTAGCACTTCGTTAGACGAGCTTGCGTCTCTTGTTAATATCCTCAAAGGCGAGATTGCCGTCGTGGGGCCGCGGCCCCTTCCGATGCGCTATGTGGCAAGGTATAGCGAAGAACAGGCTCGACGTTTGGAAGTGCGTCCGGGACTGACCGGACTCGCGCAGGTGCATGGGCGTAACGCCATCTCATGGGATGAGAAATTCCGTTGGGATATACAGTATGTTGACAATCTGTCCTTTGCCAATGATTGGAAGATTGTTTGGAACACGGTGGGCGTTGTATTGGGGAGAACTGGTATACACTCGGAGACGAGCGCAACGATGGAAGAGTTTATGGGCACAATGGAAGCACAAGGGGAACTACAATGCCGAAAGAACTGATTATCATAGGCGCGAGCGGACACGGCAAGGTGGTTGCGGATATTGCGCGGCAGATAACGGAAAACGGGGAGAAGCAATATACGAGAATCCAGTTTCTTGATGATGACAAAATGAAAGTTACATGCGGTGCATATCCGGTCATAGGCACAACGGAGAATATAGAACAATATCTCGACAGGGATTTGTTCGTTGCCATAGGGGACGCGAATATACGTGAAAGAATAGTGGAACGGTTGAAGTTGCTTCATGCTTCCTTTCCTGTATTGGTACATCCAAGTGCAATCATCGGGGAAAATGTTTTCATCGGACAAGGAAGTGTGGTCATGGGGGGCGCTGTTATCAATGCGGATGCAGTTATAGGGCAATATTGTATTGTCAATACCGGAGCAACCGTGGACCATGACTGCGTGATTGGGGACTATGTCCATATTGCGCCGGGCGCGCACCTCTGTGGAGGTGTTCATGTCGGCGAAAGCACATGGATTGGTGCAGGGGTGACGGTCGTACAGGAATTAGACATTTGTGCACGTTGTATGGTTGGTGCGGGGGCAGTGGTGACTAATGGCCTGAATGAAATGGGCACATATATAGGAATGCCAGCAAAACAACGGAATTTTTGATACCAAAGTATAACGATAAATGGAATGTGTTGAAAAAATGAATATTTTGTTCCTGACAATAGCTCCTTTCCAAGATATAGAAGCCCATTCATTGTATCCTGATTTGCTTCGATGTTTTCGCAATCATGCGCATAAAGTCTATGTTATTAGTCCTTATGAGCGTCGTACTGGTAAAAATACGGAATGCGTAGAAACGCAAGGCACTGTCTCTCTTTATGTCAAGACTGGAAATATCACTCAATGTGGACGACTTGAAAAAGGCATCTCCACGCTTTTGATTGAAGGTACTTTTGAGCAGGCTATAAAAAACTATTTCGCAAATGTTCACTTCGATCTTGTTCTCTATTCGACGCCCCCAATTACTTTTGCAAATGTCGTAGATTTTGTTCAGCGGCGCGACAAAGCGAAAACATACTTGCTCTTAAAAGACATTTTCCCTCAAAATGCAGTGGATATAGGTATGCTTTCAAAAGGCGGTATTAAGGGGATTGCCTATCACTATTTTCGCCAAAAGGAAAAGGAACTCTACCGAGTTTCAGACTATATCGGTTGCATGTCCCCGGCGAATGTAGACTATCTCCTCCGTCATAATCCCGGGATATCCAAAGAGCGTGTAGAGGTTTGTCCAAATGCCATTGAAATTATAGGTAAAAGTGTTGATGCTTCGGAACGCGATTTAATTCGTCAGAAATATGACATTCCGCTTGGTAAGGACGTATTTGTATATGGCGGCAATTTGGGACAGCCACAAGGCATTGAGTTTATCTGTCGGTGCATGGAACAGATTAGCGACGTAGACGCGTATTTTTTGTTTGTCGGGGATGGCGCTGAATACGGAAAATTAGCGCGATTTTTGGAAAAAAAACATCCGCACAATGCTCAATTAATGCAACGTTTGCCGAAGGATGAATACGATACGATGATTGGCGCCTGCGATGTCGGCCTGATTTTCCTCGACTATCGTTTCACCATCCCGAATTTTCCGAGTCGCTTGCTTTCCTATATGCAAGCTCATTTGCCTGTGCTGGCTTGCACGGATCCGAATACAGATGTGGGAACAGTTATCGTAGAGGGCGGTTTTGGTTGGTGGTGTCCGAGTAATGATGTTAATCAATTCCTCCAAACCGTGCAAAATGCCCTGCAAGCTGATCGTAAGATACTGGGGGAGAATGCGTGGCGTTATCTGAAAGCACATTACGACGTGGAAATCGCGTATAAGACTATCATAAGCCATTTTGAAAAGGAGTAGTCATTGGATGTTTAACGGCGGAACATTGTTGATTACCGGCGGTACGGGTTCCTTTGGGAACGCTGTACTTCGACATTTTCTGGCATCGGATATCAAAGAGATCCGTATTTTTTCTCGAGACGAGAAAAAGCAGGACGATATGCGCCATGAGTTGCAAAGCTGGCTCCCGGAATACGCGGGGAAAGTGACATTTCATATTGGTGATGTGAGGAACGCTCTCTCTGTAAGAGACGCCATGCAAGGGGTGGATTACGTTTTTCATGCGGCGGCGTTGAAGCAAGTGCCGAGCTGCGAATTTTTTCCGATGGAAGCGGTTCGCACCAACATCATCGGTACGGACAATGTCCTCCACGCGGCCATGGCGGCTGGCGTCAGACGCGTCGTTTGTCTTTCCACGGATAAGGCGGCATATCCGATTAACGCCATGGGCATCAGCAAGGCAATGATGGAACATGTTGCGGCGGCAAACGCACGGGTGGCAGCGGAGAAAAATGGCACAGTGATTTGTTGCACAAGGTATGGTAACGTCATGTGCAGCCGTGGCAGCGTTATCCCCCTCTTTGTCGAGCAGATACAGGCGGGCCATCCGATTACCATCACCAATCCGGACATGACAAGATTTCTTATGAACTTGGACGAGTCCGTGGAGCTTGTGAAATTTGCTTTCGAACACGGGAACCCTGGGGATCTTTTTATCCAGAAAGCGCCCGCTTCGACAATCGGCGATCTTGCCAAAGCCGTGCAAAGCCTTTTTGGCGACACAGGGACAAATATCATCGGTACGCGTCATGGGGAAAAACTTTACGAGACATTGATGACTTGCGAGGAACGGCTTCGCGCCGAGGATATGGGGAAGTATTTCCGCATTGCGGCCGACAGCCGCGACCTTAATTACGATAAATTTATGGTTCACGGGAAGGTCGAAACGCAGGCGGATGAATCTTATAACAGCCATAATACAACGCGGCTTGATGTGGAGGGCACGAAACAAAAGCTGCTGACGACCCGGTATGTGCAGAGTCAACTGAAAGCGATGGGGAAAACGTAATGAATATTCTCGTGACCGGAGCAAACGGTTTCGTCGGGAAAAATCTTGTGGAGAACTTGAAGGCTATCCGCGACCGCAAGAACCGAACACGTCCCAATTTGCAGATTGAAGAAATATATGAATACGACAAGAATTCTACGAAAGAGGAGCTTGAAGAATACGTCCAAAAGGCGAATTTCATATTTCATCTTGCCGGCGTCAATCGTCCAAAAGATACTGCCGAATTTATGGCTGGAAATTTCGGTTTCTCCGGCGAACTGTTGGACGCTTTGAAACGGCATAACAACCAGGCTCCGGTCATGCTGGCGTCCTCCATCCAAGCGAGCCTTGCGGGGCGGTTTGCCGGCTCCGAGTATGGAAAATCCAAACTGGCGGGAGAACAGCTTTTTTTTGATTACGCAAAGGAAACAGGCGCGAAAGTTCTCATTTATCGTTTTCCAAATTTATTTGGCAAATGGGCGCGTCCGAATTACAACTCCGCGGTGGCCACGTTCTGCCACGCGGTAGCCAACGATCTTCCTTTCAGGGTTAATAACAAAAATACGGAACTGGAGCTTTTGTATATTGATGACTTAGTCGAAGCAATGCTTGACGCGCTGGAAGGGAAAGAACAGCACTGCGAGTACCCGAGCAGCGATGACTTTGACGGCATGACGCCTGCGGCAGATGCGGACGGAAAATATTGTTTCATACCGGTGACGCATAAGGTCACATTGAGCGAAATTGTTCAATGGCTCGAACGTTTCAAGAAGCAGCCGGAAACGTTAATGATGCCGGATATTCCCGTGAATTCCTTTGGTAAGAAATTGTATTCAACGTATTTGTCCTATCTTCCCAAGAGAAAGATATCCTTCCCGTTGGAGACACACAAAGACGCACGGGGCAGCTTCACAGAGCTTTTGAAAACAACCTCCTGCGGACAATTTTCCGTCAATGTGTCCTTGCCGGGAATCACAAAAGGGGAGCATTGGCACAACAGCAAATGGGAGCTTTTTGTCGTCGTGTCCGGCCATGGTCTGATACGGCAGCGGAAGATTGGCACAGATGAGAGTATGGAGCATGAGGTTTCGGGGGCGAAGATAGAGGCCGTGCATATGCTTCCCGGTTATGCGCATAGCATCACGAATCTGTCTGAAACGGAATCTTTGATCACGATGATGTGGGCAAATGAGATATTCGACTCGGAGCATCCCGATACATTTAGCGAAATGGTGGGGAGATAATGGCGGCATTCAAGAACGACGGCAGATTGAAGCTTTTGATAATCGTCGGGACGCGTCCGGAGATTATACGGCTCTCGGAAGTTATCAAAAAGTGCCGGAGATACTTCGACGTCATCCTTGCGCATACAGGACAGAACTATGACTATACGCTGAATGGGATTTTTTTCCGTGATCTGAACTTGGGAGAGCCGGAAGTCTATCTCAATGCCGTAGGGAAAAATCTCGGCGAGACCATGGGAAACATTATCGCCCGGTCGTATGAACTAATGGCGGAAATCCAGCCGGACGCCGTTCTGGTGCTGGGCGACACGAATAGCTGTCTGTCGGTCATTGGAGCGAAACGGCTGCATATACCGATTTTCCATATGGAGGCGGGAAACCGTTGCAAAGACGAGTGCCTGCCGGAGGAAACAAACCGGAGGATCGTGGACATCATCTCCGACGTCAACCTTGCATACTCTGAACACGCGAGACGATATTTGATTGAATGCGGGATGCCGAAGGAACGGACGTTCGTGACAGGCTCGCCAATGGCGGAAGTCCTTCACACGAATTTAGAGCAGATTGAAGCAAGCGACATTCACGCGCGGCTCGGTCTGGAAAAAGGAAAATATATCCTGCTCTCGGCGCATCGGGAAGAAAACATTGATACAGAGGAAAATTTTAAGAGCCTTTTCGGGGGTATCAACAAACTGGCGGAGAAATACGATATGCCGATTCTCTATTCCTGCCATCCGAGGGCAAAGAAACGGATAGAGGAATCGGATGTTTTGCTTGATAAGCGAGTGATTCGCCATGAACCGTTGGGATTTCATGACTACAATTGTCTGCAAATGAATGCGGCTTGCGTGGTCAGCGACTCAGGAACCCTGCCGGAGGAAAGCAGCTTTTTCCTGAGCATTGAAAAGCCGTTCCCTGCGGTTTGCATACGGACAAGTACCGAACGCCCCGAAGCGATGGACAAAGGTTGCTTTGTCCTCGCGGGAATCAGAGAAAATTCGCTTTTGCAGGCGGTGGCGACAGCAATGGCAATGCAGCGAGAAAAGGCGAATGGCATCCCCGTGCCGGATTATATAGACGAGAATGTGTCGGACAAGGTCGTGCGGATTGTGCAGAGCTATGTGGGGGTTGTAAATTTAATGGTGTGGAGGAATAGCTGATGCTTGTACAAGGAAAAGGAGGCGGGCAGGTGAATGTTGCACAATCTGATAAATAGAATCAAGACGCATGCATTTCGGTTGTACACGTTGCCTTATAAAAAGAAGTATCTTCATAAAGGAACATATAGTATTAAAAAATTTAAACTTGGGGATAAATTTCAATATGGCATATATGATAATGTACCGGAAAAAGCAATTGTCTTTACATTTGGGATAGGTGATGATGTGGCGTTTGAAGAGGAGTTTATGACTGCATATGAGGATTCTTCTATGTATGCTTTTGATCCAACGCCAAGAGCTGCAGAGTATGTGAGGCACTTAGCAGAGGATAAAAGATTTCATTTTTTTCCTATTGGATTGTCGGATTATGATGGAGAAACTACTTTTTATATGCCGCATAATCAGTTTATTTCTTGTTCAACAATCAAACGAGATGATATTGGTGGTGATGGGTATGAAATACAAGTTCCAATGAAATGTTTGCGGACATTAATGGAGGATACGAACGTAAATAAAATTGATATCCTCAAGATGGATATTGAAGGAGAAGAATTTCGCGTTATTCCAAACATATTTGAGAATGGCATATTCCCCACTCAAATTTTAGTTGAAATCCATGAGAGATTTTTTGATGAATCGCTTTTCAAATTGAAAGCATTATTACGGACATTGGAGGTAAATGGGTACAGCATGATTTATATGTCAGACTCTAGTGAAGAATTTACTTTTGTAAAAATGAATGCTATGAAAGGTTATTGAGTTTGTTAGGTAAACACGGAAATATTGATAGATGGAGAGTAATATTTAATGGATTTGGAAAAGTTGTATAATCTATCAAGAAAGATGGGGATTAATTCTATTTTTCGTTCTGTTGCACATGTTTTTGGGATATATGCATCAATGGATTTGGTACGATTAGGTGAGAAATTAGAAAAATCAACTGGATTTATGCGAATGTATTATCAGATAAAATTTCTTCGATTAAGTACTAAATTGAGAATAGAAATCCCCAATTTTTCTAATATAGGAAAAAATTTCACTTTGGTTCATGCAAGTAGTGTAGTAATACACAAAGACGCTCGTATTGGAAATGATGTGGTCGTCTTTAAGGGCGTGAGCATAGGGGCGATAAGAGGTGGAGCGAGAGAGGGGGTGCCAATAATTGAAGATCGAGTGGTTATACATGCTAACGCTGTAGTATGCGGGGGGATTCGCGTTGGACATGATAGCTTGATTGCCGGAGGGGCCTTGGTTGATTTTGACGTTCCGCCGCATTCTGTGGTCATTGGAAATCCTGGAACTATTCATCATAAAGAAAATGCATCTCAAGCATATTTGCCGCTCCATTGAAGACGTGAGAGGTTGCAATTCCCAAAAATGAGGGTATAAATTATGAAAGTTTTGCATATAGAGGATTTCTTTCATCCTACTGCGGGATATCAGTTAAATGTACTTGCCAAGTTTATGGCAAGAGATGGGCATGATGTTTCAATTATTACATCTGAAATGGAAAAAATGCCGCCCCATTTAACAGAGTTCTTCGGAGATAGCAATATTGAAAGCGAAGATCGAGAATTTGAAAATAAATACAATGTTAAGATTTATAGAGTTCCAATAGTTGCCTATATCAGTGGAAGAAGTATATATCAGTGCGATAGTATATGGGAATTGCTGGAAGAAATAAAGCCGGATGTGTTATATGTACATGGAAGTGATACATATATTGCAATACGTGTTTTCCTTCGAAGAAACAAACTAAAATGTGTTATCGTCTCAGATAATCATATGGTGGATATGGCGTCGGCCAATCAGTTCCGGAGTCTATTTCGGTGTGCATACAGAACATTGGTTACTCCGGTTATACGGAAGTATAAAATTCCAATTATCCATGATGCCAATATTGATTATATCCTTACGCATTTTAGAATACCGAAGCAGTTGGCGCCGTCCGTTTCTATTGGGACGGATACCATGCTTTTTCATCCGGACGAGAAGAAACGAAATGTGTTTCGGAATGCGAATGGAATTTCGGCGGAAGCCTTTGTGGTTCTTTATGCAGGAAAATTGGATGAAAATAAAGGCGGAATGTTGCTTGCAGAACTTACATGTCAAGAAATAAGGGCAAATACTGAAATCGTATTTGTCATTATTGGAAATGCAATTGGGGAATACGGACAGCGTGTAGAGGACCTATTTTCCAGAAGCAAGTACAGAATTCTTAGATTTCCGACGCAACCGTATTCGAGATTAGCGGATTTTTATCAAGCGGCAGATATAGCTGTGATTGCGAAACAGTGTTCCCTTAGCCTGTATGATTTTGCCGCGACAGGTCTTCCTATCGTGGCGGAAGACAATGAAACGAATGTGAATAGAATAAAAACATTGAGAGCAGGGAAAACATTTGCAAGCGGGGATGTGAAAGCGTTTGCCGCATCTGTTGTAGCGTATGCAAATATGTCGAATCAAGATTTTATGAGAGAAAAAGAAATTATCGCAAAAAATGCAAAAGAGCAATATGGATATGATAAGCAATATAAAAAATACATGGGTGTCATAACGGCAGCAATGGAGGAACAGAACAATTAAAGATATAACTGGCACAGGGCTTCCGTAAATGGAGTTATGGGTCTATCGTATCGGAATAATTGAGAGTATGTTGCTTATTTAGGGAAAGAATGATAAATGAATATCGGAATAATCAATACGCTTGCGAAGTCGGGAAGCACAGGTAAAATTGCATATGGCTTTCAGCGGTTTTTAAAGGCAAAAGCACATAACGCGTATGTTTTTTATGGGCGGAAGGATGCACAAGTTTCCGAGGCGGAGACGGATATTATTCGAATCGGAACTGATTTCGATTTATATTATCATGCGCTTTGTTCCCGTCTTTTTGGGTTGCAGGGGGTTTATTCAAAAACAGCGACAAAAAATATGTTGCAACAGTTTGGGGAGCTTAAGATAGAGGCTGTGTGTATGTTTAACCTGCATGGTTATTATCTCAATTTTCCCATGTTGTTTGCTTGGTTAGGGGGAAATCATATTCCTTGCGAGTATGTGATGTTAGATGAATATCCTTTTTTGGGAAAATGTGCATATTCGTTTGATTGCGAGAAATTTAAAACGGGCTGCGGAAATTGCCCTCGGGTCAGGGACTATCCAAAAAGTTTTGTTATTGATCGCTCTGCAAAAATGTTTTGTTTAAAAAAAGATGCATATCGACTGGCGCCGCAATGTATGTTTGTTGGAATTCAATATACGGTGGAGCGGGCAAAATGTTCGCCTGCTATGGCGGGGTGCAGATTTTCTGTAGCAGATGAAGCGATAGATTTGCGGAATATGTATTATCCACGAGATGTTTCATGGCTTAGGAAAAAGTTAGGGATTCCGCCGGAAAATAAAATCATTTTAACAGTTGCTCCTTATCCGGACGAAAGAAAAGGCGGAAAATATTTTCTCGCAGCAGCAAGGGCGTTGGCAGGAAGAAAAGATATTACGTTTGTCCATGTGGGTTTTATGGCGGATAAAGCTATTTGTCCGTCAAATTATATTCCTGTTGGTTACATTACAGATCAGACGTTGTTGGCTACATACTATTCGTTAGGCGATTTGTTTGTCCATACAAGTATGGCGGAAACAATTCCGGCGGCAATTTTGGAGGCTTTGGCTTGTGGAACGCCTATTCTCGGATTCGACATATCCGGGATTCCCCATTCGGCGGATAGTGAGCATGGGACGTTTGTTGAACCGTGCAATGTGGATGAAATGATTAAAGTGATTGTAGAGACGCCAAAGAAGAACAAAGAATTGATTGTTTCTTGCCAAAAATATGCAAAATCAAGATATGATGCAGAGGATTATTATCAAAAATTGTTGGCTAATTTAGAAAAGGGAGAAGGCGTGGAATGATTCATTTCAATGTGCCGCCGTATATCGGGACGGAATTGGAATATATGCGTGAAGCGATTGCCAATCATAAGATTTGCGGTGACGGGAACTTTACTAAAAAATGCAGTGCTTGGTTGGAAGAGCATTTTAAAGCGCAAAGGGCGTTATTGACGACCAGCGGTTCGTCGGCGTTGGACATGGCGGCGTTGCTTTGCAATATCCGGCCAGGGGATGAGGTCATACTCCCCAGTTTTACGTTTTCGAGTACGGCAAATGCGTTTATATTAGCAGGCGCACAACTTGTTTTTGTGGATATACGCGCAGATACAATGAATCTGGATGAGACAAAAATTGAGGCTGCAATTACAGATAAAACGCGGGTAATTTGCCCGGTACATTATGCAGGCGTTGCTTGTGAGATGGATTCTATCGTGCATCTTGCCGGAGAATACAAATTGCAGATTGTAGAGGATGCAGCGCAGGGTGTGATGAGTACATACAAGGGAAAAGCATTGGGGACAATCGGCGATTTCTGGTGTTGCTC
>JAEEGL010093262.1_pt1 | contig 10890 bp, 11 predicted proteins | sample 9134231 | NCBI WGS metagenome assembly JAEEGL01 (sample SAMN16246548, study PRJNA631951) | gut metagenome | biome: gut microbiome; feature: rumen; material: fiber-attached | host: Bos | place: Iran: Karaj | collected 2018-10
GCTGATGCTCATAGCGGCCAAGGAGAAAGAGATAGCACTCTTTAAACAGACCCGCGATGGTAAGGTAGGTTCAAAGCAGCAAGCTAACCGTGAGACAGGGTTCCGTCATTATATGGTTGACCACTTCCCTGACATCAAGATAGTCGAATTAGACCTTCCTCTCGACGAAGAGAAGAAAGACTACGATGGAATCCTTGAGAAGTTCTTTGCTGCAAACCCAAGTATCCACCACTGTATCACCTTCAACTCCAAGGCGCATATCGTGGGTGAGTTCCTCCAGAAGAGCAATCGTCGTAACATTCAGATCATGGGTTATGATATGGTGCCAAAGAATGAGGAGTGTGTACGTCAGGGAAGCATCTCTTTCCTCATCGCCCAGCATGCTTATCAGCAGGGTTATGCAAGTGTCGATGCTCTCTTCGAGGCAGTAGTGCTTAAGCGCGCCGTCAATCCCGTTAACTACATGCCCATCGAGATCCTCACGAAGGAGAACGTAGACTTTTATCGCCGAACAGCAATATAAACTAAAACAAATACATTATGGAACAAGCTACCTATTTAAAGATTAATCCGGCTGATAGCGTCGTAGTATGTCTGCAGCCAAAGAAAAAGGGAGAAATTATCGAAGTCGACGGCCTTAGCATTGCCCTGAATCAGGATACCCCTGCAGGACACAAGGTGCTCATCAAGGACGTCAAGGAAGGTGAGGATATCATCAAATACGGATATCCCATCGGTCATGCACGCCAGGACCTGAAGGCAGGCGACTGGGTAAACGAGAACAACCTCAAGACCAACCTCTCAGGAACTCTCGAATACACTTATCAGCCTGTTGGCAAGGAACTGAGCATCGCAAACGAGAACCGCACCTTCAAGGCCTACAAGCGTAAGAACGGTGATGTAGGTGTTCGTAACGAGATCTGGATTGTACCTACCGTTGGCTGTGTCAATGGCATCGCAGAGAAGCTCGCAGAGAAGCTCCGCAAGGAGACAGGCCTTGAAGGCATCGACAGCGTCTATGCCTGGCATCATAACTACGGATGCTCTCAGCTCTCAGAAGACCACGAGAACACCCGTAAGGTGCTCCGCGACATCTGTCTGCATCCAAATGCAGGAGCTGTGCTTGTACTGAGTCTCGGCTGTGAAAACAACCAGCCCGAAGACTTCATGGCTATGCTCGGTGACTACGATAAAGACCGCATCAAACTCCTCGTGACCCAGCGTGTAGATGGCGACGAGGTAGAGGCAGGTATGCAGATTCTGCGTGAGCTCTACGATATCGCCAAGAAGGATAAGCGTGAGGAAGTGCCCGTAAGTCAGCTGCGCGTAGGACTGAAGTGTGGTGGCTCTGACGGATTCTCCGGCATCACCGCTAATCCTCTCGTTGGTGAGTTCAGCGACTGGCTCGTGGCTCAGGGAGGTACAAGCGTTCTCACTGAGGTACCCGAGATGTTCGGTGCCGAGACGATTCTCATGAACCGTTGCCGTACTGAGGAGCTCTTCAATCAGACAGTATCTATGATCAACAACTTCAAGAACTACTTCCTCTCTCACGGAGAGCCTGTAGGCGAGAACCCATCTCCAGGCAACAAGGCCGGAGGTATCTCTACTCTTGAGGATAAGGCTCTGGGATGTACCCAGAAGTGTGGTAAGGCTCCTGTAAGTGGTGTTATGGAGTATGGCGACCGTTTGGAGAATAAGGGTCTTAACCTTCTCTCTGCCCCAGGCAACGACCTTGTGGCAGCCACTGCCCTCGCCTCTTGCGGATGTCATATCGTACTCTTCACCACTGGTCGCGGTACACCTTTCGGCACCTTCGTTCCTACGATGAAGATTGCCACCAATCCTACACTTGCAAAGAACAAGCCTAACTGGGTTGACTTCTCTGCAGGACAGCTCGTTGAGGGCCGCACCATGCAGGAGATTGTTCCTGAGTTTATCGATAAGGTCCTCGCCGTTGCCAGTGGCGAGAAAGCCCGCAACGAGGAAAACGGTTATCGTGAAATATCAATCTTCAAGAACGGTGTAACTTTGTAAATGAACAGAGGTCTTATAGCATTATCACCCCTTGGGGTGTTCATAATATTGTATTTAGTCACCAGCATCATTGCTGGTGACTTCTACAAGGTGCCTATCACTGTGGCCTTCATGGTGTCGAGCATCTATGCAGTGATCATCCACGGGGGCCGTCCGCTGCGCGAGAGGATAGATATCTTCAGTCGCGGAGCAGCCACGGGACAGATGATGCTGATGATCTGGATCTTCGTTCTCGCAGGAGCCTTTGCCAACTCCGCAAAGATGATGGGTAGCATTGACGCCACAGTCAATCTCACCCTCTCTCTCCTACCCCCACAGATGCTGCTCGCTGGTCTCTTCGTGGCAGCCTGTTTCATCTCCATATCCATAGGCACGAGTGTGGGCACCATTGTGGCCCTCACACCTATTGCGGCAGGAGTGGCCCAACAGACGGGTACCGACGTGGCGCTGATGACGGCAGTGGTCGTTGGCGGTTCCCTCTTTGGCGACAACCTCTCTTTCATCTCCGACACCACCATCGTGGCCACATCCTCACAGGGATGCCGCCTCTCGGATAAGTTCCGCGTCAACTCGTTCATCGTCGTACCTGCAGCGATAGTCATCCTCATCGTCTATATCTTCATGGGCTCTGGCATAAGTGCCCCGCAGCATATAGCCGACGTGCAGTGGGTGAAGGTAATCCCCTACCTCGCAGTACTCATCACTGCCATCTTCGGAATGAATGTTATGGCTGTGCTCACTCTCGGCATCATCCTCACCGGAACCATCGGACTGCTCACTGGCTCTTTCGATATCTTCGGATGGATGAAGTCTATGGGCGACGGTATCATCGGCATGGGCGAGCTTATCATCATCACCATGATGGCAGGAGGAATGCTCGAGCTCATAAAACAACAGGGCGGCATCGATTTCATCATCCGTCGCATGACCCGGCATATTCACGGCAAACGTGGTGCCGAACTCAGCATCGGAGCCCTCGTGGCGATGGTGGATGTATGCACGGCTAACAACACGGTGGCCATCATCACCGTAGGAGGCATAGCCAAACAGATAGGCGACAAATACGGTGTCGACAACAAGAAGGCCGCCTCTATCCTCGACACCTTCTCGTGTGCCGTACAGGGTGTCATCCCCTACGGTGCCCAATTGCTGATGGCGGCAGGACTGGCATCACTCAACCCCGTCAACATTATACCTTATTTATATTATCCTATGGCCATCGGCATCGCAGCTCTTCTCTCCATCCTTCTGCGCTACCCCCGCCGCTATTCCTGATTACTCATGAACATCATTCAGCGCAATTTCTTCCGTCTTCTCCGTTCCGGAGCCTTTGAGAGCAAGGAACAGATAGAGCCCATGTCGGTATTCAAGTGGCAGAAGCTATATCAGTTGGCAGTAATGCACGATGTGGCAGGTTTCGTCTACGACGGACTCATGCGCTGCCGTGAACAGTTCTTCATACACCTTACCGATGCCCAGTGGGCGCAATGGGAGAAGACCATCGACAGCATCCGTAAGAATCCCCGTAACGACGATGCCGAAGAGGATGAGTTTCTTCGTGCCGACCATCTCACCAACCCCATCCTCAACCGCAAGCTCCAGTCGGTGCTCGATGATGAGAACTCCGACATCAAGAGCCGCCAGATGCTGCTGATGATTATCCGCATCTCACGACATATCCTCAACGAGGGCGTGCCCGTGCGACAGCTCGTCGAACTCGGCACCTTCCTCCGTACCGATGGCAACGGCTGTGATGCCACCCTTCTCGAACGGTGGCTTAAGAGTCTCAAGCTCCAGCCGGTGGCTCGTCTTGAGGCATCTCTGCTAATCATGCTCTTGGGATTCTCGCGCGAAGAGATATCCTTTGCCGGAGCGAAAGACGATAAGCGAACCGAACTTATCGCCCATGAACTGATGGAGTTTGCCAACACCCGTGTAAAAGACTTCTATTTCTATCTCTCTAAGGAAGAGGGCGACGTCATCGTGCATACGAGTAACGGAAGTGCCATGCTTGGGCATATACGCCGTAGTGCACGATACTTCCGTTATTATCCTTCAGAGACGCTCACAAACTTCTTCGCCTCGTTTGCTCACTCCCTATCGCATATCGAAGAATAAAGGGATTTGCGATTTAGGGGATTTGCTATTTCTTATGGGGCTACTGATTCGGCAGCAGCAGCTTCTTCCTTAGCCTTCTGTATTGAGTCCTGTTCAGCCTGTAGACGCGTTCTCTCTGCCTCTTCACGCAGCCTGTCATAGGCATTGGCAGCCTCGTCGTAATACTGTCCCTGCTGATGTGTATCCATATACTTCTGATATGACTCCATCGAATCCTCCAGCTTTGCAGCGTCGAAGTCGAGCGAGTCGATTATCAGCTTCGCCTCGGGAATATGTATGTTGTCCGGGTTGCGGTCTATGAAGAGCTGCAGTGCGGCCTTCGACTTGCTTCTCACTGCGTTTTCCCAGTCGCGGTCCACCTTCTTCAGTATCTCCAGATGAGCCTTCACCGAGTCACGATGAGCCACCGAGGCGTCGATATACATATCGAGGAAATTCTGCAGCACTGCTGGTTCGCTGCTCATCATCGCATTCTCATAGGCGCGCATCTCGTTCTCCTGTTGCGACTTCTGGTAGAAATAGATTCCCAAGAACACTATTATCAGTGCCAGCACAAAGGCCATGATAAGTGTCGACCACAGTATCTTATGACCGCTCTTCTTCGGCTCCTCCGGTTCTGTAGGAGCAGAGATCTCGGGCACCTCAGGCGCCAATCCGTAATCCTCTACCGGTTTCGTAGCTGCCGATGCGTTGATGGTGCAATGACAGTTAGGACATTCTGGCTCGTCCTTGAAGATCAACTCACCGCAGTCAGGACAGCGTGTGATCTTTCCTGCTATCTCGATGCCGCAGGAGGGGCATATTTTTGCGCGATCGCTAATCTGATGACCGCATTCTGGACACTTTATTATCATCTTCTTATTTACGATTTACATATTTACTATTCAGTGGCGGAATCGGATTTCCCTCAACCCGTGTTTCCCTAGGAACCTCGACTTGTCGATATATCCGTTCACACCTATTATTCTGCCTTTTCCCGTATACTGCCACAGGGTGATATCCCTCTCATCGGCCAGCACCGGCTCCTCCTCGGTATACATCGCTATCATCAGCTGATAGTCGTCCAACTGTCCCACGAGGTGCCTGTTATAGAAGTTACGGAAGGTATATACCAGCGGCTTCTGATGATATGCCTCTTCTATCATCAAGAGGAATGTCTTCAGCGAGTCGCGGAACTGCTCCACGGGCAGCCCTCCCATCGTCTCCACGTCTATCATCGGTATGATGTCCTGTTCTCCGGGCCTGCACTGTGTGGTGAAGTTCTTCAGTTGCAGGTCGAGTGGCGTCCTCGGACGGAAGAAATGGTATGATCCCACTTTCAGTCCAAAGCGGTGAGCCAGTTCGATGTTCCTCTCATACCTGGCGTCGATGCGGTCACCGCCCTCAGTAGCCTTCAGATACACGTAGGCCATCCTTGTATTCTCTCCGACAGTCTCCCAGAATACCTCACCCTGATAGTGACTAAGGTCTATTCCATGCACATGACCGCAGGTGTCTTCGCACATCAGATATGGGTTATAGTCACTGTCCTCGTAGTTTATTATCGGTGCGGGTCTCAGTACCGCTGTCTTCTTGGCAGATTTCTTCTTCGTCTTCGCCTTTTTCCGGTTCTTCACCACCTTGTGGGTTTTCTGCCGGACGCGGCGCTTATTATTTTTTGCTCGCTGACCGAATGCGTCGCCTGCTGCCATCAGAGCTATGCAAAAGGCCAGGAATATAGTGAGTTTCTTCATTACTTTTCCAAATTTGGTCTGCAAAATTACAAAATTATCTTGATACCAACAAGGTTTTAACGAAAAATGGCATGTAGACCATGCCATTTCTTATTTTAACGTAACCGTCAGCGGATTTTTACTTATGTTATTTGACATCGAAGACTATTCTTCTGCGATTACCTTTCGGACGCACTGCGAAATGCACCCATACCGTCGAGCCCCGCACTTCGATGATAAGCTCATCAAAGTCCTCTTTCGAATCATCTGCGATATCGAGCAGGATAACTGCATAGCGAAGCGCCTGCTCCTTGCCTAAGCACCTGATATCAGCCGCACAGCCTACGAGATGATTCGAGGTCGAAGATCCTCCAGCCTTCTTATTCACCTCCCAAGAGCGATAGCCGGAGTTGATGATTATAGGATCATTCCCCTCACCATATCTCTTGTTCCACTCACTGCGAAGCATCTCCATCCAGCCACATAATCTCTTAAGATTCTCGATAGCCACCCGATTCGGGATATTCCCGTCCGCTGTCTTATGACTTGTCTTCGTCATCTCTCCCAGCGTAAAGTGTGGCGATAACTTTTCTTTCTTATTCATTTCTATTACGTTCATATTTTAATATTAAGCCTTCATTTTCTTGTATTTCTCGCTCTTCACAAAACTGTATTCTGTATTCTGTATCACATAGCCCCGGTTCATCCAGGTCCTAATCATCTTAATACAATGACCGTCATTGTTATCAAGACCCTGATGCTGTCGCACTCGGTTGGCGTCCTCAACAGTAAACTCATCCGGCAGAAGCTCCAGGAGGTTACGAGGACCACGCTGACCGATACGCTCCGAACCGTCATTAGCCTTTGCTATATCATCTCCGAAGAATGCCATCTTACAATAGAGATCATAGTTCAACGACCATCGGATAAACTCATCTATCGATTTCTCCCACTTCATGCCGTTGGCCACGTAGATTACACATGCCTTTAGCCAGGCTATCACACAAGCCCTGTGCGACAGATTCCAGTAAACCCTGTTCTGCGAGAGTCGGGCGAAATCGGCACATTCCTGCAGCAGTTTCTTAGCCAACCGGAAAGCCTGCGGACAGTCTATCAGCCCTCGGGCATTACACAGATTGTCGATATACGGCTTCAGCTGCTCGTCAAACTCTGCGTCATACTTGCCGTAAACAGGCTGTTCACAACCAATATCACTATCAGGAATCGTACAGAAGTTGATTCTGCTGATAGGTCCGTCGGTAAGCACCTTCGCGAAAAACTTCCTTCCCTTCTGAATCGTAGTACATGCGTTCCAGTTGAACCGGCATTTTGGCCTTGCGGTCACGCTCTGCGTACCGATACGAGTCTGTCCGTATTCCGAATTAGGGTCAAAAGCAAGACACATCAGCTGGAAGTGCTGCTTGCCCGTCTGACCCTTCAGCTGCTCAAAGAGGTCAAGCTCATTCAGCTTCACATACACGAAATGATCTTCCGATTCATCCATTCGGGTGACGAGAGCAGGCTTGGTCATGTCGGGGTCGATCATCTGGATAACGAGACCTTCCGGGCGCACCATCTTATCCTTGTTTGCACCCTTGCGGTTCCACTCCTTCTTCCACTCATCCTCTCGTTTTTCGTTCTCCTTGTCGCGACGCTTGATATCGGCCATGATATGGTCTATAGGATCGTCGATACACCCCTTACCCTCACCGGTACCGGCCATCAGACAGTTCATCAGCGTTGCCTCATGCTCCACATTGTCGGTATAGTTAAACCTCACATTGCAGAGATGTGTAGCCAAGGGAGGAAACACGGCATTGGCGACAGCTGGCTTATACCTGTCATCAACCTTCGATGTCAGCAGCTGAATCAACTTCGGCAGTCTCACCGGCATCTTAGGTGCATACGTTGAAGCATCCTCCGCCGCACACGGGGACTGCTCCTTCGTCAGCGCCCTACTCTCCTTGAATATCCTCTTCTGCACAAGCGACAGCCTCTGACTGGGATTATAATAATCGGTATAGAAAGCCTCCACCAGCTGCTGGATATTCTCATCCTGCCAATTATTCGGCATCATCTCCTTCAGCATGCCCTGAGTCTCAGCCTTAGAGAGAAGCTGATTACACAATCCCAGCACATTCTTAACCGAGTTATGCCTTCTGCCCTCAATCACGAAGTCCTCAGGCTCTACACCCTCTTCCTTCATACACTCCCTGAACACAAACCTCGTCCTCTCATCCGCCTCCATGACACTCGTTGACTCAGTGACACTCGGGGACTCAGTGACACATGGGGACTGGCTCATCTGTGCGTAGCTTGCGGAGCACTGGGTGCCTGTCCCCTGTGTGTCACCCTGCTCTACCCCAGAGCCTCCTTCCTCCCAAGGCCTATAGTGTTTATTCGCCTTCCTCGCCCCCTTCGGCACATCCTCCAGATTCTTCTTCTCCCTCTCTTTGAGCATCTTATACTCCTCTTCGCACTCCTCCTTACTCATCGGCTCCTCAAACACCGCATCATCCAGATACACCAGATCCTCTTCCGAACCGCTCGTAGAATAGCATACCCTCTGCAGATCCTTCGTATTCGTATCCATCTCCAGATGCAGCGCCAACGCTACTCTCACCTGATTCTCAAGTATCGTAGTCTTAGGCACTCTCCTGCATACCAGGTGCCAACCGCCTCCTACGCTCCTCTCCAGCATCACCAGCCCAATCTCATCCTTCTTCGAAAGAATCATATCTCTGATGGCTTCCGACTGCTCACTGTCATAGCAGTCCACATCATGGAAGAAGAAACTACCGATGCTCTTACATCCGGCTATCAGCCCCTCTACATGTCCGATGTTATACGCCAGCTGAAGCAGCTTGCCCTTAGCCTCGTCGTCACCTTTGCGAGCCTTCTCCAGCATCTCGAGATTACGTTTAGAATCCCTCAGCCTCATCAGCTCTGCCCTGTTCTTTACAGGAGAGGCAAGCTTCTTCCTCTGCTTGCCCTCTCCCTTATAAGTTATCCTATAGATCATGCCTTCTTAATGTCTTTGAGAAACTTAATAGCCAATACACTCTCCTCTTTGAGCAGCTTTGCAAACTCCTCGCGCTGCTCATTAGGCAACACGAACACATAGCGGTCGAAGCCGTCGGCACCATAAGATATCGAGCTGTGTTTCAGCTTCAGTATCGGCTTGCAGCGAACTCGCTTCTTTCGTGTGAAGTCGAACGAGGCTGTGCTCAACAGCTGCCCGTAGCCTATACCGCTAAACGGCTTCACAAGTCCTTCACAAGGATCATCAGGTATCACCTGAATATAATCCACACCCTTCTCTCCTCTGCTGATTGTCACCTGGGCACTCAGCGTGATTGTTTCTAAATTTGTCTTACTCATAATCTTGCGTATTAGTGGTGAAGGTTTGTGTCGGAATATATTTAGGCCTAATTTGATTTCACATCGATGACTTCCTCCACTACTACTTCGCCCGATTACTTAAAATTTCATTTTTTCATTCTTTCATTTTTTAATCAACTCCGTCGCAACGATGTCTTGGTACACCTGCCCGTTAAACTCTCTGGCTCTGAACTGCATAGTCACAATCACAAGATCGCCCTCCTGAAACTCCAGCGTCGCCAGGTTGCCGAGCGCCGATACAACATAGCAGGGTTCGTACTTACCACCTAACTCTTGAAGAACCAGCTGACGCTTATTCAGCATGCCGCCTTCAGATTTCTCACTCTTCACGGAGATCATCTCTCCGCACTGAACAACTCTTAAAATCATTTCTTTCATTTTACTTTTAACTTTAAATTTTTAACTATTAACTAATAATGACCGCTTTGGTCTTTTTGTCTCTTACTACGCCATTACCGCTTCCGGCCTTCTCCAACTGCTCACTCAACGTCCACTTCTCACACACATGATACTGCGAAACCTGATTGAGAGTCACACAGCAGAGCCGCAGCTTCCTGGCTCTTGTGTAGTCCTTATGAGCGCACGACATACAGGCTCTATTAATCCTTATGCCATATTCATTGGTTACCGACTCAAGCGATATTCTTCTCTTCTTCATCTCTATATCGCATTAAAGTAGTCCTCAAGCTCATAATCTACAGGCTTGAAGTTTATCCAATAACCCTTTTCTGGTATCCTAACCGCCTCCTGCAGAAGCTCCTGCGATGCAAGAATCATCGTTTTAGAGAATATCTCGCGCCAAACACGATTTAGCCTCTCCTCCGAGAACTGCTCCTCGTCAGCACGACGATTTTCAAATAGGGCCAGCCGGTAAGCAACAATGAAATATTGTGAGAAGATGGCAAAATCGAAATTCGTTTCCAACAGATCTTCCACAAACCAGTGGGCTGCCAGTTCCATCGCTGTGTCTGCATCCAGCAACTCCAATTTCACCGAATCGGTAATAATCTCGTTGTAGGTAATAGGCCCAAGCGTTTCTGTATTCAGCAAGGCCACATGCTTGTGTGGTTGCAGCGTCTGCAAAACGTTAAACCCTGTTTCAACACTATCAATCTTGGTTTTCAACAGACTGATAATCTCTGGTGTCAACTCTATTATCAGATTGTTCCAGGCCACGTGACCATACATCATTCTCAGATGCGTCTGCAGATCAGCCCCTTCGGGCACGCCTCTTACCTCACTCAACTCCTTAATCAACGGAGTCTTTCCTTCCAAATAATCTTTGGTGTTCTCAAATTCATTACTGTAATAACTCATAATTTTACTTTATTTTTTAAATTATACTTATGTACGCGAGCGTACGTTAACTAATCTATTTGTCTTTCGACACTGCAAAATTAGAACTTTAAATTCAGCTGATTATGATAAAAAACCGCATGTTCAGCATTTTGTCCAGCTTTATGCAGTTTTTGTTCAGCTTTTTGTTCAGGTCTCAATATTTGCGGCCTTATTCAGTGCGCTTAGCAGCTGTCTAACGATGTTCTTTCGCCTCATAATCTCGTTAGGATCTTTCGTGTCTGTAAACTCCCAGTCGGGGTATTTACCAATTACTCTTCCGAAC
>JAEEGL010488009.1_pt1 | contig 10890 bp, 9 predicted proteins | sample 9134231 | NCBI WGS metagenome assembly JAEEGL01 (sample SAMN16246548, study PRJNA631951) | gut metagenome | biome: gut microbiome; feature: rumen; material: fiber-attached | host: Bos | place: Iran: Karaj | collected 2018-10
GGATTGGGGATTGGGGATTGGGGATTGGGCCCAATCCCCAATCCCCAATCCCCAATCCCCAATCCCCAATCCCCAAAAATTTTAAAAAATAAAATAATAATTAACAATTAATAATTAATAAATAATAAATAATAAAAATAATAAAAAACTCAAAAATAATAAAATAAAAATTAAATAATTAAATTTTTCTAAGAAAATGATCTATAAATTTCTCTTCTAATTTTTAAAGGTCTTCCAATTTGACCACTTTTCATTTTCAAAGAAGTTTCAAAATTTAAATTCATTTTAAATAAAGGATTAGGAGTACTAACTAAACGTCTATGATAAGAATTTTTTTTAGCAATATTTTCACTTTTAATATTTGAAGATTGGTCAAAAGATTTATTATTAGGATGATGTTTTAATTTTTTATTATTATCATTATTTTTAATTAAAGATGTCAATGTTACATAATCATTTGATGATTTTGGTTCTTCATTGTATTTTCCATCATCTATAATATTGTGATCTTCTATTGGAATTTCATCTATAATTATATTTTTATTTTTATCTTCGTTTCCATATTCAATTGGTGTATCAAAAGGATTATTATTATTTTCATTTTCATTGTCTTCATCTTCATTTTCATTTTCTTGAATTGAATTTAGTTTATATAAATGGGAGTTTATATTATTATTATTTGTAATTTCTTTTTCATTTTTTGTATTTATTTCGAAATTTTCTTCTTGATTATTATCATTTTCATTTAAAATTATTTCTTCTTCTTCTTCATTATTTTCTGTGTTTTTATCTAATAAATTTTTACTTTTGTTATTATCTTCTTCTTTTTCATTTTTCTCTTCTTTATTATCTTCTTTAATTTCAATATTATCTTCTTTAATTTCATTATTATCTTCTTTTATTTCAATATTATCTTCTTTATCTTCTTTAATTTCATTATTATCTTCTTTTATTTCAATATTATCTTCTTTATCTTCTTTAATTTCATTATTATTATCTTTTATTTCATTATTATTATCTTTTATTTCATTATTATTATCTTTTATTTCTTTATTATCTTCTTTAATTTCATTATTATTATCTTTTATTTCTTTATTATCTTCTTTTATTTCTTTTTTATCTTCTTTTATTTCTTTATTATCTTCTTTAATTTCATTATTATTATCTTTTATTTCTTTATTATCTTCTTTAATTTCATTATTATCTTCTTCTATTTCATTATTATCTTTTTTATTTTTTTCTAATTCAAATTCTTCATTCATTTGATAATGTTTTTCCATATTTTCCATAAAAATTTTAGGAAAATCTAAATCTTTAATTTGTATTTCAATATTATTATTATTTTCTTCATTTTTCAAATCAATTTTTTTTTCCAATAATCCCCAATCATTAATTTTATTTTTTAAATCTTCCAACGAAACAACAATATTATTATTATTCATATCTTTAATTAAAATATAAATTTTATTTTCATCATAATTTTCAATATCTCTTTTATTAATTATTACTTGATTACCATGAATATCAAAAACTTTTATTCTATTTTTCTTTTTTATAACATTTATTACTTTTTTTAAATAAACTTTTCTTATAAAATTCGGTTCAACTTTTGAAATTTCATTATTTTTATCATTCAAATAATTATTGGCTTTTTCTCTTATTTTATCTTTTGTTTTTACAATATTTTCAAGAATTTTTCCAATATTTTTTAAACAAGGATTAAAATCTTTAAAAAAAACTTTTGATTTAATAAATTTTTTGCTTTTAACATCTTTATTGTAATTAATAATCATTTCATTATTATTATTTTCATTATTATTAATTATATTATTATTTATATTTTTATTACCAATGTCATTTTTATTATTTTCCAAACTTTGATTTTTTAATGATTTATGATTAAATTCCGTGATTGTTCTTGATTTATTAATAATTTCTTTATATTCATTTTCAATTTCTTCAACAACATCTAAAGAAATATATGATAATAAATCTTCAAAATCTAAATTTTGTAATTGTAAAATATATTCTAAAGAAAATTTATTTATCATTATTCTTAATCTATCATTAATATTTATTCCAAATAAAGGTTTAGTTTGAATATATTCAGAAAAATTTTTTGTATTTCCTTCATCAAATGCTTTTACTTCTGATTGATGATAAATACTTAAATTTATTAAAGAAATAGTATTTTCTAAAGTAGTTGAACTTAAATTTAATATTTTTTCTAATGTTTTTGATGATATTATAATTTTTAAATTATGATTGTTTATAAATATTATATTAAAATCTTCTTTTGATTTAAAAAGATTTTTATATTTTAAACCTAAGGATTTTAAACTCGCTTCTGATGATGACATTTTTATTTTATTAAATATTTTTATATAATAAATTATAAAAGAAATATTATAATTATAATATAAGTTAATTTATATCTAAAAAATTTTTTTATTTATATAATAAATTTATTTTCGCTTAATTATTATAATAAAAAATATTATAACAATAATGAGTGAAAATAATAATGAAAATATTGAAGAAAAAAAAAGTGAAGAAATTGTTGAAAATAATAATAAAGAAAATAATATAAATAATAATAATGAAAATAATAATAATAATGAAAATATTAATGAAAATAATAACAATAATGAAAATATTAATGAAAATAATAACAATAATGAAAATAATAATAATAATGAAAATAATAATGAAAATAATAATGATAATAATAATGATAATAAATCTAAAATATTAGAAAAAAAAGAAAATACTTCACAAGAAGAAAAAACAAAAGAAAATAATGAATTAAAAAATGAAAATAATAATCAAAAGCAATTTGAAATAAATTCTTTAAAACAATCTATTGAAATAAAATTTGATTTATCTTCTTCAACATCTAAAATTGATAATAAAAATAAAACTCTCAATTATTCTTCAAATAATTTTTTAAAAAATTATCCAATTTATTTACCAAATTATAATGTCAATCTTGTTACAAATATAAATAAAGATTTAGATTCAATCACAAATAATATAAATAATATTTATAATATAAAAAATAATATTATAGAACATAATAATGAACAAATATCATTAAATTTAAATAAATATAAATATAATAATAATAATAATAATGATATAAATCAATCAAATCATAATAGTATTAATAGTTTTAATAATAATAAAAATGAAAATTCTTTTCAAAAAAATTACAATAACATAAATAATGTTTCATTTAATAAAAATAATAATAATTATAATAGAAATAATAATTTCAATAATAATAATAATTATAATAATAATAATTATAATAATAATAATGATAATAATTATAATAATAATAATAATTTTAATAATAATAATTATAATAATAATAATTATAATAATAATTTTAATAATAATTTAAGTAATAATAATTTTAATAATAATAATAATTATAATAATAATTTAAATATAAATTTCAATGATGAATATATAAAAATTCCTAAAAATATATTCTTAAATACTTTATCAAGTACTATTTCACAAATGAATAATAATAATAATAATAATAATAATAATATACAAAATAATTTAAATTTTTCTTATCGCTCAAATTATTCTCGTGAAACAAAAGATCATAATTTTTTAAATAATTTACCTTCAAATCGTATAAAAAGAATTGATAATTTATATAGATATTATAATTATAATAATAATTATAATATTTATAACAATAATAATAATTAAAAATTATGTTTATTTTTTTTATTTAAAAAAATTTTTAAATATAATAATATTTAATAACAGTAATATAATTTAATATAATAAATAAAATATAAATTAAATGTTTTAATATTTAATTAATTAAATCTAAATCAAATAAATCAATAAATAAATTTATATTTTATATAAAAATAAATAAAAATTATTTTTATTTCATATTACTTACAAAAAAATTTGGTTCATTTTTTGGAGGACTTTTTTTTCTATTTATATTATTATTATTAGTAACTTTATTCTTATTAAATTTACTTGTATTTTTATTATTATTTTGTTGATAAGCCCAAGGTCTAATCATCATATCATTTTTAATTTCATTATTATAATTAACAATTTGTACCATTCTAGGAACATTAGAATTATTATCAATAAAACCAGGACTTCTTATTACTTTTTTTTGACTATAACTTGTTTTATGTGGAATATTTTTTCTAATAACATTAATTTCAACTTTAGGTGTTTTTGTTGTTTTTGTTCTTTTTCCATTTCTATCAATTATTTCTTTTGTTTCTGTTATTTTAACTGTAGTTTCTCCAGGCATATTTCCATATTCTTTTTCAACGAAATTAAAAATGTTTTCATATTCTTTAAATAAGTTTTTAGAATTCATTTTTTTTTAAAATATTATAAAATAATAATATTATAATTATTAAATATTAAATATATAATATTATATAAATATTAAGGAATATATTTACTATGAATATTTCTATATCTAAATGAAGGTTGCATTAAATTCAAAGGATAAAATTCATTTATTATTATTGACATTAATCTAGATGGACGACTTTTTGGAGGAGGTTTAAATAAAAAAGGGTATTTCCAATAATTATTATATATTTCCTCTTCTACTTCTTTATTATGTTTAATTATTTTTACTATTTTAGGTGGAACTTCTATTTTTGCTGTTGGAGGTTTTGAAATTTTATCATATAATTCAATATCTTCATACAATTTATTTATATTTTGATTATTTGATGGTTCATAAATTGTTTTTACAAATTCATTATTTTGATATTTACTTTTTGGTCTATTTGAAACATCATTTTTAATATTAGTATAATTTGTATTATTAGTAGTATTTGAATAATTAGATTCTGCTCTTATATTATTATTTTTTTTATAATTATTTTTTGCAGAATAATTTCTACTTTGTGAAATTGAAGAAGACATTAAAAGAAATTAATTTATTAAAAAATATTATTATTTTAATATTAAATAAAAAATATGTTATTTAAAATTCTTGATAAATATTCAAAAATAAAAGCAAATAATGAAAATAGACAAATTGAACAAAATAAAATTATTGAATCTTATGATAAAGAAATTATAAAAAACTTTTTAGAATTATATGATAAAGATGTAAAAACAATTCATAATAATGAAGTTAAAATAGATCAAAATTTACAAGAACTTTATACAATTTCAACTGATGTTGAAAAAATCACAAAAGATGGATTAAATATGTATGATCAATTATTAGAATATTTCAAAGAAGCTGGAGACTTATATAATTTTTGTACAATATTAGAAAAAGAAATGGATTCTATTCAAAACGATTTTTTTAGTCAAAAAGAAAAAGAAAATTCAAATGAAAAAAAAGAAGAAGAAAATAATAATAATAAATAAAAAATAATAATAAAAATTTAAATATTATTAATAATATTATAATTTTATTCATATTTAAAATTTAAAATATAAAATAATATATAAATTTTTTATAAAAATTAAATATGAATGGCCATTTAGAATATACATATGATCCTATTGATTTAAATGTAATATTTTTTTTTAATATTATAGAAATATGGAATTCATACATATAATTATTTATTAAATCAAGCAAAAAAAAATAAAATTGATATAAAAAAATTGCAACCTGGAAATAAATTTAAAAATCATAGAGGAAAAAGAGGACTAGGAGAAAAATATGATAGTAAATTTTATGATAATTTATATAAAAATAATGTTTATTATTATAATTATGAAGATTTAAAAGATTATGGAGGTAGACCTCAATTTCATTATGATGGATTTAAAGGAGTTGATATTAATAATGCATATTTTAATGAAAATAATAATATGTTAGCAAAATATTTTAAAAAAAATAAAGATAATATTGAAAATATGAATATAGATGATAATAATAATTATAGTAATAATATTAATAATAATAATTATAGTAATAATATTAATAATAATAATTATTATGAAAATAATAATGAAGATGATGATAAATATTTAGAAAAATATAATGAAAATTATATTAAAAATAAATTACAAAATAATAATTATAATAATAATAATAATCAAAATAATAATAATAATAATAATAAAAATTATCAATTCAAAAAATAAATAAAAATAAAAGTAAACAAATCACTCAAATTTTTATATAAAACAATATTAATATTAATAATAAAAAAAATTATTAATAATAATATTATTTTTTATAATCTAATTAACTTAATATTTTTTTAAAATAAAAATATATTTAAAAATGTATTTAAACAATACAAATGAACAAAATCCTTTAAGTAATTTTAGTTTATATCACAGTCATCCTTTAAATTTAATTAATGTCAATAAAAATTGTAAATGTAATATTTGTGAAAATTTATTAAATGGAAATGCATATTCATGTGTTTCATGTGATTTGAGTGTGTGTCAAAATTGTGGAAATAGATTGATAAATGGTAAACCAAATACTAGTGTTCATATGCATCAATTACAAGGAATTAAAGGAAAAAATTGGAAATGTGATGTTTGCAAAAAAATATATGTAGATTGTTTAAGTTTTAATTGTGAAAATTGTAATTTTGATTGTTGTACAAATTGTTATTGTATTCCTAAACAACCTCAACAACAAACTAATTATCAACAACAACAAAATTATGCTCAACAACCTAATTATCAACAACAACAAAATTATGTTCAACAAAATAGTTATCCACCACAATCTAATTATCCTCAACAACAACAACCTATGTATCCTCAACAATCAAATCAACAACAACAATCTATGTATCCTCAACAATCTAATTATCCACAACAACAATCTATGTATCCTCAACAATCTAATTATCCACAACAACAATCTATGTATCCTCAACAACAACAACAATCTATGTATCCTCAACAACAACAACAACCTATGTATCCTCAACAACAACAACCTATGTATCCTCAACAACAACAACCTATATATCCTCAACAACAACAACCTATGTATCCTCAACAACAACAACCTATGTATCCTCAACAATCAAATCAACAACAACCTATATATCCTCAACAACAACAACCTATGTATCCTCAACAATCAAATCAACAACAACAATCTATGTATCCTCAACAACAACAACCTATATATCCTCAACAATCAAATCAACAACAACAATCTATGTATCCTCAACAATCAAATCAACAACAACAATCTATGTATCCTCAACAATCTAATTATCCACAACAACAATCTATGTATCCTCAACAACAATATGGAATGTCTCAACAAGGTGCTCAACCTCAACAACAATTTATGAATCAAAATAATTCTATTCCTCACGAACATCAAGTTTCGAACGGAATATTAAACAGTAGATTAAAATGTGATATATGTGGAAATCATGGAACAAATCAACCATGTTATTCATGTCGTCAATGTGATTTAGATATATGTCAAGATTGTTGTAATAAAATATTTTTTTCTACTCAAAAAAATATTCATCCTCATCAATTATTATTAATAACTCATAAAAATGATTGGCTATGTAATGTATGTAGAAATTATTCTAGAAAAGTTTCAATGAATTGTAAAAATTGTAATTATAATTGTTGTATAAATTGTTATTCAAAAGGTTATGTTCATTCTAATAATAATAATCAATGTAAAATATTTTAAAAATAAACAAAAAAGTATTATTATTATAAAATTAAATTAATAATATTAAAAATATTTTATTAATTATATTTAATTATTAATAATGAAAAAACAAAAAGAAGCAAATAAATTAAAAAAAAATTTATCTTTTAATATTAAATTGAAAATTAAATTTGAAGATGAAGAAAAAGATTTATTAAAAAAAAATATTTTTCCTCCTTTGAATCCTTCTTATTTATATTTAAAAGAAATAAAAAATAAAAAAAAATTAAATATTAAAACTGAAGAAAATTTAAAAAAATTTAATAAATCAATAAAAATTTCAGAAAAAAAATTTGAATTATTAAAAACTGAAATTGAAAATTATCATTCAAAACCTTCAAAATCATTTATAAAAATAAATAAAGATTATTTAAAAAAATATAATAATGATGGACCAAAATTATATTTAAAAAATGATACAATTTTATTAAAAAATAAAAAATCATATTCAAATATTTTTTTAACCGAACCAAAAAAAGAAATAAAAAAATCAAAATCAAATAAAAATATTATTAAAACTTATAAATCAAAAAATATAAATTCATCAAAAAATAATTATTTATTTTTTGAAAATGAAATTATTAAAAAAAAATATAATATTTCTTTAAAAAAAGAAAAATTTTTAATGTTAGTTGATTTAAAAGAAAATAAAATAAGTTCATTAAATCAACAAATAATTGAAATGAAAAAAGCAAAAAAATTATTTGAAAATAATTTTTTATTTAATTATAATGAATATACAAAATTTTTATATAAAACAATTAAAAATGAATCTTCAATTAATAATAATTTTATAATAATAATAAACAAAATAAAAAATGAAATTGAAAAAATAAAATTAAAAATTAAAGAAAAAAAAAATGAATTAGTAATATTAAAAAATTGGTTTGTTTTATTTATAGCATTAAAAGAAAAAATTAAAATTGAAAATATTAAAATTGATAAATATAATAAATATAAAATTTATTTAATGTTTGAAAATGAAAATGATTTTATTCATCAATTTGAATATTTATGTAATTATAATATTGATTTATTAAATAATTTAAATAAATTAAAAAAAATAAATATTGATTTAAATAGAAATTTAAAAAATAGTAATGAAATTTATTTAAATGAAAATAAATTTTTATTAAATGAAATTGAAATGAAAGAAAAAATTCTAATTGATTTAAAAAATAAAAATTTTAAATTAATGAATGAAAGAAATAATTTATTACAAAATTTAAATAAGAATAATAATTATTATGATAAATTTTCAATAAATTCTTCAATTTCAAAAAAAATTATAATTATTTTTGAAATTCTTTATTTTTATAATATTGAAAATAAAATTATAGATTTTGAAGAAATAAAAAAAAAAGATATTTTTTTATATTTGTTTTTTATTGAAAAAATTATTAATATAATATTAAATAAAATAGAAAATTATAAACTAAATAATTTTATTTCATATTCATTTATTATTAAAGATATTTATAAAATAACTAAAAAAAATAAAATAAAAATGTTTCAAGAAAATAAAAATTTAAAATTAGAAAAAATGAATAAAAAAAATATTGAAAAACATAATAAATTATTTTATTTACCAAATAAAAGAATAAATTTATTTTATAAAAATTTAATGATACAAAAATTACAAATTGAAAATAATAAAAAAAATAAAATCGAAAAAAAAAAATTATTAAATACAAACTATTCAAATCAAAATGTTTTTCAAAAAATTGATAAAATTTTAAACATATAAAAAAAATTTTAATAGAAAAATGTAAATATATAATTATAAATATTTTATTTTTAATTATTAATCTAAAAATAATTTAATAAAAAAAACTTATATTTTATAATAATTATTTATAATATAAAAACTAATGGGATGTTCATCCTCAGAAAATCTTAATGTTCAAAAAACTGACAAAAAAAAAATTAAATTAAACACAAGTGGTGATGTAATTTTTGGAATAGACTTAGGAGATGTATATATAGCAAAATTTGGTTTATTTATAAACAACGGAACATTATGTGACAAATGGGCATGTAAAATAAACCCAAAAGGAACTCCAGAAGAATTATTAACTGAATTAAAAGACCAAATATTTAAAAAATTAGCAGAAAAAGAAATAAATATAAATGAATTAATAGGAATAGGTATAGGTGTTCCTGGAGCAGTAGATTCAGAAGGAACTGTATATCCCATAAAATCATTAAATTGGAACACTCCCTTTAAATTAAATGAAAAATTTTCACAAATTTTAGATGGAATTGCTGTTGTATCTTGTAATGACGCAACTGCAGCAGCTTTAGGTGAAATGTGGATGGGTGTTGCGAGAGGTCATAGAAATTTAGTAGAAGTAACATTAGGTCATGGAGTAGGATGTGGAATAATAGCTCAAGGAAATATTATATATGGACATAATGGAGCAAGTGGAGAGATAGGTCATTGTCATATAAATGATGATGAAACAGAGCAATGCTATTGTGGTAATTATGGATGTATTGAACAATATTCAAGTGTTCCAGCATTAATTAAGAACTGTCGTCAAAAAATAGATGAAGGTAAATTAAAAACCACTTTAAGTAATGATTTAAGATTAAAAGCAAATATGATATGGGAAGCAGCTGACGAAGGAGATGAATTAGCTGATGCCGTTATGAAAGAATTTGGGAATAATGTAGCAAAGGCATTAGCAATAATATGTAATTTATTTAATAATAATATATTTGTTATATGTGGTGAAATGAGCAATGCTGGAGGAATATTATTAAAATATGTAAGAGAAAATTATAAAAAATATGCGTTTAGTGAAGGAAAAAATGCTGAACTTTTAATTGGAACTTTAGGTGAAGATGCAGGTATTTATGGAGCAGCAAAATTAGTTTTACCTGATACAAATGTATAAATATTATTTTTATATATAAAAATGTATAATTGATAATATATATTTAGAATAATATTAAAATGTTAAATATATTATTTTCTTAATTATTTTTATAACGGTTTTATGTGATTAATTAATTTAATAATAAATATATTAATTATTATTTAAATATAATAATTTATAATATAATATTTTTAATTTTTTTTTTATAAATTTTATTAAATAATTTATTTTAAAATTTTTTAAAATTTGGGGATTGGGAATTGGGGATTGGGAATTGGGGATTGGGGATTGGGCCCAATCCCCAATCCCCAATATTTAAATAAA
>JAEEGL011017501.1_pt1 | contig 10890 bp, 8 predicted proteins | sample 9134231 | NCBI WGS metagenome assembly JAEEGL01 (sample SAMN16246548, study PRJNA631951) | gut metagenome | biome: gut microbiome; feature: rumen; material: fiber-attached | host: Bos | place: Iran: Karaj | collected 2018-10
AGGCCCAGACCACGCGCCACCGCATCATGGGCATCGTGAATACGGACGATTTCCAAATTGTCTATTCCGATACGCCGGGCATCCTGAAGCCGAACTACCGCCTCCAGAAGAACATGATGAACTTCGTGGACACGGCCATCGGCGACGCGGACATCATCCTGTACGTGACCGATACCGTCGAAAAGGCGGACAAGCATGACGAATACATCGCGAAGCTCCAGAAAGTGGACTGCCCGGTGGTGCTGGTTATCAACAAGATCGACATCAGCGACCAGCCAAAGGTGATGGAACTGATGGCGTGGTGGAAGGACCAGCTTCCGAAGGCCGAAATCATCCCGGCTTCCGCGCAGGAGCGGTTCAACCTGGAAAGCATCATGGACGCCGTGGTGTCCCGCCTGCCGGTTGCCCCGCCGTGGTTCGACAAGGATGCCTTCACCGACCGGAACCTGCGCTTCTTCGCATCGGAAATCATCCGTGAGAAGATCCTGCTGAACTATTCGCAGGAGATTCCGTATTCCTGCGAGGTGGTGGTCGAGGCGTTCAAGGAGGGTGCGGAACGATATGAAATCAGCGCGGTCATCTATGTGATGCGGGATTCCCAGAAGGGCATCCTGATCGGAAAAGGCGGAGCGGCGCTGAAGAAAACCGGCACGGAAGCCCGCCTGGAGATGGAGGACTTCTTCCAGAAGAAGGTTTTCCTGAACCTCTTTGTGAAAGTGGATCCCGACTGGCGCGAAAGCAAACGGGAACTCCGCAAGTTTGGATACGAAGAATAATTTTGTGAGATATGAGTGATATTGATCAGGACCTCGAGCAGTTCGACGACAGTGAACTTGGCGAACAGCCGCTGGAAGGAGACGAGAACTCCGATAGCGGGAAGTACGACAGGCTCCTGGGCTCGGACAGCAGCAAGTTCAAGCTGTCGGGGATGTTCAAGGAATGGTTTCTGGACTATTCCTCGTACGTCATCCTGCAGCGGGCGGTGCCGCACATCGTGGACGGCCTGAAGCCGGTCCAGCGCCGTGTGCTGCACGCCATGTCGCGCATCGACGACGGCCGCTACACCAAGGTGGCGAATATCGTCGGCCAGGCCATGCAGTATCACCCGCACGGTGACGCTTCCATCCTGGGCGCCCTGGTCCAACTGGGCCAGAAAGGACTCCTGATCGACTGCCAGGGTAACTGGGGTAACATTCTCACGGGCGACAGCAACGCGGCCCCCCGATACATCGAGGCCCGCCTGAGCAAATTCGCGAAAGAGGTGGCTTTCGACGAGAAGGTCACCAACTGGATGACCTCCTACGACGGCCGCAACAAGGAACCGGTCGAACTGCCTGTCCGCTTCCCGCTCCTGCTGGCGCAGGGTACCGAGGGCATCGCCGTGGGTATGGCGTCGAAGATCCTCCCGCATAACTTCAACGAGCTGATGGATGCATCCGTATCCATCCTGGAAGGGAAAGATTTCGAGATTTATCCGGACTTCCCTACCGGCGGTTCCATCGACTGTTCCAAATACATGGACGGACACCGCGGCGGCGTGGTAAAGGTGCGGGCGAAAATCGAAAAAATCGACAAGAATACCATCTCCATCAACGAGATTCCTTACGGCAGCACATCGCACAGCCTGATTGAATCCATCCTGCGTGCAAAGGACAAGGGGAAGATCAAGATCAAGAAGATTGAGGATATGACCACCGAAAAGGTGGAAATCCTGATTCACCTGCCGGCCGATGTGTCGCCGGACAAGACCATTGACGCCCTCTATGCCTTTACGGACTGCGAGACCACCATCAATCCGAATGCGTGCGTGATTGTGGACAACAAACCGCAGTTCCTGTCCGTGAAGGATATCCTCATTTACGACACCAACCATACCAAGGACCTGCTGGAGCAGGAGCTCCGCATCCGCCTGGGCGAGCTGGAGAATGACTGGCATTACACCTCGCTGGAACGCATCTTCTTCGAATACGGGGTTTATAAACTGCTGGAAAGCAAGGACTTCCCTTCGTGGGATGACCAGAAAGAAGCCATCCTCGCCAAGATGCAGGAGTACCGCGACCAGGTGCGCCGGGAGATTGTGATGGAGGATATCGACCGCCTGGTGGAGAAACCGGTGCGCAAGATTTCGCGGTTCGATACCAAAGCTATCGACGAGAAGATTGTGGCCATCGAAGAGCAGATGGCCGAGGTGCGCGATCAGATTGAACATATCGTCCGTTATACGATTGACTGGTTCAAGGGCCTGAAGAAGAAATACGGAAAGGATTTCCCGCGCCAGACGGAGATTACCGCCTTCGAGACCATTGCCGTGACCAAGGTTGTCAACAACAATGCCGAGCTCTAGGCAAACATGGAAGAGGGCTTCGTGGGCATCGGCCTGAAACGGGACGACAACGGTATCTTCATTGGCGACTGCTCTGACCTGTCGGAGATTATCGTGATTGGCCGCGACGGCAAGTATCGCGTGACCAAGGTGACGGACAAGGCCTTCTTCGGCAAGGACCTGCTGTATGTGGGCGTGTTCAACCGCAACGATACGCGTACCATATATAATGTAATCTACCGCGACGGCAAGTCTTCCATTTATTACGCGAAACGCTTTGCGGTGACGGGCATTACCCGCGACCGCGAGTACGATATTACCATGGGTGCGCCCGGTTCCACCATCCTCTGGTTTACGGCCAACCACAATGGCGAGGCCGAGACCGTTCGGGTGAACCTGCGGGCCAAACCGAAACTGAAGAAGCTTTCGTTCGAGTACGACTTCTCCGAGCTGGCCATCAAGGGCAAGACTTCGCGCGGTAACCTGGTGAGCAAGAATACCATCCAGAAGATTGTGCTGAAGGCGAAGGGCGTTTCGACCATCGGCGGCAAGGATATTTGGTACGATCCGGATATCCAGAAGCTGGACGAGGACGGACGGGGTATCCACCTGGGCCAGTTCTCGGGCGAAGACAAGGTGCTGGCTGTTTTCAAGAACGGTACCTACTACACCACGTCGTTCGATTTGTCGAACCGCTACCAGGGCGACTTGCTCTTCATCTCCAAGTTGGATGAGATGAAGACGTACACGGCCCTCTATTGGGACGCCGCAGCCAAGGCCTTCTATATCAAGCGTTTCTCCTTTACTCCAAGCGACAATACTCCCTTCCTGTTCATTGCCGAGGGACGAAATTCCTACCTGGTGAATGTGAGCGGCGACGCCCGCCCGCAGGTGAAGTTGACCTTCAAGGGAAAGAACGCCTCGCGTGAACCGGAAATCCTGGATGCCGAGCAGTTTATCGGCAAGAAGGGCGTGGCCGCGAAGGGCAAGAAGTGCAGCAGCCTCGATGTGAAGAAGGTGGAGTTTGTGGAGCCGCTTCCGTCGCCGGAGGATGAACCGGCCGAGGAACTGACCGGGAATATCCCGGAGGATTTACCGGAGGAGGTTATTCCGCAAGAGGTAGTTACTGAGGAGGTCGTTCCTGAGGCTGTGGTGGAGCCGGTGGTTCCTGAAGAGCCGGTAGTTCCTGAAGAGCCGGTAGTGAAAAAGAAACCGGCTGCCAAGAAGAAACCTGCCAAGAAGGAGGAGTCTGCCAAGAAGGAGGAACCGGTGGAGATAGAAGTTCCTGAGACTCCGCTGGATATCGATCTGGGAGAGGATGTCGCCTCGCTGACGGTGGGCAAACTCGACCTTGATATCCCCGATATAGAAGATGTCGACCTGCTGGAGCCGGTTGTGCGCAAGCGGGCGTCGCGAAAGAGTGTCAAGAAGGATCCGGATGACCCGCCGGCCGAGGAACTCACCTTATTCTAATAGAATGATTATCAGCCTTACAGGTTTTATGGGCTGCGGTAAGAGCAGCGTCGGGAAGACCCTCTCGGCGCTGCTCGGCTGCCCTTTTACAGACCTGGATGCCGCCATCGTAGAGCGCATCGGCTGCACCATCCCGGAGTATTTCGCCCTTCACGACGAGGCCGCTTTCCGCGCCCTTGAATCCGACGTCCTATCCGCCACCCTTTCCGGATACACCTTAACCGGAGACTCCCTATCCGGACACACCCTCCCGCATCTCGCTCCAGAGAACGAGGGAAAATGTCGCTCGACGCGGGAGGGTGCGTCCGATGGAATGCTGTCGGCCATTTCGGCCGTTTTGGCGCTGGGTGGAGGGACGGTCATGACTCCGGACTGCGCCGAGCAGGTCCACACACAGACCTGCTGCATCTATCTTCGCGCCAATCTGGACACGCTGGTTGAGCGCCTTCGTAACGAGGCGGCCGGCAGGCCGATGCTCCGGACCCGGACGCCGGTCCCCGGCACCGAACCTAACCCCGGATCACGTCCTGCCCCTGCCGACACAGACAAGGCCCTGCGTGAACGCATTTCCCATCTGCTGGCCCAGCGCAGTGCCACCTACGAGTCTGTCGCTCACCACATCATCGACGTAGACGGCCTATCCATCGAAGACGTCGCCCGCACCATCCTTTCTTCCCTCTAGTCTTTCCTGCGTCGCAGAGCGGCTTTTTCTGCGTCGCGCTGCAGCCTTCTCTGCATCGCGGAGCGGGGCGGAGCGGCACAAGGCGACATGCCACCCCCGGCTAGGGGGTGCCTGCGAAGCGATTGGCCTTGTGCGGGTCGCGCAGGCGGGGGTCGCCGGTGCTGCCCCCGCCCGCGACAGAGATAGCGGAAAGCTACTTGATAACGCCCAATTCTTTACCCACCTTGATGAAGGCAGCGATGGCTTTGTCGAGGTGTTCTTTTGTGTGGGCGGCGCTCAGCTGGACGCGGATGCGGGCCTGGCCCTTCGGGACCACCGGATAATGGAATCCGGTCACAAAGATATTCTCCTTGGCCATGGCGGCGGCGAATTTCTGGCTCAGCGGCGCATCGTACAGCATCACCGCGCAAATGGCGCTCTGGGTAGGTTTGATATCAAAACCCGCGGCGATCATCTTCTCGCGGAAATAGGCCACATTCTCCTGCTGACGGTCATGCAGGGCATCGCTCTCCTCCAGCATCTTAAACATCTCGATACCGGCCGCCACGATCATCGGCGGAAGCGAATTCGAGAACAGGTACGGACGGGAACGCTGGCGCAGCATGTCGATAATCTCCTTCCGGCCGGTGGTAAAACCGCCCACCGTGCCGCCGAACGCCTTTCCGAGCGTGCCCGTGAAAATATCGATCCGGCCATAGCAGTTGAACTGCTCGGCAACACCGCGTCCACGGGGACCTACCACGCCGGCAGAGTGGCTCTCGTCCACCATCACCAGGGCATCGTACTTCTCGGCCAGGTCGCAGATCTGGTCCATCGGAGCTACGTTGCCGTCCATCGAGAACACACCGTCGGTGCAGATGATGCGGAAACGCTGGGCCTGGGCCAGCTGCAACTGACGCTCCAGGTCGGCCATGTCGGCATTGGCATAGCGGTAACGGACCGCCTTGCACAGGCGCACGCCGTCGATAATGGAAGCGTGGTTGAGAGAACCCGAGATAAGGGCATCCTCGGCAGTAAGCAGGGGCTCGAACACGCCGCCGTTGGCATCGAAGCAAGACGCGTACAGGATCGTATCCTCGGTCTTGAAGAATTTGGAAACAGCGGCTTCCAACTGTTTGTGCAGGTCCTGGGTACCACAGATAAAACGGACGGAGGACATCCCGAAGCCACGCTCATCCATGGCCTTCTTCGCCGCCTCTATCAGGCGGGGGCTGTCAGCCAGGCCCAGGTAGTTGGTGGCGCAGAAATTCAGGGCCTTGGAGCCGTCTTCAAGGGTAATCTCGGCACTTTGGGCCGATGCAATGTTGCGTTCACGCTTGTACAGGCCCGCTTCCTCGATGGAAGCCAGTTCGGCCTGAAGATGCTGTTGGAATTTTCCGTACATGGTTATATGTGTTATGCTACAAAGTTAACAAAAATCACTGGAAAACGGATGCGGCATAGTCCCGAAAAAACAACTGCCAGGAAGTCCATTTGTGTCCGCCCCCCGTTACGACAAGGCGGTGAGGATATCCTTTTTTCGTCATTTTGCGGTCAATGTTCCGCACATGGGGATAAAAGATGTCATGCCGGCCGATAAAGATTGCATAATCCACCGCAGGCAGGTCCGCGAACTGGACCGCCAGTTTCTTCCACAGGCCCCCGTAGAAATCCCGATGCCCCAAGGCCGCGACCGTGGGGTAAAAATAAGGGGAAAACAAGGCCACCGACCCGAACTTTTCCGGATGATTGGCCGATATGTAAACACTCTGGAGCCCTCCGCTGGACATGCCCGCAAGGGCACGGTCCGCTTTCCCAGGAAGGGTCCGGAACAAGCTGTCCGTCAAGGCCACCACCTCGTCCACAAAATGGCTTTCCGCCTCGCCGTCCACCGTCCAGAACGCCCGCGTGGCATTGACGGCACGGCCATTCTTGTAATCCTTGTCGCCAAAATAATTATTCAGATTGGGCAGGACCAGGATAAACTCCGCGGCTTTACCCACCGCTACCAGCGAATCCAGGCAGGCGAAGACCTGACCGCGTTCCTGCCAGGTAAGTTCGTTCCCGCGCGCCCCATGCAGCAGGTACAGGACAGGATAGCGGCGCAGGCTGTCCGTCGCGTAAGATGCCGGCAGATACACCACCATCCGGCGCCGGGAGAGATTCTTTTCCGCCGTGGGATACTCCACTGCCTCGATCCGGCCGCGGAAACCCTCCATCGCCCGGATACGCTCCGAATCCGGCCCCGTGGCATACCGGGCCGAGGAGCAGGATGCCAGCAAAACCAGCAGCAAAAGAGGAACGATTGAACGCATCGGCTACTGATGATCCAGGGCGCGTTGATACAGCTGTACCAACTGCCCGATAGATTCTTCCAGATTGTACCGGCGGGCCGCGGCAGCATACTCTCGTGACGCTTCGTTACGGCGTTCGGGGTGTTCGATCCACCAGTCGATCCGCTGCGCCAGCGCCCGGCTGTCCCGTTCCGGGTACCGGCTTTCCGGGCAAAGTGCGAAGGCCGATGTGGCGATGAGCGGGCCCTCTCCGATAACCGGGACGAGTCCCTCCCGCATGGCCTCCAGACAGGAAAGGCCCTCCACTTCCACCCACGCACAGTGGATGTACAGATAGGCATGGGCCGCCAGGGTAGCCAGCTCGTCCGACGAATAGAATCCGAATACCGGTGCCTGTTTCAGGACGCCTGCTTTCATCAGCCGGTCCGCCATCTTCCGGTATTTCTTCTCCTTGGGTCCTTTCCCCGCAAAATGGAGGCGGATCCGACCGGCATATTTGCTGAACCGCATCGCATTCAAGAGGGTCTCGGGCGATTTCTCCCGCGAAAGACGCCCCACGCACAGAATATCGATCACATCGCCGGGATTTACCGCTTTTACCGGTTGCGGTTCCGCCGGAATCTCGATTCCGTTGGAAATGACATGCAGGCGGGCCCGGGTACCGCTGGCCAGCAGATAGTCCCGAACCGCCAGGCTGGGACATTGGATGTCCGTGCAGCGGTTATATACAAACTTGTTCGCGCACCCGATGAGGAGGGGAGCCAGCAGGCTCCTTTTCCCGAATCCCAGATTGGCCAGGATATTGTGCGGGAAAACATGGAAGGTAGAGACACAGGGTTTCCCCTCGGCCCGTGCAGCTTTATAGACCGCCACCTGCAGCGGGAAAGCCTCCTCCAGATGGATGACATCCGCCCATCGGACCGCCTCGCGGATCAAAGCCCGGTCGGTTCTGGCGAACGAAAAACCGTTCGTCCGGATAAGCGGCTCAAAAATGGGGATCACAAAGTGCTTCAACGGATAATCCGCCTGGGGACCGGAAGGATCGGCATTCTCTACCGCCATCAGCCGGACCTCCAGACCTCTATTCTGCAGCCCCTTCATCGTACATTGAAGGGAGGTCGTCAGACCGTTGCCTTTGTTAAAGGCGTTGTTGCAAACAAATAATATCCTCAAAACACAAATCTTTCTTAAATCTCACAAATTTACAAGAAAATATTATCTTTCCGTTAAAATAATGTAACTTTGTACCGCAAAATTTGTAAAAATGAAAAATGTCCTGATAATCGGCTCGACCGGCCAGATCGGCTCCGAACTCACGATGAAACTCCGCCGCATGCTGCCGGAAGGAACGATTGTTGCCGGCTATATCCCGGGTGCTGAACCGAAGGGAGAATTGCTTGAGAGCGGCCCCAGTGCCGTGGTGGACGTCACCAACGGGGCGCAAATCGCCGAGACCGTCGAAAAATACAAGATCGATACCATTTACAACCTGGCGGCTCTGTTGTCGGCCGTGGCCGAGAGAAAGCCCCTAATGGCCTGGAATATCCAGATGAACGGCCTCATCAACATCCTGGAGATTGCCCGCGAAAAGGGCTGCGCCGTCTTCACCCCAAGTTCCATCGGCTCCTTCGGTCCCGAGACACCCCACCAAGACACGCCCCAGGACCCCATCCAGCGGCCCCGCTCCATGTTTGGCGTCTCCAAGGTGGCCTTCGTGCTGCTCAGCGACTACTACCACAACAAATACGGGGTGGATACGCGTTCCGTGCGCTTCCCGGGCCTGATTTCACACATCACCCTGCCCGGTGGCGGCACCACCGACTACGCGGTAGAGATTTTCTATGCAGCCGTCAAGGGCGAGGAGTTCGTCTGCCCGATTGCCGCCGGCACCTTCATGGACATGATGTATATGCCGGACGCCCTCCAGGCGGCCGTGGATATCATGCAGGCCGATCCCACCCGTCTCGTCCACCGCAACTCGTTCAACATCGCATCGATGAGCTTCGACCCGGAAATCCTCCGCGCAGCCATCGCGAAGCGGATTCCTTCCTTCCGGATGCGGTACGAAGTGGATCCGGTGCGGCAGGCCATCGCCGACAGCTGGCCCGACAAGATGGATGATTCCTGCGCCCGCCGCGAATGGGATTGGAAGCCCTCCTACAGCCTCGATGCAATGGTGGACGATATGATCCTGAACCTGCGCAAGAAATTATTGTAATCTATATGGAAAAGAATAAGCAGTTGTTCTCCGCCATCCTGCCTGTGATGTTCGGCTTTTTCATCATGGGCTTCGTGGACCTCGTGGGTATTTCTACCAATTATGTCAAGGACGACCTGGGTATGAGTGACTCCATGGTGAGCCTCATTTCGGTATCCTGCTTCATCTGGTTTTTCCTGTTGAGCATCCCCACCGGCTTCCTGATGAACCGCTTCGGCCGCAAGAATGTGGTGCTGGCCAGTTTCATCCTGAGCATGGTGGCCATGCTGATCCCCGTCCTGACGGGCGACAGTTTCACCGGCTACCTGATTGCGTTTGCCTTCCTGGGCATCGGCAACACCCTGTTGCAGGTGGGCATGAACCCGCTGGTGACGGAGGTGGTGAACGCCGACAAACTGACGGGGACCATCACCCTGGGCCAGTTTGTCAAAGCCATCTGTTCTTTCCTGGCCCCGATTATTGCGGCGGCCTGCGCCGGTACGGCTTTCGGCTGGAAGCTGCTCTTCCCCATCTATGCCGGCATTACCCTGCTCGCCACCCTCTGGCTGTGGTTATCGCCCGTAAAGAGCGAGCCCGTGAAGGATGCCGGAAGCGTCTCCTTCGCCCGCACGTTCGCCCTGCTGAAAGATAAGACCATCCTGCTGTTCTTTATCGCCATCCTGGTGCTGGTGGGCGTGGATGTGGGAATCGGCGTGACCTTCCCGAAACTGCTCATGGAACGCTGCGGCTTTGATGTGGCCGATGCCGGCCTGGGCAATAGCGCCTATTTCCTGGCCCGTACCGTGAGTGCTTTCTGCGGCGGCATCATCCTGATGAAACTGAACGAGAAACACTTTTACCTGGCAAGCATCCTGATCGCCCTGCTGGGATTCGCCGGCATGCTCGTGGCCCACACCCCATGGCTGGCCATTGCCAGCGTGGTGGTCTTCGGACTGGGATACGCCAACCTCTTCAGCATTGTTTTCTCGCTGGGCCTGAAGCACGCGCCCGATCGCGCGAATGAGGTGTCCTCGCTGCTGGTAACCGGCATCGCGGGCGGTGCGCTCGTCACCCCGCTCCTGGGTATTGTGACCGATGCGGCCGGCACACAGACCGCCGCCATCATCGCCATTGCCGCCCTGTGGCTCTACATGTTCGCCATCTTCGGCACCATCCGCAAAACCGCGGAGGAATAAAACACCATGCTTCGATATTCAATTATAGGAACGGGTGCCATCGGAGGATTCTTCGGCGGACGGCTGGCGCGCGCCGGTAGGACGGTGCGTTTTCTGCTGCACAGCGATTATGAACACGTCCTGCAGCACGGGCTGCGGGTCGATAGCTGCGACGGCAACTTTGTCCTGCCGAAAGTAGAGGCCTACGGACGAGTAGAGGATATGCCGGAGTCGGATGTCATCCTGGTCGGCCTGAAATCGGTGAATAACCACGATTTGCTGCCCCGGCTGCTGCGTCCCCTCGTTCACGAACAGACCACCATTGTCCTCATCCAGAACGGAATCGGCTTGGAAGAGGACCTGCAGCGCATCTTCCCGCAGCGGCACATTGTGGCGGGTCTGGCCTTTATCTGCAGCGCGAAAGTGGGGCCCGGACATATCTGCCACCAGGATTTCGGCGCCCTCAACCTGGGCAACTTCTCCTGCCCCGATGAGCGGTTTCAGGCACTCCTGGCCGATTTGCAGGATGCCGGCCTGACCGCAGCGCAGGTTCCTTATCTGGAAGCCCGCTGGAGGAAGGCGGTCTGGAACATGCCCTTCAATGGCATGACGGTGGCGCTGAATACCTCTACCGCCGAACTGCTGCAAATGCCCGCCACGCGGAAGCTCATCTACGACGAGATGATGGAGGTCATTGGTGCGGCCCGGGCCCTGGGCGTGGAGGCCCTGACGAGGGAGTTGGCCGACAAGATGATGGCCATGACCGA
>JAEEGL013777332.1_pt1 | contig 10890 bp, 6 predicted proteins | sample 9134231 | NCBI WGS metagenome assembly JAEEGL01 (sample SAMN16246548, study PRJNA631951) | gut metagenome | biome: gut microbiome; feature: rumen; material: fiber-attached | host: Bos | place: Iran: Karaj | collected 2018-10
GATGGCAGCCGCTACAAACTGGAGACTGCCGGAGAACCTTATCAGTTGAAGCTTCGTGCCATTGAGAATCCTGAGGGGACGAAGGCTGACGGTGCCGATATGGTGCTGTTCGAGGTGGAAGTGACCGACCGTCAGGGACGCCGCTGCCCGTTGGACGACCGTATGATTCACTTCGACATGTGGGGCGAGGGCAAATGGATAGGCGGTATCGGTACGCGCAACAACCGCGACATGCAGCGGCCTGACGATAACCGTCCTGAAGGACTGCTTGATGCGGCTGCTACCAAGAATATCTCCGATAACTATGTTGGAGCCATCGACCTGCCTGTAGAGTGTGGCGTGAACCGGGTGCTGGTTCGTACGACGGTGAATGCTGGTGTCATCAATCTCGCAGCCTGTGCCCAGGGAGTGAAGCCTGCCTATATACAGGTGAAGAGTGCTGTCGTCGACGAGGAGAAGCATCTGCCACAGCTGACGCTGAAAGGCCGGCTGGAGCGCGGTGAGACCCCGGCGACACCTTCCTATCAGGAACAAGCCCGTGCTATTCCCATTGTCCGTGCCAAGGCAGGACATGACTCGGAGCATGCGTTGATGAGCTGCGATGACAACGAGTTGTCGGAATGGAAGAACGACGGCCGACTGTCGACAGGCTGGATCACCTATCGGCTGGCGCGCAAGGCCGTTGTCAATGACATTTGTCTGAAACTGACCGGTTGGCGCCTGCGCAGTTATCCGCTCGAGATCTACGCTGGCAAGCAGCTCATCTGGAGCGGCGAGACGGAGCGTAGTCTGGGCTATGTGCACCTGAAGCCCGTCAAGAATGTCAAGACGGACGAAATCACTATTCGCCTGAAAGGAGCCGGCAAGGATAAGGATGCCTTTGGCGGTATTGTCGAGGTGACAGAACCTGCCGCCGGCGAACTCGACCTCTTCAAGGCAAAGAATGGCGGCGAGACCAAGAGCGAGCTGCGCATCGTGGAGATAGAATTTTTGGAAAAAACAAAATAATAGCGTTATGAAGAGATTTGCATTTAAGATGTACCTGAAGCCAGGTTGTGAGAAAGAGTACGAGAAGAGGCATGCTGCCATCTGGCCGGAATTGGTGAAGATGATCAAGGATGGTGGGGTGTCTAACTACAGTATCTTCTGGGATAAGGACACGAACATCCTGTTCGGCTATCAGGAGTGTGCCGGAGAAGGCAGTTCTCAGGATACGGACAACGTGGATCCCGTGACACAGAAGTGGTGGGACATGATGGCTGACATCATGGAGGTGAATCCAGACAATTCGCCAGTGACTATCCCCCTGCAAGAAGTTTTTCACTTAGACTGAGGATGCGATGAAAAGACCTTTGCTTTATTACCTTCTGTTCCTTCTTCCCATGTTTTGCTGTGCCCAGCAGGTGATTGACCTGAGCGGCACATGGCAGTTCCGTGCCGAGGGCTTGGCAGCTGCCGGCATCGTGGGGGGAGATTGCGAACTACCGGAAACGGTCAGCCTGCCAGGTTCTATGCTGACCAATGGCAAGGGCCATCCTGTCAGTGTCAGAACGCCATGGACGGGGTCGCTCTACGATTCGAGCTTCTACTTCAATCCCTATATGGAGAAATACCGCCAGGAGGGACACATGAAATTCCCCTTCTTCCTGACCCCCGCGCGCCACTATGTGGGACGGGCTTGGTACGAGCGTATGGTCAACATTCCCAAGTCGTGGAAGAAGCAGCGGGTCGTGCTTTTCCTGGAGCGTCCACACATAGAGACGACGGTTTCTGTCAACGGGAAAGTGGTAGGACATCAGACATCATTGTCCGTACCCCATGAGTATGACGTTACACCGTATTTGACATTCGGAGGTGACAACCAACTCACGATAGAGGTTTATAACGGTATAGAAAATGTCTGTGTAGGTCAGGACTCGCACTCGGTGACAGACCAGACCCAAGGCAACTGGAACGGCATTGTCGGACGCATGGAGCTGCAAGCCCGCGCGAAGAACTATATCCGTATGCTGCGCATCTATCCCGATGTTGAGAAGATGAACATACGTGTCCACCTGAAAAAGGCTGGTCGCGGCGAAGTGAAGATGTGGGTTGAAGGATACGAACCCGTTGTCACCGCAGATAGTAGTGTTGTCATCCCGATGGAAGGCTGTCAGTTGTGGGATGAATTCAGTCCGCATCTCTATACCTTGTTGGCGGTATGCGACAAAGACACCGTTCGGACGACATTCGGTATGCGGCAGATGACAGTGAACGGGCCCCAGTTGCTGATGAACGGCAGGCCGGTGTTCCTGCGCGGAACGGTGGGGAACTGCTGTTTCCCAGAGACGGGCTTTCCGCCCACGGATGAGGCTTCGTGGGAACGCATCTTCCGTCAATGCAAGGCTTATGGCATCAATCACCTCCGTTTCCATTCCTATTGTCCACCGGAGGCTGCGTTCAGCGTAGCCGACCGTTTAGGGTTGTATCTACAGCCCGAAGGTCCCTCGTGGCCGAATCATGGCGTAAAGCTACGCCGCGGCATGGCGATTGACCAGTATCTGTTGGACGAAGGCCGGCGACTGCTCGATACTTATGGCAATCACCCTTCGTTCACCATGATGGCTGCAGGCAACGAACCGGCAGGCGACTGGGTAGCCTATTGCCGTGACTGGGTGAAAGCCATGAAGGAGTATGACCCGACGCGCATCTACTGTGGTGCTTCGGTTGGCGGAGGTTGGGCATGGGACGAAGGTTCCGACTATCATGTCAAGGGGGGGGCACGCGGACTGGACTGGGACAAGCATGCGCCGCACAGCGACGATGATTATTACGAACAGCTGCTCTTCCCGCGCAATTACAAAGGTCAGGAGCCTAATAACTCTCCCATTTTGGCCCATGAGCAAGGTCAGTGGTGCGCCTTCCCTGATTTCAAGGAGATACCACAGTATACGGGTGTCTACAAGGCTAGGAACTTCGAGATATTCCAGGACCTGTTGCGCGACAACGGCATGGCGTCGCAGGCTGAACACTTCTTGATGGCCAGTGGTCATCTACAGGTGCTCTGCTATAAGTACGAGATAGAGCGCAACCTGCGCACCAAGGACTATGCCGGTTTTCAGCTGCTGGATCTGAACGACTATAGTGGACAGGGTACGGCTCTGGTTGGTCCACTCAATGTACATTGGCGGGAGAAAGGCTATTGTACGGCTGACGACTGGACGCAGTTCTGTCATACGGTCGTTCCGTTGGCCAAATTCCCCAAGTTCGTATATACCAGCAACGAGCAACTGGTGGTACCTGTTGAGGCATACAATGCTTCTGGCGCTGCACTACAGCAGGCTCAGGTGACATGGCGTATCGCTGACAGTCAGGGAATATTGCCCACGACCGCCATTCCTGTTGGGAAGAATATCGAACTCGGTACGGTGAACCATTCCCTGGCACAGTATGACAAACCTGTCAAGCTGACGCTCCATGTATATATTAACGGAACTATCCATAACCAGTGGGACTTCTGGGTCTATCCGTCAGAAATAAAGATGGAGGAGGTAGACAGTAAAAGGGTGTATGAGACAGATACACTGGATGCACAGGCTCTGAAAGTGCTGGCAGATGGCGGTATCGTTTTGCTGACGGCAGCCGGAAAGGTGCGCTATGGCAATGATGTACGCCACTCCTTCCTGCCGGTGTTCTGGAACACGTCGTGGTTTAAGATGCGTCCGCCTCATACCACGGGAGCCTATATCCAGAGCGCGCATCCCGTCTTCCGCGACTTCCCCACGGACGACTGGCAGAACCTGAACTGGTGGGAGTTGACCAACAGGGCTCAGGTGATGAACCTGTCGGAGTTTCCTGAAGACTATCAGCCTGTGGTGCAGCCCATCGACACGTGGCATGTCAGCCGTAAGTTAGGCATGTTGGTAGAGGCAAAGGTGCTGAACGGCCGTTTGCTCATGACCACGCTGGACATTTCGCAGTCGCTCGACCGACGTCCCGTGGCTCGCCAGTTGCGTTACAGCATCCTGCGCTACATGCAGAGTCAGGATTTTCAACCTGTAGTGACGATTAACCCGGAGGTCATCCGTCATCTTTATGAGCAGGAGGCTCCGAAGGTTGATATGTTCACCAACGAATCTCCTGATGAACTGAAACCCAAAATAAAATAATAGGAAATATGAAAAGAGTTGTAGTATTGTTGCTGGCTGCTCTGACACTGACAGCCACAGCGAAGCCAAAGGCCAAGAAAGTTGCCGAGACTTGGCCCGACGGGACGGTGATGGATGCGTGGTTTAGCGATACCACACGTGTGGACATCAGTCTGTTAGGCAAGCAGTATGTCCTCACCGACTATGGTGTCGTGCCTGGCAGCCCACAGGTGCAGACCAGTCAGATTCAGGCCGTCATCGACCGTTGTGCCCAAGAGGGTGGGGGAGTCGTCGTCGTGCCGCAAGGTACGTTCGTGACCGGTGCGCTGTTCTTCAAGCAGGGTACGCATCTGCACATCCGTGAGGCAGGAACTCTGAAGGGTTCTGACCGCATCATGGACTATCCTATCCTCATGACCCGCATCGAGGGAGAGACGTGTAAATACTTCTCCGCCCTGATCAATGCCGACGGTCTTGACGGATTCACCATCACAGGCAAGGGTACCATCGACGGCAACGGCCTGCAGTACTGGCAGGAGTTCTGGCTTCGTCGCCAGTGGAACCCGCAGTGTACCAACAAAGATGCACAGCGCCCGCGCCTGACCTATGTGTCGAACTCCAAGAACGTCACTATTCAGGACGTCCATCTCATCAATTCACCCTTCTGGACCAACCATGTCTACAAGAGCGACCACGTGCGTTACCTGTATTGTTATATCTATGCACCCACCGAGAAAGTCTTTGCCCCCGATCCCAAGCGAGGCGCACCTTCGTCGGATGCCATCGACATCGATGTCTGCACGGATGTGCTGGTTCACGGTTGTTTCATGCACGTCAATGACGATGCCGTAGTGCTGAAGGGTGGCAAGGGTACATGGGCCGACAAGGACGAGAACAACGGCGACTGCGAGCGCATACTGATACAGAATTGCTATTACGGCCGTGTGCATGGTTGTCTGACTTTAGGTTCAGAATCGTTGCATGACCGCAACATCATTCTGCGCAACTGCTATAGTGAGAATGCCGACCGCGTGCTGTGGCTGAAGATGCGTCCCGACACGCCCCAGCATTATGAGTATGTCACCGTTGAGAACATCACCGGCCATTGCGGCCGTTTCCTTTTCATCCATCCCTGGACACAATTCTTCAAGCCAGGCGATCGCAAGGACATGCCCCTGTCGCGCTGCAACAACATCACTATCCGCAACATCAATGTGGATGCCAAGACTATGCTGGACGTCAAGACCAGTGACAAGTACGAGCTGAAAGACTTCGTAGTTGATGGTACCCCGATAGACTTTTCGAAATTCTCTGAAGCTACACCAGAGACAACGCCAAAGGTCTATCTATAATTTTTTAATTGGAAATTAGGAATTATAAAAGTGTGACAATTGTGACATGCTGGGGGTTTCGGTAAAAAGACAGAATAAAACGCGAGGATAGAGTCAGGCTCTATCCTCGTTTTTTTGTTGCTTTACCCGTTGGTTGGTGACCAGTCAGAGTGAGGCAGGATGATACATCAGCACGGGCGCTTCTTGGGAAGCTTGAAGACATCCTGCACTTCCTTCATCTGCTCAGCGGTCATGCCGTCGGGCTCAGAACCCATGGCACGGGCGCACATGTAGATGTTGGCAGCCTTGCAGAGCACGTCGGTCTGGTCGAAGGCATCCATGATGTCCTGTCCCACGGCTACGGTGCCGTGCTTTTCCCACATCACTACATCGTGGGTCTTGATTTGCTCGAGAGTTGCCTCAGCGAGTGCCACCGACGACGGCAGGGCATAGGGTACGATGCCGATGCCCAGGGGCGCAAAGGCCAGTGTCTCGGGAATCATGGACCACAGCACACGGGTCATCTCGTCACCCTTCAGGAAGCGTTGGATATGGCTCATGGCTACCAACTCGATGGGGTGGGTGTGTAGCGTGGCCTTATAGCAGGAACCGGTCTCGAGCAGATAGTTCTGCAGGGCCAGATGGGTTGGCAGCTCTGACGTCGGTACGACATTCACATCGGCAATGACCTCGTAGGAGGCACAGTCGTCGAGGATGCGGATGATCGAGCCGTTCTGCATGGGTTCCCTTGCCAGGTCGCGCATGCGCTTGCCAGTACCTTTACAATAGAAATACTTGCCCTTCAACTGGGGCAGCACCATACCGATGGGTTTCACTTCTGAGATGGCAGGCATTGCCTTGCACTCGTCGTCCATATACTCGGTGACGTTGACGGTGATGTTACCACCATTACGCTCAGCCCATCCTTTCTGCCAAAGGTAGCCTGTCACCTCGGCAATCTGATAAACAACGGCCTTCAATTGTTCGCGGCCTTCTAGTATACTTTTCATATTCATTTATTTAATAATTATCTCCATAACGTTCTTTCGTGATGTCTTCGAGGGCGCGGCCACGGGTGTTGGGAGCACCGATGAAGCCGACTACCAGCGAGATTGCCAACAAGGCTATCATGCAGAAGGCGGCAAGCGTGAAGCCCTCGCCGTTCTCACCATAGATAATGGTGAAGATGAGGCCCCAAATGGCCGAGAGGCCGCGGACGATGAAGAACATCAGGCCCTGGGCGCCGGCACGGAACTTGGCAGGGAAGAGCTCTGAGCCCCAGAGGGCGTAGAAGATCTGTGGCGAGGAGCCACCTTGCACACCCCAGAGGATGGCAAAGAGCCACAGTCCCACCATGCCGTTGACTCCGATGGTGACAATGACCAGCCAAGCCGAGATGGCGACCAGAAGTCCGAAGACGTAGATGGCTTTGTGGGACGACTTGTCGATGAGCTTCGACACGATAAACGTGACGCCCACGATAATGGCCCACTGGATGCAGTTCATCCAGTTGGCTGTCTCGTTGCTGACACCACCGGCCGTCTCGTAGATGTGGGGCTGGAAGAATCCCATCACCGAGGCCACAAGGTTCCACGTCAGGTAGATAGTGGCGAGGAAGATAACGGTGCGGATGGCTATCTTGTTGGAGAACAGCACCTTGATGTTGTCGAGCAGTCCTGCCTGCTTCTTGCCTTCAGCTTTCTGGGCCGTGAACTCTGCACTCTCCTGGAGCTGGCGTTGCAGGTTCCAGGCAATGAAAGCCACGACGAACAGCGTGAAGAACACGATGCGCGAGGAGAAGGCGTTGACAGCCTCCGTTGACAGGTCGGCACCACCGACGGCATGAGCCACGGCCTCGACCCACCCGAACAGGTAGCCGCCGGGGGCGAAGAGCATGCCGAAGAGCAGGATACACATGGGGCCAAAGCCCCACGACATCTGCGAGATACAAATGTTACGGCCACGGTTGTTGACCTCGGACGACTCGGAAATGTACGTCCATGATGCGGGAACGCCCACGCCTACCGATATTCCCGTAACCAGGAAGCCGGCGAGCAGCATGGGGAAATTGAAGGAGAACATGACCAGCAGGACGCCAGTCATATAGACCAGCAGGTTGTAAGTGAAGATGAACTTACGCCCGTACTTGTCTGCCAGGAAACCGCCGATGATAGCACCGATGGCTGCACCCAGACAGTTGGCCGAGATGAAGTTGAGCCAGCCCAGATGCACCTCAGATAGTCCGAGATAGTTCTGCCACAAGGTTAGTCCGCTGGCTCCGGCGACAATGGCACCGGCATCGAGATAATTGGTGAGAGACACCGCTATGGTGCTCTTTAAACTTCCACTATTTGACATAATAACTATTTTTTTTGAACATGACAACATGTTATTTTTTCTTTAGCAGGCGCAGGTAGTAGAGGCCGGGAATCATGGTACCCTTGTCGGCTGCCAGACGGACTACGAAGCTTTTCTTCACCTTGCCGTTTGCATCCTTCATCAGGTCTGCAGGAATAGGGAACTCCAGGTTGTAGAAACCACTGACTTCTGCCTGTTTGCGACCTGACGTGTCAATGTCGCCAATAGCTGTGCCGTCTACGTACAGCGTGGCTTTGCGGCCACGGTCTGTTGCCGTGAAGCGGCACATCAGCGAGAGGCCGTCCTTGATGGTCTTGCCCTCATAGCTTACCGTGTATTGAACATAGCCTCCAGGCTGACAGTCGCGGTAGTGCTCGCCATTGAAAGAACCTGACGAAGTGTTGCTGAACTCCCTAAAATGGCCGGCCTCACTCTGTTGTTCTCCAGTGGCTACGAAGTCCAGTGTGCGTCCGAGAAGTGCTGCCGTCTTGGCCTCATCCTGTGCCATGGAGCTCTTTGCGTAACCCTCGGGAGTCTGCTGATACCAATAACAGGCATAGCGGGCGTGATGAATCTGATAGAACGGCTGCAGGGTAAGTTTCTGCCAGGTATACTTCTTGGCTCCCTTCCATGAGGCGTCAATAGTGAACTGCAACTTAGTGGCGTCATACTCCTGTATGCGGCTTAGTACCTTGTCGCGTGGACCGATAAGCATTGGCATGGTGATTAGCGACTTGCGGCTGGACCGACTGCCGGGGGCATGGTCCATGCGTCCCTCGCCGCCGTACTCGTTCTGCAGCGATGGCTCGTAGTCCAGGTGTTTCTCAGCGGCTTCTGTCTGGTTGTCTGTTGATGTCTGTGCAGCCAGCAGTATGGGACCGTACTGGAAGGCAATGTAGTCACTGTAGTTAGGACATTCGGTATAGCGCAGCTCCATGGGCAGTGTCACCGTCACCACGTCGCCGGCGGCCCAATTGCGGCTGATGCGGACGTATGAGGAGGTGCCTTTCGTCAGTTGGGTGTCAATGGTCTGATTGTTCACCTGTACGGCAAATCCATCGCCAGCCCACCACGGATGGCGGATGGCTATGGTGTAGTTGCCACCCTTGCCAATCTTCAGACGTGTCGTCGGCGAGAAGGGAAAGTTGGTCTCCTGCACGATGACAAATGGGTTACTGTCCAGTCGGCTGGGTGTGAACAGGTTCACATAGAGTGTCGAGGCTCCGTCGTGGGTATAGATGAAGTGCCCGTATTTGGAGTGATTCTCCATGCCGGTACCCACACAGCACCACATGCCCTCGTTAACCTTTGAGTAGATGCGGTAGCCCTGCGGACGCAGCGTAGTGAAGTAGACATAGCCGCCTGTCGTCGGGTCTTGTGTGGAGAGAATGTGGTTCCATACGGCATATTCGTAGAAGTCGGCATACTTGGCATCGTGTGTGCGGTCGCTCATCATCTCGGTCATCTTCAGCATGTTGTTGGTATTGCACGACTCCGGACCGTCTAACTGGTCTATGTACCGTGAGCCGTTGGCAGCTGCCAGGAAATGCTCGTTTACCGAATTGCCGCCTATGCAGACGGTGCGGTTCTGTGTCACGTCCTGCCAGAAGTTCTCGGCAGCCTTGCGGTAGGCGGTTGCCGATGCGTCAGCTTCGTAGATGCGTTCCATACCAATATATTTGGGTACCTGCGTATTGGCGTGGCGGTTGTCGAGGAACGTCGGCGACGGTTCCTGCATGCCGTCCAGCATCTGCTTGTGGGTGAAACGCTTGGCGGCAGTCAGGTACTTGGCATCATTGGTCAGTACGTAGGCGTCGAGCAGCGTCTCGTTCATGCCGCCGTGTTCTGTGCCGAGCATGCGCTGCATCTGGTCTTCGCTGAGTGTCGATGTCACCAGGATGCTCCAGTCGCACAGCTTCAGGAACATGTCGCGTGCATCGGTATTGCGCCCGTAGACGTAGGCATCGCGCAGACCGGCCAGTATCTTGTGTTGGCAGTACCAGGGAACGGCACAGGCGCCGTTGCCGCGCAGCGACAGGTCCTGCGAGCTGTACAGCTTCTTCCAGCCCTCGTTCATGGGCTGTCCGCCGATGAATCCTTTTAGTCCCTCGGTGTTGTTGTCATACGCCTGCTGACAGTCTTTCATCACCGTCACCATATAGTCCAGCCGTGTCTTCAGCTGGGCCTTTGTGGCGGTGTTGTCACAGACAACGTAGGCCAATGCCAGTGCCGTCAGGTAATGCCCGCCCACATGGCCGTCCAGGTTGAAGTCCGGGGCACCCCAGTTGCGGAAACTGGGGTGAGTATCTTCCCATTTATAGTACTTAGAGCCTTCCACAGTGTTCAGTCCCGACTGCCGGATGTATGGATTCAACAGTCTGTCTACATCATACTGCAGCAGCGTCTCTATGTTCTTGTCTTGGGCCGTCTTCATCGGACCACCTGTGACCGTCACCTGGCTCAGGTCGAAGTGGCCGGGATACAGTTGGCTCTGTGCCTGTGCTCCCAAGCTGCCGACTACTAGCATGGCAACCGTTGATAATAAGGTCTTCTTCATCATCTCTTAACTATGGCTTATTATCTGCATACCACGTCGCACTCAATATTGAATATCTTGGCCACCTTTAGGATGGTGTCGATGTGGTGACCTACGGCAGCAGCCATATGGTGAGTAGGACCGGCCTCGCTCCACTTGTTGACGAACTCGCGACAGGAGAGTGAGAACTTGGTGCGCATGTTAGTATCGCCGAAGGTGAAGATAGGGCCTTCCTCGTTGACGCCCTCGGCCACGACGAACTTGAACACGCCGTTCTTGTCCTGCGTGATGGCTAGATAGGTAACAGGGCCCACAGGAGGATAGAACTGGGTCAGATAGCCGCCACCGGTCTTGCCGTGGAACACAGGTACGATCTTCATCGTAGGCTTATGGGCCTGCGAGATGTCGAAGTCGCCTGAGCCAGAGTGACCGATGATGCAGATGTCCTTGGGGAAGTCGATGGAGTACATCTCAGCCAGTGTACCTGTGCCCGGGATGGTTTTCAGGATACTCATCGCCATCGCCACCTTCATGTCGC
>JAEEGL014408017.1_pt1 | contig 10890 bp, 8 predicted proteins | sample 9134231 | NCBI WGS metagenome assembly JAEEGL01 (sample SAMN16246548, study PRJNA631951) | gut metagenome | biome: gut microbiome; feature: rumen; material: fiber-attached | host: Bos | place: Iran: Karaj | collected 2018-10
CCGCGGCGCCCGGATCGCGGGGGACGGCGGTGGGCGGCTTCCGGATCAGCCCGCGGCTGAACCGGGTGTGCGTCAACGTGGATGCGCGGTTCGGCCTGTCCGCAGACGAGCTCTGCGAGCTGGTGGGCGCGCGGGACGAGATCGCGCTGGTCTACTGAAAAGAGCAAAAACGGCGGTGCGGCGCGGGGAAAGCCCCGCGCCGCCCGTTTTTGCGGTTGAAAGCGCGGCGCGGATGTGATATAATAGACCGGCCGAAGGTGCGGAGAGGCCGCAGGGTCGGCGTGAAGACGGCCCCAAGCCGACGACGGCGCGGGCCGCGGAGGGAAATGGTATGACGAAACGAAAAAAAAGACGGATCCGCAGGCTGATCCTGCTGCTGCTGATCCCGGTCTTTGCGGGGATCTTTATCTTCTCGGCCGTCAAGCTGGGAGGGACGCTGATCGACTATTCCCGCGAGCACAAGACCTATCGCGAACAGCAGAGCGAATTCCTGATCTTTGACGATGCGCCGCAGGTCACCACGGCGGGCACGTTGGCCCCCGGCGAGACGGGGGCGGTCCCGCCGCCGTCGTCCGGCGGCGGCACGGATCCGGTCCAGACCGGCGCGACCGCCCCGGTGGGCCCGGCCACAGCGCCCTCGGATACGGAGACGTCCGCCCCGTCCGGCGAGCCGAACTTCCGGATCAACTGGGAGGCGCTGCTGGCGCGGAACCGGGACGTGATGGGCTGGCTCTGGATCGGCGACACCACGGTGAGCTATCCGATCCTGAAGGACAACGACCACAACCGCCAGTATCTCTACACCGGGCTGGACGGCGAATACACGCCCTTTGGCAGCGTCTTTGCGGATTACCGGGCCGAAAAGGATCTGTCCTCCCGCCACACGCTGATCTACGGGCACAACGGGCATAACGTGAAGTTCGGCGTGCTGATGCAGTACCGGGACCAGAGCTTTTACGAGGCCCATCCGGCCGTCTGGATCCTGACGCCGGAGGGTCCCCGCCGCTATGTGATCTATTCGGCCTATGTGACGGATATCCGCGGCGAGGCCTATACCGCGGCCTTTTCGGGCGACGAGGACTTCGCGGCGTTCCTGGCCGGGACCGCGGCCCGGTCTGAGATCCGGACCGGCGTGACGCCCACGGCGGCGGACAAGGTCGTCACGCTGTCCACCTGCACCAACGTGTACGAGGACCAGCGGTTCGTGATCCACGCGATCCTGGCGGACTGACCGATGGCGCGCTTTGACGTGATCCTGATGGACGCGGACCGGACGCTGTTCGACTTCGACCGCGGCGAGCAGGCGGCGCTGGAGACCGTCATGGCCGGGCTGGGGCGGCGCGTGGCCCCCGACGCGCTGGCACGGTACCGGCGGATCAACGACGAGCTGTGGAGCGCCGTGGAGCGGGGCGAGCTGGAGACCGGCGCCCTGAGCCCCGTGCGCTTCGCCCGGTTCCTGTCGGAGGAGGGCGTCGGCGCCGATCCGGACGCGGTGTCCGACCGGTATATCGACGAGCTGGGGCGGCAGGCGTGGCTGATGCCGGGGGCGGTGCGCGTGTGCGCCCGGCTGGCAAAGACGTATCGCCTGTACGTGGTGACCAACGGGTTCGAGCGGGTCCAGCGGGCCCGCATGGCGAAGAGCGCCGTCCGCCCGTATTTCGCGGACGTCTTCGTCTCGCAGGAGATCGGCGCCGCCAAGCCGGAGCCCGCGTTCTACGACGAGGTCCTGCGGCGGGCGGGCGTTTCAGACCGGAGCCGGGTGCTGGCCGTGGGGGACAGCGCTTCGGCGGACGTGGCCGGCGCCAACCGCGCGGGGATCGCCGCCTGTTATCTGTCGCCGACGGGGGCGCCGCTTCCCGCCGGGGTCTCGGCGGAGTTCACGGTGAAAAGTCTCGACGGGCTGACCGCCTTTCTGTGAGGGGCGGCGGCAGGAGATAAAAAGGAGGAAAAAAGGGATGAAAAAGGAATTCGACGTCCAGGCGTGGCTCTATCCCATGCCGACGTACATGATCGGCACGTACAACGAGGACGGGACCCCCGACGAGATGATGATGGCCTGGGGCGGGATCTGCGCGGAGGACATGGTGGCGCTGAATCTGGAAGAGGCGCACAAGACCGTGGCCAATCTGCGCCGAACCGGGGCGTTCACGCTGGCGGTCCCGGGCGCGGACACGGTCCGCGAGTCCGACTTTCTGGGCATCGCCTCGTCCAACAAGATGGCGGACAAGTTCGCCCGCACCGGGCTGCACGCGGCGCGCAGCGCCCGGGTGGACGCGCCGGTGGTCGAGGAATACCCCATGACGCTGGAGTGCGAGGTCGTCGAATTCCAGCGGCAGCCCTACGGTCTGCGCGTGCTGGGGCGGATCGTCGGCATCCTGGCCGACGAGAGCGTGCTGGACGAAAAGGGCCGGATCGACGCGGCCAAGCTGAACGCCTTTGCCTTCGACCCCATGCGCAGCGGCTATTACGCGCTGGGCGGGAAGATCGGCCAGGCATGGCAGAGCGGCGCGCCTCTGATGAAAAAATAAACGCGCGCGGCCGGGCGAAGGGGCCCGGCGCGGCGGCGGGAAGACCGGGGCCCGGCGGAGCGGAAGCTCCGCCGGGCCCTTTCGGCCGGGCGGCCGCGCGGGAAAAAACGCGGGCGTTCACAAAATGTTCTTGCCTTTCCCGCGGGAAATCAAGTATAATAAACGGGTATCGAGAGAAGTGTTTCGCACGGGGAGGCGAATCGGAAGAAGCATGGGAAAACTGATCAAATACCTGAAACCTTATGCGTTTCTGGCGGTCATCTCGCCGCTCATCATGATGGGCGAGGTGCTCTGTGACCTGTGTCTGCCGTATCTGACGTCGTATCTGGTCAACTACGGCATCCAGGGGCTGGACATCACCTCGCCCCAGGACGGGTCGAAGGTGGCGCTCTGGCTGGCGCGGACCTTTTTGGGCGAGTCGCCCGCGGAGATGCAGCTCATCGTGCTGTTCGGCGTGCTGATGCTGGTCATCACGCTGGCGGGCGGCTTTTTCGGCACCTTCTGCGCCTATACGGCGGCGCGGGCGGGCCAGGGCTTCGGCCGCGATCTGCGGTGCGACGCCTATCGCAGGGTCATGGCCCTGTCCATCGAGCAGACGGACCGGTTCACCACCGGCTCGCTGGTGACGCGGCTGACCAACGACATCTCCGCCGTGGTCGAGCTGATCGAGGCGATCCTGCGCCACTTCGTCCGGGCGCCTCTGTTCGTCGTCGGCGGCACGTTCATGCTGATCTCGCTGGATCTGAAGTTCGGCGTGGTGCTGCTGTGCGCGCTGCCGGTGCTGCTGACGGTGCTGGTGGTCGTGCTGGTCCGGGCGGTCCCGCTGTTCAGCAAGGTCCAGACGAGGCTGGACCGGGTCAACTCCGTGGTGCAGGAGAACGTCTCCGGCGCGCGGGTGGTCAAGGCCTACGTCCGGGAGGACTACGAGTGCGAGCGGTTCCGGCAGGCCAACGCCGACCTGCGGGCGGTGAACATGCGGGTCATGAAGATGATGGCCTTCATCTCGCCGGTGCTGACCATCATGATGAACCTGTCGGTGGTCGCCGTCATCTACATCGGCGGCTTCAACGTCGCCATCGAAAACTCGGGCATGACCACCGGCGCCATCATGGCGGCGGTGACGTACGTGACCATGGTCGTCAACTCGCTGATGATGATCGCGGGCATCTTCGTTTCGATCTCCCGCGGCAACGCGTCGGCCAGGCGCGTCAACGAGGTCCTGGCGGAGAAGCCGGTCATCGCCGGCGGCGCGGGCGGCGAGGAGCGGGGCGACGTGGCCGTCTCGTTCCGGAACGTCTCGTTCCGGTACCCCGGAACGGTGGGGCGGCCGGTGCTGCACGACCTGAACCTGGAGATCCGCCGCGGCGAGACGGTGGCCGTCATCGGCACCACGGGCAGCGGCAAATCCTCGCTGGTCTCGCTGATCCCGCGGTTCTACGACGCCGTGGAGGGCGAGGTGGCCGTGGACGGCGTGCCGGTGAAGGACTACGACCTGACCGAGCTGCGGGAGAAGATCGGCTTCGTCATGCAGAAGACCGTGCTGTTCTCGGACACCATCGCGGGCAACATCCGCTGGGGCAAGGCCGACGCCACGGACGAAGAGGTCCGCGAGGCGGCCCGCACGGCTCAGGCGGACGAGTTCATCTCGGACTTTGAAGCGGGATACGACACCTTCGTCGCGGAAAAGGGCGCGTCGCTGTCCGGCGGACAGAAGCAGCGTGTCTCCGTGGCCCGGGCGCTGGTCCGCCGGCCGGAGATCCTGATCCTGGACGACTCCACCTCGGCGCTGGACCTGGCCACCGAGGGCCGGCTGAGAGCCGAGCTGAAAAAGCGGACGGGGGAGACCACGGTCATCATGATCGCCCAGCGGATCGCCAGCGTCATGGAGGCGGACCGCATCGCCGTGCTGGAGAACGACGGCACCATCCTCCACTGCGCGCCCCACGAAGAGCTGCTGCAGCTCAGCCAGACCTACCGGGACATCTGCGATTCCCAGATCCGGTCCGGCGCGCTGGTCAGAAAGGGGGCGGGCGAAAATGAGTGAAAAACGCTCGCAGAACGCGGCGCCGGCCATGGGCCGCGGCCGGGGCGGCCCCATGGCCGCCCGCATGAACGCGGAAAAGCCGAAGAACGCCGGCCGGACGCTGGGGCGCCTGCTCCGCTACATCGGCCGCAGCGCGTATCTGCTGGTCATCCTCATGGTCATCATGCTGGCGGTCACCGGCGCGGAGCTGGCGGGCCCCTTCTTCCAGCAGAGGGCCATCGACACCATCCGCGTCGTGGACGGCGGCCTGACCGTCGATCTGGCGGCCATGACGCGCTATATCTTCATGATGATCGGCGTCTTCGGGGTCAGCGCCGTGCTGAACTTTTTCCAGACGCTGCTGGCGGCCAAGCTGTCGCAGGACACGGTCTATACCCTGCGCAACGACCTGTTCCGCAAGATCTCGCGGCTGCCCATCCAGTTCACCGATTCGCACCGGCACGGCGACATCATGAGCCGCATGACCAACGACGTGGAGAACATCTCCAACGCCGTCTCCCAGTCCATCACGTCGCTCTTTTCGGCAGTGCTGACGCTGGCCGGCGCGCTGGCGATGATGCTCTGGTACAGCCCGCTGCTGACGCTGGTGGCCGTGGTGACCATCCCGCTGGCGGTGCTGGTCTCCACGGGGCTGGCCAAGTTCATGCGCAAGTACTTCGTGCGCCAGCAGCGGCTGTTGGGCAAGATGAACAGCGCCGTGGAGGAGAGCGTGACCGGCTATAAGACCGTGGTGGCCTACGGCAAAGAGCCCAAGGAGATCGCCGAGTTCGGCGAGGTGGCCGAGGACCTGAGGAAGGTCAGCATCTCGGCCCGCATCTGGGGGTCGCTCATGGGCCCGATCATGAACTTCCTGGGCAACTTCCAGTACGTGCTGCTGGCGGGCTTCGGCGGCTATCTGGTCCTGACCGGCCGCGGCGGCATGACCGTCGGCACCATCCAGGCCATGCTGCAGTACTCCAAGAAATTCAGCTTCCCCGTCAACATGATCGCCACGCAGTATTCGACGATCCTGACCGCGCTGGCCGGCGCGGAGCGGATCTTTGAGATCATGGATGCCGACGACGAGATCGACGAGGGCCGCACGGTCCCCGAAGAGGTCCGCGGGGCCATCGAGTTCGAGGATCTTCAGTTCGGCTACGTGCCGGGCCAGCCGGTCCTCAAGGGTCTGGATCTGTCCGTGGGTGCGGGCCAGAAGATCGCCATCGTCGGCGCCACGGGCTCGGGCAAGACCACCATCGTGAACCTGCTCACCCGTTTCTACGAGCTGGACGGCGGCCGCATCACCATCGACGGCGTGGACGTCCGGGACATCCCGAAGAGCGAGCTGCGCCGGATGATCGCCATCGTGCTGCAGGACACGGTGCTGTTCTCGGACACCATCGCGGCCAACATCCGGTACGGGCGGGACGGCGCGCCGGACGAGGACGTCCGCGCCGCGGCGGTCACCGCCATGGCGGACCGGTTCATCGAGCGGCTGCCCGAGAACTATCAGACCCAGCTGACCGAGTCCGGCGCCAACCTGTCCGAGGGTCAGCGCCAGCTGCTGTCCATCGCCCGGGCGGTGCTGGCGGACCCGAAGATCCTGATCCTGGACGAGGCCACGTCCTCGGTGGACACCCGGACGGAGCTTCGGCTGCAGCAGGCCATGGGCAATCTGATGCAGGGGCGCACGTCGCTCATCATCGCGCACCGGCTCTCGACCATCCGCGATGCGGACAAGATCGTCGTGGTCCGGGACGGGCGCATCGTCGAGTCCGGCAGCCACGACGAGCTGCTGGCCATGGACGGCGAGTACAGCAAGCTGTATTCCAGCCAGTTCGCGGGCGTTGCCATCTGATCCGGACGAAAAACGAAACAGGCGCGGACCGCGCGGCAAAACACGACTTGTATTTTGCCGCGCGGTCTGCTATAATGTATCCGGAATACTGGCCCCTTTCGGGCGAAGGCGGAGGCGATACTCTTGAACGCGGAACAGATCAGGCAAAACGTGGCGCAGGTCCGGTCGCGGATCGCCGCGGCGGCGCGCCGCGAGGGGCGGGACCCCGGCGGGATCACGCTGCTGGCGGCTACCAAGACCCGGACGCCGGACGAGATCCGCGCCGCCGTGGAGGCCGGCGCGGACGCCGCGGGCGAGAACCGCGCGCAGGAGCTGTTGGAAAAGCTTCCGCTGGGCGCCTATGCGGGGATCCCGCTGCACTTCATCGGATCGTTCCAGTCCAACAAGGCCCATCTGCTGGTGGGCAAGGTGGACATGGTCGAATCGCTGGGCACGCGGCGGGCGGCGGCCGTTCTGGGCCGTCTCAGCGCGGAGCGGGGACTGGTGACCGACGTGCTGGCCGAGATCAACGTCGGGCGGGAAGAAGCCAAATCCGGCTTTCTGCCGGAAGAGGCCGAGGCGGTCTGCGCCGCTCTGGCGGCGGAGGCGGGGCTTCGCCTGCGCGGGCTCATGGCCATCCCCCCCGCGGGGGAGGACGGCGCGCCGTACTTCGCGCGCATGAAGGAGCTGTTCGACCGGCTGGCCCGGGAGATGCCAGAGGGGTTCGACACCCTGTCCATGGGGATGTCGGGCGACTTTGAACAGGCGATCGAGGCGGGCGCCACCGTGGTGCGCGTGGGGACCGGCCTGTTCGGCGCCCGGGACTACGGGGCGCCGAAATGAGCCGGAAGACCGAAAACACGGCCTTTGTCTGCGAAAACTGCGGCCGGCCGGTGCCGCCGCTGACCAACGGCAGCTATCGCAACCACTGTCCCTTCTGCCTCTGCTCCAAGCACGTGGACGAGGCGCCGGGAGACCGGGCGTCGGACTGCGGCGGGGTCATGGATCCCGTGGCGGTGCTCTTCCGTCCGGGCAAGGGGTGGCAGATCGTCCACCGCTGCCGTCGGTGCGGCGCGGAGCGGCGCAACGTCGCCGCAGAGAACACCGAGGCCCCGGACGACGGCGCGCTGTTGCGCGCGCTGGCGGCCGAGCCCCGGCGGGAGGGAACGGAAAAACAGGAACGGAGAAAGACCCGCCGGGGATAGGCGGGCGGAAAGCTCTTGCCATATGGAAAAGATTCGCGGTTTTTTTGAAAAAGTGAAGAGGTTCGCCGCGGAGGAAAAGACCGTCCGCGCCGCCGAAGGCGTGCGCCGGGGGCTGGGGGTGACGGCCAAGGTGCTGGCCAGCATCCTGTTCATCTTTTTCTTCACCGGCGTGATCTGCGTGTTCGTGTTCGGGCTGTACGTCCGCCAGTATCTGGCGGGGAACGCCTCCGTCGACGTGGCGTCCATCGACATGAACTACACCTCGGTGGTGTACTATACCGACCCGGCCACCGGCGAGCGGATGGAGCTGGAGAGGCTCTACGGCTCGGAGAACCGCGTCTGGGCCAACTACGACGAGATCCCCCGGGATCTGCGCAACGCCTTCATCGCCATCGAGGACGAGCGGTTCATGAGCCACAAGGGCGTGGACTGGAAGCGGACCCTGGCCGCCACGGTCAACCTGGTGCTGCCGTATTCCGGCAACTTCGGCGGCTCGACCATCACGCAGCAGCTCATCAAGAACATCACCGGAGACGACGAGGTCACCATCCAGCGCAAGGTGCTGGAGATCCTGCGCGCGCTGGATCTGGAGCGCAAGCTCTCCAAGGAAGAGATCCTGGAGATGTACCTCAACACCATCAACCTGAGCCAGGGGTGCTACGGGGTGTCCAGTGCGGCCTACGTCTACTTCGGCAAGAACGTCAGCGAGCTGGATCTGGCCGAGTGCGCCTGCATCGCCGGCATCACCAACAGCCCCACGTATTACGACCCCTTCCAGAACCCGGACAACAACAAGACCCGTCAGGAGCTGGTCCTGAAGAAGATGCTGGAGCTGGGCAGCATCGACCGCGCGGCCTACGAGCAGGCGGTCAACGAGCCGCTGGTCTTCCGCAACGCCAACGAGGAGGAGGAGACCAGCTCGTCGGACGTCCAGTCCTATTTCACCGACCTGCTGATCACCGAGCTCATCGACGACTTCCGGAACAAGCTGGGCTACAGCTCGACAATGGCCTATAAGCTGCTCTATGCGGGCGGCCTCACCATCGAGGCCACGGTGGATCCCGAGGTCCAGGCGAAGCTCGAGAGCATCTACACCGACCGGAGCAACTTCCCCACGGTCTCCGGCACGACGCAGCTGGAATCCGCCATGGTCATCATGTCCACGGACGGCTATCTGCGCGGCATCGTGGGCGGGATCGGCCACAAGTCCGGCAATCTGGTGCTGAACCGGGCCCTGTCCCAGCGCCAGCCCGGCTCGGTCATCAAGCCGCTGTCGGTCTATGCGCCGGCGCTGGAGTACAATTTGATCACGCCGTACACCGCGGTGGACGATTCGCCGTCGAAGTACATCTCCTCTACCGGCGCGCTGGTGGAGGGCGAATCGGTCATCCTGCTGAGCGATCCCACCATCACCACCTGGCCGGCCAACAACAACCGGAGATATCAGGGGATGATGAGCATCCGCCAGGCGCTGGAGGAGTCCACCAACACCGTCGCCGTGCGCGTGCTGGACAGGATGACGCTGGACACCGCCTTTGACTTCGCCACCGAGCGGTTCGGCCTTTCGCTGGTGCGGGACGAGACGCGCAACGGCGTCTACAGCACCGATCTGACGTACAGCGCCCTGGCGCTGGGCGGTCTGAGCTACGGCATCAGCCTGACGGAGGTCACGGCGGCCTACGTTCCCTTCGTCAACGACGGCGTCTACCGCGAGCCCACCACCTATACCCGCGTCTTCGACGCGGACGGGCGGCTGATCCTGGACAACACCGGCGGCGACTCCATCGCCGTCTCCGGCGAGACGGCCTATTACATGCGCGACATGCTGGAGTCCGTCGTCACCGACGGGACCGCCTCGGCCGCGGCGCTGGACGGCTTTGCCGTCGGCGGCAAGACGGGCACGACCTCCAACGACTACGACCGGTGGTTCGTCGGCTTCACGCCTTACTACGTGGCGGGCGTCTGGGTGGGCTTCGACCGGAACAAGGAGGTCAAGCTGGACTACAACCCGTCGGTCCGCATCTGGCACGACGTGATGGAGCGCCTCCACGAGGAGCTGGCCCCCCGGACCTTCGAAAAGCCGGACAACCTGATCACCTGCGCCTACTGCGTGGATTCCGGCGGGATCCCGTCGGAGAGCTGCCTCAACGATCCGCGTGGCAGCCGCGTGGCCTACGGCGAGTTCTTCGAGGCCGACGCGCCGACGACGCTGTGCGGCCTGCACACGGCGGTGCACCTCTGCGCCGACACGGGCAAGATCTGTACGGAATACTGCGACCGCAGCCGGGCGGCCAGCGTGGTGCGGCTGAACCTGTACCGCTATTTCGCCGTGCCCAACGTGGTCATAGGAGACGAGGGCTACTGCGTACACTTTGACGGGCAGCTCAGCAACCGGATCCTGACTTACTACTATCCCGCCGTGGCCGCGGAGGGTCACGCGCTGGAGGGGGCGTGCCATCTGCATGTGGCGCCCACCACCACGCGCGCCCTGTCCACCAAGGTACAGACCACCCGGGCGCCGCAGAACACGCCGAGGGTGACCATCGTCCAGACCACCACCACCGAACCGACCACCACCGAGCCGGAGACCGAGCCGCCCACCGAGCCGCCGGAGACCACCCGGCGCCCGGCCACGTCGGGGACCACCGGGTCCGGCGCGGAGACGTCGTCCTCCCGCACGGGAAGGACCACCGAGGCGCCCTCCGAGCCGCCGGAGGACACGTCCGAGCCGCCTCCGGCGGATTGAGCGGCCAGACAGAGGAAAAGGGGGAAGGCAGACCGTGACGCTGCCCCTGAAACAGATCAGGCAGATCCTCGGAAGGGGTCTCGTTCTGGAAGACGAGCCCCTTTCCCGTCATACCTCCTTTCGCATCGGCGGGCCCTGCACCATGGCCTGTCCCGCCGACGGGGAAGAGCTCGCCGCGCTGCTGGCGCTGGCGCGCGGGACAGAGACGCCGTTTTTCCTGCTGGGGAACGGCACGAACCTGCTGTGCGCCGACGCGGGCTGGGACGGGCTGGTGATTTCCACCCGCCTGCTGCAGGGCGTCTCCGTGGACGGCGACCGGGTCACGGCGGAGGCCGGGACCCTGCTGTCGCGGACGGCGGCGGCGGCCATGGAGGCCGGGCTGACCGGGCTGGAGTTCGCCCACGGGATCCCCGGCAGCGTGGGCGGCGCCGTGGCCATGAACGCCGGCGCCTACGGCGGCGAGATCGCCGACGCCGCGGAGGAGACCGCCGTGGTGCGCCCGGACGGGACGACGGAGCTTCTGCGGGGCGAGGCGCACCGCTTCTCTTACC
>JAEEGL015572406.1_pt1 | contig 10890 bp, 7 predicted proteins | sample 9134231 | NCBI WGS metagenome assembly JAEEGL01 (sample SAMN16246548, study PRJNA631951) | gut metagenome | biome: gut microbiome; feature: rumen; material: fiber-attached | host: Bos | place: Iran: Karaj | collected 2018-10
GATATAAATGATGAAAAGAAAAAATTAAGTGATATAGAAAAAATATTCAATGGTAAGAGTAGAATACTCGCAGGAAGATGCGCTCCTGGGTGTGGTTTATATTTAATTAATATATATTATTAAGAAAGAAGAGATTCTTTCTTTTTTGTGGTATAATATTGTAATCAATGGAGGTATATATGGTTAAAGATATAATTAATGAGTTAAAAAACAATTTGGTTTTACAAACAAATTATGAAATCAATCAAAAAGTAGTTGATGAAGTAATTGATTATTGTGCTAAGAATCATGATCTAGAAACTGGATTTAGGTTAGCATTAAGTACCGATTATGATAAATCATTAGATTATTCTAAATTATATGAATACTATATCAGTGTAAAAGATGATTTTTATTTTGGTGAAATAGTATGTGTTTTAGAACCAAGTACAGCAGAATTAAATAAATACTATAAAATGATATTAGATACAAAAGATGAAGACTTTATTTCAGAAGTAAGACATTATATACAGAGATTATATGTACTAAATTCTAAGGAAGAAATAGATGCTTTTTTTGGTATTTAGAAATAGACAATTAATAGTTAATTTGCTAAAATAACAAAAGGTGATGAATTATGTTTGAAAACTTAAGTGAAAGACTTCAAAACGTAGTCAGCAATATTAAATCAAGAGGAGTAATTAATGAAGATAACATTAGTGAAATAGTTAGAGAGATAAGACTATGTTTATTAGAAGCAGATGTTAATGTTAAAATAGTTCGTGAATTTATAGATAGTGTTAAAGAAAAAGCGCTTGGTGAAGAAGTAAGAAAAAGTATTAAACCAGGTGATATGTTTGTTAAAATCTTAAAAGATGAATTAGTTGATCTTTTAGGAGGAGATGCAGCGCCACTTGAATTAAATAAGAAACCAACTATAGTAATGGTTGTTGGTCTTCAAGGTGGTGGTAAAACAACTACTGTTGGTAAAATAGGTAATATGGTACGTAAAAAACATGCTAAGAAGCCAATGTTTATTGCATGTGATGTTTATAGACCAGCAGCTATAAATCAATTAAAACAAATAGGAAAAGAACTTAATATAGAAGTATATGATGAAGGACAAGGTAAACCAGTAGAAATAGCTAAAAATGGTATTCAATATGCTAAAGAACATAATTATGATTATATACTTATAGATACAGCTGGACGTTTACAAATAGATGAAGCATTAATGGAAGAACTTCAAAATATTGAAAAAGAAGTTAACCCAAATGAAGAACTACTTGTAATAGATGCTATGATGGGACAAGATGCTATTAACGTAATAACTGGATTTAATGATAAATTAAAATTAACTGGATGTGTTCTTACTAAAATGGATGGTGATACTAAAGGTGGAGTTGCTTTATCTTTAAGACACTTAACAAATATTCCAATTAAGTTAATTGGAGACTCTGAAAAACTAGATGGTTTATCAGAATTTTATCCAGAAAGAATTGCTCAAAGAATATTAGGTATGGGTGACTTAATGTCTATTATTGAAAAGACAGAAGAGAAACTTGATACTGATGAAATGATGAGTACTGCCAAGAAAATGCAATCAGGTAAATTTGATTTAGAAGACTTCTTAGCAACTTATAAGCAAATTAAGAAGCTAGGACCACTAGAAAACCTAGTTAAATTAATACCTGGTGCTAAAAAAATGGGATTATCAGATGTAAAAATAGATCCTAAAGTAATGGCAAGAACAGAAGCAATTGTATTATCTATGACACCAAAAGAAAGACGTAATCCAGATATAATAAAAGCAGAAAGAAAACAAAGAATTGCTAAAGGATGCGGACAAAAAGTAGAAGATGTTAATAGATTGTTAAAACAATTTGAAGAAATGAAAAAAATGATGAAACAAATGAAGAATATGAAATTCTAAATTAATTAGGGGGTGAAATAAAATGGAAATAATAACATTAAATAGAAATGCATTTCTATTATTAGATGAAGAAATTGAAGATAATGTAACTTATGTACATGGTAGAATAGTTTACGATGATGGGCAAATACTTGACGTTGGTTTACTAAAAGACCAAGAAGGAACATTCTTATATGATAAGGATTTTGTATATCGTTGGAGAATAGATAAGCATAGACCAAGTGTATATAGTATTCATGATAGACATGAAATAATTGATAAAGAATATAGAGATGAATTAATTTTAAATTATAAGAAGCACTACTTAAATAAATAGAGTGCTTTTTTTTGATTATTTTTTGTTATATAATTATTATGGTGATGATATGAAAGAAGATTATATAATTGATGGAAATGAAGCTTGCGCGATGAGCGCATATGCTTTTTCTGAAATAAGCGCAATTTATCCAATAACTCCCGCTAGTACAATGGCATCACTTGTTGATAAATGGTCATCTAGTGGAAGAAAAAATTTTGAAGGAGATACTGTAAAAGTAATAGAAATGCAAAGTGAAGCAGGAGCAGTTGCTGCTATGCATGGAGCTGTTACATCAGGTTCACTTGGTTCTACTTTTACTGCAAGTCAAGGATTATTATTAATGATACCTTCAATGTATAAAATTGCTGGTGAAATGTTACCAGCTGTTATACATGTAGCAGCAAGAACAATTGCTACACATGCTCTTTCAATATTTGGAGATCATAGTGATATATATGCTACAAGACAAACTGGCTTTTGTATGCTTGCTTCTTCAAATGTAGAAGATGCATATTATATGGGTAGTGTAGCACATTTAAGTGCTATTAAAGGTTCTCTTCCATTTTTACATTTCTTTGATGGATTTAGAACTAGTCATGAAATAAATAAAGTATCATTATTAGATATAAATGAAATAATTAATCTTCTTGATAAAGACAAAGTAACAGAATTTAAAAATAGATCACTTAATGTAGGAAAAAATATAACAAGAGGAACTAGTCAAACAGGAGATATATATTTTCAAAATATAGAATCTAGAAATGAATATTATGATGAAATACCATATATTGTAGAAGAATATATGAATAGTATTAATAAATTAGCAGGTACAAATTATAAACCATTTAATTATTATGGTGATGAAAACGCAACAAATGTAATTATAGCTATGGGTAGTGTTTGTGATACAGCTAAAACAGTAGTAAGAAAATTATGCAAAGAAGGTAAAAAAGTAGGTTTAATAGAAGTACATTTATATAGACCATTTAGTGCAGGACACTTATTAAGTGTGTTACCTAAAACAGTTAAAACTATTACTGTACTTGACAGAACAAAAGAAGCTGGATCAACTGGTGAACCATTATATTTAGATATTGTAGAAGTATTAAAAGATAAAAATATAAAAATCTATTCTGGTAGATATGGACTATCATCTAAAAATGTACCACTTGATGATATAAATGCAGTTTATGATAATATGGAAAAACATCAAAAAGAAAAATTCACTATTGGAATAATAGATGATGTAACTAATTTATCTTTAGAACCAGTACATATAGACATTAAACCAAAATATAAAGAGATTAAAGTATATGGATTTGGTTCTGATGGTATGGTTGGAGCATCTAAAAACTTTATGAAAGTTTTAGGTGATATAAAAACAAACTATGTACAAGGATATTTTGAATATGATAGTAAAAAATCAGGTGGAGTAACAATATCACATTTAAGAGTAGGTCCATCTAAAATAAATGCACCTTATTTCTTAACAAATCCAGATTTTATAGTTGTATCAAAAGATATTTATCTAGATAAATATTATTGTTTAAAAGATATAAAAGAAAATGGTATATTATTAATCTCTTCAAATAAAAATGATGAAGAATTAGATAAATTAATGAATAATAATAATAAAAGAGAAATATTATCAAAGAATATTAAAGTATATATAGCTAACTTAGATGAATTAAATGATAAATATAAATTAGGTGGAAAAATTAATAACGTTATATGTATGTACATGTTAAAACTAAGTGGATATGATAATGAAGAAATAGATGAATTTAAACAATTAGTTGTTAAAACATATAGTAGAAAAGGTGAAGAAGTTGTTAATAACAACTTAGGTGCTATAGATGAAGGAATTAAATATTTAGAAGAAGTTAATAATAAGATATTTACAATTAGAGAAGAAGTTGAAGAAGAATCTAACTTTACTAAAGAAATTCTTTCATTAAGAGGAAATGATTTAAAAGTATCAGATTTTCTTAAATATAAAGATGGAACATTTGATGGAGGAACAGCTAAGACTGATAGAAGAAAGATTGCTCCTCTTGTACCAAAATGGAATAATGAAAATTGTATTCAATGTAATCAATGTGCATTTGTTTGTCCACATGCAGCAATTAGACCATTCTCACTTGATGATAAAGATTTAACATATGCTCATTTAGATAAAGTTGAAGCTCTTCCAAGTATAGGAGAAACTGATAAGAATTTCTATATGGCAATTGATGAAGCAAACTGTACAGGATGTACTTTATGTGAAAGTGTTTGTCCAGGAAAGAATGGAGAAAAAGCTCTTACATTAGGTAATATTGATGAAAGAAGAATCAAAATAAGTGAATACTTATTTAATAACTTTGATAATGATGTTCCATTTAACAAATATACTGTAAAAGGAATTTCATTCCAAAAACCAGGATTTGAATTTAGTGGAGCATGTGCAGGTTGTGGAGAAGCTGGATATATTAAATTATTAACTGAATTATATGGTAAAAATATGGTAATAGCTAATGCTACTGGATGTTCATCAATTTATGGTGGCTCACTACCTATAACACCATATACTATTCCATGGATGAATTCATTATTTGAAGATAATGCAGAATTTGGTTTTGGAATAGCTATGTCTTATAAAAAGATGAGAGAAAGATTAAAAGATTTAATGTATCAATACAAAGATGAAGTTAAACCAGAAATAAAAAATATATTTAAAGAGTGGATAGATAATATAGATGATGATGATTATACATTAACTATAAAAAATAAATTGTTAGAAGAAGAATTACCAAGTGAAATAAAAACGTTAATAGATTATATTCCATCTAGAAGTACATGGATAATTGGTGGAGATGGATGGGCATATGATATAGGATACGGTGGTCTTGATCACGTTCTTCATAGTAATGAAAATATTAATGTATTAGTATTAGATACAGAAGTATATTCAAATACAGGAGGACAAAAATCAAAATCAACAAGAACAGGAAGTGTGGCAGAATTTGCTTCAAGTGGAAAACTAGAAGGAAAGAAAGATTTATTTAAAATAGCGATGGCTATACCAAATGTATATGTAGCTTCTATTTCAATGGGTGCTAATATGCAGCAAACAATAAAAGCATTTAAAGAAGCAAAAGAACATAATGGACCATCATTAATAATTGCTTATTCTCCATGTATAGAACAAGGTATAGTAGGTGGAATGAAAGGTCAAATAGATGAACAAAAATTCCTTTGCGAAGCTGGATATAATTTACTTATGAGATATGATCCGGATGAAGGATTAACAATTGATTCTAAAGAACCTGAGTTTGATATATTTGATAGTTTATTCTCAAAAGAAATGAGATATAAAAATTTAGAAACTAAAAATAAAGAAGAAGCTCAAAGATTATATGATGAAAATATGGAATATGCTAAAAATAGATATAAATATTTTAAATCATTAGAAAAATCAAAAGAAAAATAGAAGTGATACCAAATCACTTCTTTTTTTGATAAAATATAATTGATGAGATATGAATACACTATATAAGAAATGTGAAAAAAGTTTAGATAATCCATATGGAGTAGAAAAGATAGAAGATTTGTCAAACTATGATAAACCATTTTTATTATGTATTTCACCACAAGATATGATTGATAAATCAGTATTTGGAATAATAAAAGAAGGAGCACGCGCAGCAAGAGTAAGAACAAGTGATGAATATGCTTCAGGATTTAAAATAGATGAAATGCCAATAGATTTTTTAGGTATAAAATATGAACCAAAAAGTATAAAAGATAGTAAAACAGTAAATTTGTTAAATGATTTTATTTATCCATTTCTAACAAGAGGAGACAATATTCTATCACAAGCAAGAAAGATAAACTTCTTTACTTATTGTAATGGAACTACCATTTATAAAGAATTAGAAAAAAGATTAATTGAAAAATTAAGAGAAGATAATTATCAAGAAGATCAAATAAAAGAAATTATTTCACAAATATCACTAGTATCTATTGGTAGTGAAGTTGATACGAGTAAGTTATATGCAACAAGTATAACTATTAAAGATGTTAATGATAGAGAAGTATTTGATGAAGTATCTAAATATGCTTTAAAAAGAATGGATACATTAAATAGACAATCTATTATAGGAAAACTTAGATCTAAAGCAAATTCAATTATTTATGTTTATAATGGAACTGGTGAACATGAATTAAAAGAATACTTTAAAGAGGGAAATATAGTTAAAACAGCTCTGTGTGCAGCAGTAACATATTTACTAGAAAACTCTGTTTTAAACCAAACAAGTGAACAATTTATTCCAATATCATCAGATACATTAATGAAAACAGTAATGAGGCATAATGCAGAATTTGAACCAATAGAAGATATTCTTTCAAGAATAGATAACAATATTAAATATAATGGAACTATCAAATATACTAAAGAAGAAGATAAATTATTAAAAGAACTAGATAAAGTATATAAGAAGTTAATTAAAACACAAAGAATGCTAGAATCTACTTCAAATGAATTAAATAAAGCAAATGAAGATAAACAAAAATTAATAAGTGGAATAAGAGAAAAAACAAGCGATATAGCTTTTGAACAAATAGTAGTAGGTAGTGGAATGTGGCAAAATGCAAGAAGGAATAATGACTTTATGAATCAAAAAACAGATAGACAAATAAGAGAAGAATATGAAGACCTACTAAGTCAAAATGAATCAAAAATAATACAAAAATAATAGTGGTAATTGAAAAACCACTATTTTTATGTTATAATATACAACTCGAAAAGGGTGGACTAGGGTGTATGATTAACATTAAGAAGGAAGATTTAGATAGTTTAGAGCATCTTAAAACAGGATGTTTTGGAACTATATATAGAAAAGATGATAAAGTCTATAAAATATATAATGATGATATTAAATGTCAAAACTTTGAAATGAAAAGAAATCCTATGTTATCACATAGAATATTATCATTACAAAAGTTAAAAAGATTAATTAGTTTAAGAGATACAATAAAACAAACAGATTTGATAGAAGATATTATATATATGAATGGTAAATTATATGGAGTGGTAATGCCATATTATGATGGCAAACTATTCATAGACTTATTAGATAGACCAATCAAAGAAAGAATAGATTATTCAAAACAATTATTAAAAGTTGCTAAAGAATTAACTGATAATAATATATATCCAACTGATTATAAATTAATAAATATGTTTTTAGTAAATAAAAGAATTAAATTAATAGATTTAGATGATATATTTACAAAAGTAACTCTATTATCAAACCCAATATTTGAAATAGAAAGTGTTAATATATTAGATGAAACAATAAAAGCATTTTTATCAGAAAATAAACATTATGTATGTGATTTAAGTATATTAGAAAGATTATCAAGAGAACATTATAAATTAAATAACTCTTATAAAGGAATAGAAGACTATTTAGAATTAAAAAGTATTCCAAGAGATTATATATTTGTAAAGGGAGAATCTACTGATATATTTGATGATTTATCTGTAGATAATCATAATATAATTTATGTATTTGATAGAAACAATTATAGTAAAGAAGAAATAATAAAATATATAAATAGATTAAAAGAAAAGAGAATTAATTTATACGATGTAGTTGATTCAGAACATATAGATGAATATTTAAACAACCATCAATATAATAGTTTCTTATTTTTAAATAATAATGAAATTAAATTAAAAAAGAAACAAATGTAAAGTAAGTATCAAAAATGATACAAGTAAATTGCAAATAATAAAAAATAAATGATAATATCAAATTAAGGTGGTGTACTACAATATGACTAAAGAAGATTTAATCAAACTAAAAGAGCAAATAATGGCACTTAGTGAAGAAGAAAAAAATAAAAGAGATTTATATTTAAAACAATTAAATGAAGGAACTTTACAAGGACCTCCAGTAGGTTATCCTAGTATTGATAAACCATGGCTTAGACATTTTAAAGATGAAGAATTATTAAATTCAATACCAGAAAAAACATGTTATGAGATGATGTATGAAAGTAATATTGATCATAAAAAAGACTATGTATTTGAATATTTAGAAAAGAAATATACATATGAAAAGTTTTTTGATTTAATAGAAAAAACTAAAGCATCACTTGAAAAATTAGGAGTACAAAAAGGAGAAGTAGTAACAGTTTGTTCAGTTACAACTCCAGAAGTATTAGCTCTTTTCTATGCCTTAAATAGATTAGGTGCTGTCCCTAATTTTATTGATGTAAGATATACATCAGCTTCAATCAAAGAAAATTTAATAGAAGCAAATTCAAACAAATTATTTATTTTAGATTTAGCTTTACCTAAAATCGATGGAATTATAAATGAAACAAATGTTGATAAAGTAGTTAGTATTGGCTTATTAAATGGTGCAAGCGTCCAAGTAAAAGCAGTATGGGGATTAAAAGTTAAAAAACCAAAAGGTTTAAAAAATCAAGATAAATATACTGACTGGAATGATTTCTTTGTAAATGAAAAATCTACAACAGAAGATGTAAAATATGAAAAAGATTATCCTGCTGCAATAGTTCATACTGGTGGAACAACTGGAATTCCAAAAGGAGTTGTTTTATCTAACGATGATTTTAATGGAGTAGCATATCAAACAAAAACAGCAAGAACTAATGAAAGAAGAAAATGGCGTTTCTTAAATATAATGCCTCCTTTTATTGCATATGGCTTAGGCTTAGGACTATATGCTCCAGTAGTGTTAGGTTGGGAAACAATAATTATTCCTTCATTTGACCAAAATGAATTCTCAAAATTATTAAGAAGACATAAACCAAATGGTGTAATGGGGGTTCCTGTTTATTGGGATAAAGTAATGTCAGATCCAAAAATGAAAAAAGAAGATTTATCATATTTAGAAGATGTTTTAGTAGGTGGAGATAAAGTACAAGCTTCTACTGAAAGAAAAATTAATGAATTTTTAGCTGCTCATAATAGCGATGCTGTATTATCAAAAGGATATAGTATGACAGAAGCAAGTGCTCTTGCAACTTTCTCAAATAGATATGTAAACAAACCTGAAAGTGTTGGAATACCACTAGCAAAAACAACTGTATCAGCTTTTGCTCCTAATACACAAGATGAATTAGAATGTGGAGAACTAGGAGAATTATGTATTAAATCTCCAAATTTAATGAAAGAATATTTCTGTAATTCATCTGAAACAGAAAAAGTTAAACAAAAACATGTTGATGGCTATTGGATTCATTCAGGAGATATTGGATATGTAGATAAAGACGGAGTAGTTTTTGTTAAAGACAGAATGAAAAGAATGATAGTTAGAAGTGGTTTCAAAGTATTTCCAAATGAGATAGAAAGAGTAGTTAGTACACTTCCATTTATTAGAGAATGCGCAGTAATTGGAATACCAGATGTAGTAGATGGAAATGCTCCAAAATTATTTATTACTATTGATGAAAAAGCATGTGTTAAAAACGAAGATATAGAAAAAATTATTTATGATACTATTGAAAATAGTAATATTCCACCATATTTTAAACCAGTAGATATAGAAATAATAAAAAATATGCCATTAACTGGTATAGGTAAAGTGGATTATAGAGAACTTTCTTCTAGACATAATAATTTAGTTTTAAAAAAGTAAGAATTGTGTTAAAAACACAATTTTTATTTTCTTCTTTTTATTGTATATTTATATACTTTTGTGTTATATTAATATATAGTAAAGGTGGTGTGGCTAAGGTGAACTATTTCATTTATTTTTCGATTAGCGCAATTTTATATTTAGTTTTACTATTAGTTTTATTCCTTTTAAAGAAAAGAATTAAAATGATTGAGAATAATATATATGTCATTTTAATAATAACAACAATGGTTGGAATAGGAATGGAATTAATGTTAGTATATAATGTAAGCTCATTAGAAACTAGCAATGCATTAAAAATGATTGTTTCTAAAGGATTTTTAGTAATACAAGAATTATGGGTTGCTTTCTTGTCGTTATATACATATATGGTTACTAGAAAAGTTAATTATGAGAATTATAATGATCATGTTAATAAAATATTTCTTCATATGGTACCTTTAGCTATATTTATGTTCCTTACTTATTGGTTACCAATAGAATTTAAATATGCAGAAGATGCTCAATCTATAATATATACATATGGATTAAGTACAAAAGTAGTTTTTGCTGCTGGTATTTTATATATAGGTTTATCATTTGGATATATTGTTCATAATCAAAATAATATTAATATTAAAGATAAAAGATTAATACCAATGTTCGTATATATTTTATTATCTTTAATAGTTGCATTTTTACAACAATATAAACCAGAATTTATAATGCTTTCTTATGCAGAAAGTTGGATTTTAGTACTTATGTACTTCACACTAGAAAATCCAGATATAAAAATAGCAGAACTAGAAAGAATAGCTAAGAATGCTGCTGAAATGGCAAGTAAAGCAAAATCTGATTTCTTAAGTAGTATGTCTCATGAACTTAGAACACCACTTAATGCAATAGTAGGTTTATCAGAAGATGTTGAAAGTTATAAGTCTGAGGTTCCACATGATGTAGCAGAAGATTCAGAAGATATTATAAATGCATCAAATACTTTATTAGAATTAATAGGTGGTATTTTAGATATAAGTAAAATTGAA
>JAEEGL017008131.1_pt1 | contig 10890 bp, 9 predicted proteins | sample 9134231 | NCBI WGS metagenome assembly JAEEGL01 (sample SAMN16246548, study PRJNA631951) | gut metagenome | biome: gut microbiome; feature: rumen; material: fiber-attached | host: Bos | place: Iran: Karaj | collected 2018-10
CGGAGACCGGGCGGCAGTTTCGGGTGGTGCAGAGCCTTCTGCGCCGTCCGGATATCTCCGAGCTGGTGATCGCCACGGACGCGGGCCGGGAAGGGGCACTGGTGGCCCGCTGGATCATGGAAAAGGCAGGCTGGCGGGGGCCCACCCGCCGCCTGTGGATCTCTTCCCAGACGGAGAAGGCCATCCGGGAGGGCTTCCGCTGCCTGCGAAGCGCGTCGGAATTCGACCACCTGTACCAAAGCGCGGAGGCCCGCAGCCAGGCGGACTGGCTGGTGGGCCTGAACGTCACCCGGGCCCTGACCTGCCGGTATGGGGCGTCCCTCTCCGCGGGCCGGGTGCAGACCCCCACCCTGGCCATGCTGGTGGCCAGGGAGGAGCAGATCCGCCGTTTCGTCCCCAAGCCCTATTATACCGTCACCGTGAAGGCGGAGCAGGGCTTCAGCCTGAGCTGGAAGGACGGCGGTCACATGGCGGACCGGGAGCAGGCGGAAAAACTGGCGGCGAAGCTCAGCGGTGGGGAGGCCACGGTGGAGCGGGTGGAGAAGAAGTTCCGGCAGACGCCGCCTCCCGCGGCCTATGACCTGACGGAGCTGCAGCGGGACGCCAACAAGAAATACGCCTACAGCGCGAAGGAGACCCTTTCCATCCTCCAGAGCCTGTATGAGCGGCATAAGGTAGTTACCTATCCCCGCACCGATTCCCGGTATATCCCCGAGGACGTGGTCCCCACCCTGCCGGAACGGCTCCAGTCCCTTCGGGGCGGACCATATAACGCCCTGGTGAACGCCCTGATGCGGCAGCGGCCCCTCCAGACCCGGTTCCTGGTGAACAACGCCAAGGTCACGGACCATCACGCCCTCCTGCCCACGGAGCAGCCCCCGGAGTACCGGGAGATGACCGGACCGGAGCAGAACATCTATGATCTCATCGCCCGCCGGTTCCTGGCGGTCCTGCTGCCGCCCATGGAATTTGAGGACCTGACCCTCACCCTGCGCTGCCAGGGGGAGACCCTCACCGCCAAGGGGAGACGGACGCTGCAGGAGGGCTGGAAGGCCGCCTACGGCAGCATGACCCTGGAGGACGAGGAAGAGGACGAGGAACCCATCCAGGCGCTTCCCGCCCTGACCCAGGGGCAGAAGCTGCGGCTGGGCCAGGCCAGGGTGAACCAGGGCCAGACCAAGCCCCCGTCCCGGTATACGGAGGCCGCCCTCCTCACCGCCATGGAGCATCCCGGCAGCGCCCTGGAGGACCGGACCCTGTCCCGGACCCTGGAGGAGACCGGGGGCCTGGGCACCCCCGCCACCCGGGCGGATATCATCGAAAAGCTGCTCTCCGCCTTCTATGTGGAGCGCAATGGGAAGACCCTTATCCCCACCTCCAAGGGGATACAGGTGATCGGATTGGCCCCGGAGGAGCTGCGCAGCCCCGAACTCACCGCCCAGTGGGAACAGCGGCTTACGGGCATCGCCGCCGGGAAGGAGCAGCCCGCCGCCTTCATCCGGGAGATGCGCACCTATGCTGCCCAGCTGGTGGAGCGGGTGAAAGCGGGGGAGGGCACGTATATCCACGATAACGTCAGCCGGGAACGCTGCCCGGACTGCGGAAAGCTGCTGCTGGAGGTCAAGGGCAAGAAGGGCGGCAAAATGCTGGTTTGCCCCGACCGGGACTGCGGCTACCGGAAGAGCCTCAGCGTCCAGACCCAGGCCCGGTGCCCCAACTGCCACAAGCGCATGGAGCTTCGGGGCCAGGCCCCAAAGAAGGGAGAGGCGGACAAGCGCCTGTTCGTCTGCGTCTGCGGCTACCGGGAACGGATGGCGGACTTTGAAAAGCGCCGCAGCTCCGGGGAACAGGGCAACAAGCGGGATGTGCAGCGTTACCTGTCCCAGCAGCCGGAGCAGGGGGGCAACACCGCCCTGGCGGAGGCCCTGAAAAAATGGAAGGAAGAAAACGGCTGAGCCGGAAGGAGAATGGACAGATGGACCTGAAGGAAACGATGCTGTCAAGCGAGGAGAAATTCTCCGGCAGGGTATTTCGCATCACCCGGGACGAGATCCGCCTGCCGGACGGGAAAAAGGGCATCCGGGAACTGGTCCACTCAAACGGCGGCGTGGTGATCTTTCCTGTGGATGAGCAGGGGAACGTCACCCTGGTGCACCAGTTTCGCTATGCCCAGGGAAAGGTGCTGCTGGAGGCCGTGGCGGGAAAGCTGGAGAAGGGGGAGGAGCCCCTGCCCGCCGCGAAGCGGGAGCTGCAGGAGGAGACCGGCTTCACTGCGGACCGCTGGACCGACCTGGGCTGGATCTGTACCTCGCCCGGCTTCCTGACGGAGCGGCTGTATCTCTTCCTGGCGGAGGGCCTGCATTCCGGCGAGCAGCACCTGGATGTGGGAGAGTTCCTCAACTGTGAGACCATTCCCCTGACCGAGCTGGAAGCGCGGATCGCCCGGGGCGAGGTGGAGGACGGAAAGACCCTGGCCATCTATCTGAGAACGATGCTGTACCGGCGGAAGGGAGGCAATCATGGGTAAACGGGTGCTTGTGGTGGATGATGAGCAGAATATCGTGGATATCCTGCAGTTCAACCTGGAGAAGGAGGGCTATGAGGTCATCACGGCGGCGGACGGCTTGGAGGGGCTGAAGCTGGCCCGGAGCGAGGACCCGGACCTGATCCTCCTGGACGTGATGATGCCGGAAATGGACGGCTTTCAGGTGTGCCAGGAGCTGCGGAAGGAGGATAAACTCACCCCCATCATCATGCTCACCGCCCGTGAGGAGGAAGCAGACCGGGTGATGGGCCTGGAGCTGGGGGCGGATGACTACGTCTCCAAGCCCTTTTCCGTGCGGGAGCTCATGGCTCGGGTGCGTACCAATATCCGGCGCCAGTCCGCCATCGTGGAGACGGGCGGTCAGCCGAAGGAGGGCCAGATCCGGGCGGGCAGCCTGACCATCGATACCGTGGGGCTCCAAGTGTTCAAAAACGGGACGCCGGTGGAGGTCACCCAGCGGGAATACGCCCTTCTGCTTTTCCTGGCCTCCTCTGTGGGAACGGTGTTCTCCCGGGAGACCCTCATGCAGGAGGTCTGGAACTACGAGTATTGGGGAGATACCCGGGGTGTGGACGTGGCGGTCCGCCGCCTGCGGGAAAAGCTGGAGGATGATCCGGCCAATCCCACCCTGCTATGCACCCGCCGAGGAGCGGGATATTATCTCAGCGGAAGCTGAGCTTTCCCAAATCGGTCGGAAGGGAGGTAAAGGCATATGCGAAGAGGTCTGCAGGCAAAGCTGGTCTTTGTCCTGCTGCTGCTGATCGTCTCTCTCATGGTGGTGGTCAGCGCCTTCCTGATCCGGGGCGTGATGCAGTTCTATCTTGGCGGATTTTACCAGCAGATGCAGGAGGTCTTCGGCAACGCAGCCTTCGTTTCCGACCTGCGGGAGGCTGCAGCCGGTCCGGGCGGGGAGACGCGCATGGCTGAGGTCATGAGCGCCTATTCCGGCTCTCTGGGCATCGATGCGGGCGTCCGCAGCTTTTACATCCTTTCCGGGGAGACGGGCAAGCTTCTCGCCTCCGGGGACGGGAGCAAGGAGGAACTGGAGCTCACCCCCAATATCGTCACCGCTCTGGCGGGGTCCGAGGGGTATGCCAGCGATGCCAACGCGGCCTATATGGATGTGGCGATCCCCATCAGCGGCGGGGATAACGCATATGTGGTCTATGTGCGGGACAATAAAACCACCGTCACCGCCCTGACAGAGCAGCTCTTTACCATCATCCTGGAGGCGCTTCTGGTGGGCCTCATCATCTCCGTCCTGCTGGCGATCCTCCTTTCCAAGACCTTGGCGGTGCCCATCCAGGGCCTGACCCGGGCCGCGGGCCGCATGGCCAACGGGGATTTCTCCGAAAAGATCCCGGTCACGGCGAAGGATGAGATCGGCGTGCTCACCGATACGTTCAACAACATGGCCTCCCGCCTTCATGATACCCTGTTGGTGATCGAGAACGAGCGCAATAAGCTGGCTACCGTGTTCCTGCATATGACGGACGGCATCGTGGCCTTTTCCGGAGACGGGGCGGTGATCCAGTTCAACCCCGCTGCGGAACGGTTCCTGGACGTGGACCTGAAGGATGCCGGGCTGCGGTTCGATGATGTGTTCGGCGGTATCGCTGCGCTGGACAAGGTGCTGAGCATGGGTCCGGAGGAAGTGATCGAGGGGGAGAAGCAGAGCGGCAGCCGCAGCCTGGATGTGTTTCTGGCCCGTTTCCATGGGGAAGGGGCGCAGGGCGGTATCCTTGCGGTGGTGCATGACGTGACCGAGCAGCGGCACAGCGATGAGATGCGCCGTGAATTTGTGGCGAACGTCTCCCATGAGCTCCGTACCCCCATCACCAATGTGCGGTCCTATGCGGAGACCCTGGTGGACTCTGCCGGTGACCTTCCCCCGGAGACGGAGAAGAAGTTCCTGAACGTCATCCTGGGAGAGAGCGACCGAATGACGAAGATCGTTCAGGACCTGTTGGCCCTGAGCCGCTTTGACGCGGGGGAGATGCAGTTCTCCATGGCCCCCTTTGATCTGACGGAATCCGCGGTGAGCGTGTATGAGGCCATGCGCCTGGACGTGGAAAAGCACGGCATAGACCTCCACCTGGCTCTGCCCGGGGAACATCTGCGGGTGTATGGGGACAGGGCCAGGATCGAGCAGGTCATCATCAACATCATGACCAACGCTGTACGCTATACCCCCACGGGGGGCAGCGTGACCATGGAACTGGAGCAGACGGGGACCACGGCGGAGGTGCGGGTCCGGGATACGGGTATCGGTATCCCGGAGGCGGATCTCCCCCATATCTTCGACCGTTTCTACCGGGTGGACAAAGCCCGGAGCCGGGCGATGGGCGGGACCGGCCTCGGCCTTTCCATCGCCTATGAGATCATCAAGCGGCATGACGGCCTGATCCGGATCGAGAGCAAGGTGGGCGAGGGGACCGTTGTGCATATCTGCCTGCCCGTGCTCAAGGAGCAGGAGCAATGAGCGGCCGAAGAAATTGGATCGAAGGGATCAAAAGCGTCTTGATCCTGGCCTTGACGGTGAGCGCGGTTTTCCTGGGCTGGAAAACCGGCCTGCTGCAGCGCATGCTGCCCGACCGTATCCCCATCCTGGCGGATGAGCCTTCGCCCCGGACAAGCAGTTATCTCGCTGCGGCGAAGCCGGTCTGCGCAGCAGTCACCGGAGCGGCGGGACTGATCCACGGAGTCTGCTACAACGAGGATAAGATGGATGAGCTGATGCAGAGCTTCCGTCCTGTGCTGGGGGAGACCCTGGGCTCCGCCTCCGCTCCCCGACAGGCGGAGGAGGATGCCTGGAAGCAGGCGCTGAAGGAACCGGGACTGTTTCTGGATTACGGAGTGCCGGTATCCCTGAATGTACTGGCGTGTTGGTACGGCAGCTCTGCCGCTTTCCCGGAGGACCATCGGGCTGAACGTCTGCTTTTCTCCCTCACGGAGGATGAAGCGGTCCGGCTCTGGTATCTGGATGAGCAGGGCATAGCCTGGTGCTGCGATACTCTGGCGTTGGGAAGCGCACTGTATGAGGAGATAAACGCCTATCTTCCCAATGGGGCGGAATTCGCCATGGAAGTGGACAGCCTGGCCAGCTGCGACCCCTATGCCCTGATTCTGCGGGAGCTTCCGAAGCTGGATGCCATTTACGCCGTGGATGCCGGCCGGGATGCGGCTTTGCAGAAGGCTGCGGAGCTGTGCAGAGTGAATCTCAGCAACGGCAGCAGCTTCCAGGAGCAGGATGGAACGGTTTTCCTGGGGGAAATGGGCCGCCTGCGTCTGGAGCATGATGACAGTCTGCGCTATATCGCTTCCGAACGGGCGGATTGGAGCGAAGCGCAGAGCGAGGCGGATCAGATCGAATTGTGCAGATCGCTCCTTACCCAGCTTGCCGCCGCATGCGGCGGCGTGGGCGAACTGGAATACGCCGGAGCTGAGTACGGAGAGGAGGCCACACAGTATCAATTCGCCTACCGTGTGCTGGGGATGCGGGTGAAGCTGAGCGCGGGTATCGCGGGCTGGGCGGTGTTCCGAAATGGGAAACTGACGGAACTTGGCTTCCGGCCCCGCACCTATTTCCCCTCCGGCACCGTGGACCGGCTCCCGCCGCTCCAGGCCGCCGCCGCTGCCGGCAACCTCCGGCAGGGGAGCATGCCTGAGCTGATGCTGCCAGATCCCGGCGGTACGCTGACCATTGAGCCCGTGTGGAGCCTGCGGGAAAGGAGCGCCTGAGCATGGACGGCAGCAAGCTGAAAACCGCCGCGATCCTGATCCTGCTCATGGTGAATCTGGCCTTCGGCTGGATCCTGCTGAACCAGAGAAAGAACGCGGCCGACCTACAGGCCCAGACCCGCAGGGAATTGGTGCAGGTGCTGGCCAATCTGGGCACGACCATTGAGGAGAGCGCCATCCCTAAGGATGTTTCCATGCGCAAGTATACCCTTACCCGGGACATGGCGCTGGAGACCGCTCTGGTGCAGGCTTTCCTGGGAGCGGCGCCGGGTCAGGACATGGGCGGCAACATCCACTATTATGAGAATGAAAACGGGAAAGCGAGCTTCCGCAATTCCGGCGATTTTGAGATCCAGGTCTCCCTTCCCGGCAGCTCCATCGAAAAGAGACTGGCGGAAAATGGATTGGCCCTGTCCAGAGAAGGAGATGAGTACGTCTGCCTGCTGGAGGATCGGGCGGTGTTCAACTGCCGTATCCGTCTTTCCGCCCAGGAGGGAGACAGCTATCGGATCTATGGCCGGTGCATGCTGGGCGCTCTGCAGCCGGGAACGACGGTGATCCATTCCGGCGCGGCAACACTGCTTCTTCGCTTCCAGGATCAGGTGGAGGAGACCGGCAGGGTATTCACCCATATCCTGTCCATCCGCTCCGGCTACCTTCTGCGGCCGGCGGTGCCTGCGGCAGAGCTGGAGCCGGTTTGGTGCATCGAAACGGACGGCGGCACCTGGTATCTCGGCCTGGAGACCGGACAGCTGCTGGGGGAGGCCGCGCCGAATTGAGCGACGTGGCAGAAACCGGGAATACAAGGCTTTTTCCGGATAACCTTCAGGAAATGCTTTACTTTATCCCTGAGAGACGGTATAATATATAAAATATGTAAACCACTCCGAAAGAAAACACCGGTGATGGACGGGCATCCGCATACCGGTACAGAGAGGCGTTTTCATGGCACGAAGACTTGAAATCCGCGGCGGCAAACCGCTGAATGGCGAATTGGAGATCAGCGGCGCGAAAAACGCGGCCATCGCCATCATACCGGCAGCAATGCTGGTGGATGGCGTATGCAGAATAGAGAATATCCCCCAGATCAGCGATGTCAGCCTGATGCTCACCAATATGGACGAGATGGGGGCCGGCATCCGTACCATCAACCGGACGACCATGGAGTTTGACTGCCGCGATCTTCCTCCGGTGGAAGAGGGCAGCAAGTCCATGAGCAAGATCCGGGCATCCTATTATTTCATCGGTGTTCTCCTGGGCCGCTTCGGCCGGGCGAAGGTCCCCATGCCCGGGGGCTGCGACTTCGGCGTTCGGCCCATCGATCAGCACCTGAAGGGCATGCGGGCCATGGGCGCGAAGGTGGAGGTGGCGGACGGCTATATCCACGCCCAGGCGAAGAACGGCAAGCTCCACGGGGCGAATATCTACCTGGACGTGGTGAGCGTGGGCGCCACCATGAACATCATGCTGGCCGCCGTTCTGGCGGAGGGCAGGACCGTGATCGAAAATGCCGCCCGGGAGCCCCATATCGTGGACCTGGCCAACTTCCTCAACGCCATGGGCGGGGATGTGAGAGGCGCGGGCACCAGCGTGGTTCGTATTAACGGCGTGGAAAAACTCCACGGCGGATTCTATTCCATCATTCCCGACCAGATCGAGGCAGGGACCTACCTGGCCGCCGTTGCCGCGGCGGGCGGGGATGTGGTGCTGAAGAACGTCATCCCCAAACACCTGTATTCCATCACTGCGAAGCTTGCGGAGATGGGCGCCGTTGTGGAGGAATTGGGGGACTCCGTGCGCATCTCCTCCGATGGGCATCTCTGCTGTGCCAATGTGAAGACCATGCCCTATCCCGGCTTCCCCACGGATATGCAGCCCCAGATCCTCACCTGCCTGACGGTGGCGGAGGGGACCAGTGTGGTCACGGAGGATGTTTGGGACAATCGCTATAACTATGTGACTGAGCTTCTGAAAATGGGGGCCAAGGTGCAGGTGGACGGCAAGACCGCCGTGGTGGAGGGTCCCGCGCCGCTCACCGGAGCGGAGGTCCGGGCCTGTGATCTCCGGGCGGGCGCCGCGTTGGTGATCGCCGGGCTCATTGCCCAGGGCGTTACCAGCATCGTGGACATCTACCATATCGAGCGGGGCTATGAGAATATGGTGGAGAAGCTCAAGGGGATCGGCGCGGATATCCGTTTGGTGGAGACTCCCGACCCCGTGCTGCAGAAACGGGAGACCGCCTGAGGCCTCTGCGGCGGGAAAAAGAGAGAAAGGATGAGACGCATTACCGGTGGGTCAATGCGTCTCTTTGTTGGATACGGGCATGCGTTATGTGAGCTTTGCCAGCGGTTCCTCCGGCAACTGCGGCCTCATCATGGGCGGAGGCGTATCCCTGCTGGTGGATGCGGGCATTTCCCTGAAGCGGATCAGAGCCTGCCTTGCGGATGAAGGGCTGGAACTCAGCGACCTGGACGGGGTGCTGGTGACCCATGAGCACAGCGATCACGTTTCCGGTCTGGGGATGCTGTGCAAGTATACATCCCTCCCCATGTACATGAGCGGCGGCACCGCAAGAGCGCTGCAGCGTACCGGAAAATGCGCCGGGGCGTGCATCTTTCCTCTGGAGGCGGGGATGCCTCTCTGCCTGGGAGAGCTGCGGATCATCGCCTTTGATACCTCCCATGACGCGGCGGAGCCCTTCGGCTATCGGGTGGAGGGGGAAGGGGGCGGCCTGGCCATCGTCACCGACCTGGGTTACGTTCCTCGTACCCTGCGGGTAGCCATCGCCGGATGCAGGGCTGCCGTGGTGGAGGCCAATTACGACCTGGACATGCTGCGGAATGGTCCCTATCCCCTGCATTTGAAGCGGCGGATCCAGGGCAATTACGGCCACCTGGAAAACGAGGATGCGGCGGAGCTGTGCGCCTTCCTGGCGGAAAAGGGCGCGGAAAAGCTGCTGCTGGCCCATCTGAGCAAGGAGAACAATCTGCCCGACCTGGCCAGGGTGACCGTATCCCGCCGCCTGGGCGGGGAGATCAGCCTGCATGTCGCTCCCCGGGAGAGCCGGAGCGAAGAACTGGAGATATAAGCCATATGCTGAGCATCAAGTTCATCTGTGTCGGAAAACTGAAGGAGAAGTATTTCCTGGAGGCGGCGGCGGAATACCAGAAGCGGCTGGGCAGCTTGTGCCGCCTGGAGGTGGAGGAACTGCCGGAGGCCCGCCTTTCCTCCGAGCCTGGGGAGGCGGAGGTGGAAGCAGCCCTGCACCGGGAGGCGGAAAGCATCTTCCTGCGCATCCCCTCCGGCGCGGTGACCGCCGCCCTGTGCATCGAGGGCAAGACGGTGGACAGCGTGGGCTTTTCGCACTTTCTGGAGATGTGTGCCCTGAAGGGGAAGAGCAGACTCTGCTTCATCATCGGCGGCTCCATGGGCCTCCACCCGGAGGTGAAGGAGAAGGCCGACCTGCAGCTCAGCTTTTCACCCATGACCTTTCCCCATCACCTGGTGCGGATCATGCTCCTGGAGCAGCTGTACCGCGCCTTTCAGATCCAGATGGGGAGCAAATACCACAAATAACGGAGGGATGGCTCATGCCCTGGTGTATGAACTGTAAAAAGGTGTTCCCCGCCGGAACGGAGATCTGCCCGGACTGCGGGGACCTGCTGGAAACGGGCAAGCCCGCGGAGGGGTGCAGCGGGGACTGCGCCAGCTGCGGTATGTGCGAGGATGAGGAGAACTGCACCGGCAACTGCGACCAGGGCATCTGGCCCACGGATGACAGCGGGGAGCCTGTAGCCCCCGCGCTTCTCACCACGGTCACCGGCACCCAGCTGGATTATCAGCTGCTGCTGGCCCAACTGCGCTCCTACGGCGTGCCCGTATTGGGTACCTTCACCGCCACGGGGAACCTGGCCAAGCTGGTGCTGGGCTTTGCCGGTACGGGGATGGACGTCTTCGTGCCGGAAACCATGGTCGAGCTGGCCCGGGAGCTGCTGAAGCCCCTGCCGGATGAGGATTGACAGGCTGGCTTACACCGGGATATAATCAGATAACGACCAGAGAAAGAGGAACGGCATATGGAATACGGCAATGTATACGATATCCAGAAGTTTTCCGTGCACGACGGTCCCGGTATCCGCACGGATGTATACTTGAAGGGCTGCCCCCTGCACTGCCTCTGGTGCCACAGCCCGGAGAGCCAGAGCTTCGGCCACGATGTGGCCTTTATGGACGTGCGCTGCGTGGGCAAGGCGGACTGCGGTCTCTGCGACGTGTGTGACCGGGGCGCCATTACCTGGGGTGAGTTCGTCAAGGACCTGGCCGGGGAGAAGGACATCCAGAAGCCGGAAATCGACCGGAAAAAGTGCGACATCTGCCTGAAGTGCGTGGAGGCCTGTCCCGCCAACGCCCTGTACGACCCCCTGAAGCGCATGAGCGTGGAGGAATGCCTGCAGCAGGTGCTTCTGGATAAAAAATATTACGATAAGTCCGGCGGCGGCGTGACCATCTCCGGCGGCGAGCCCATGAGCCAGTTCACCTTTACCCTGGCCCTGTGCAAGCGCTGCCGGGAGGAGGGGGTGAACGTGGCCCTGGATACCACAGGC
>JAEEGL010113322.1_pt1 | contig 10889 bp, 8 predicted proteins | sample 9134231 | NCBI WGS metagenome assembly JAEEGL01 (sample SAMN16246548, study PRJNA631951) | gut metagenome | biome: gut microbiome; feature: rumen; material: fiber-attached | host: Bos | place: Iran: Karaj | collected 2018-10
ATTATTCTTATTACTGGATTAGTTAATTTATTTTTAATGTTAAATATTTTTGCTGCTGATGAAGAAACTTATTATACTTTTTTCTTTTGGTTTGATATTTTTGGTGTGACTGCTTCTAGTATTTCTGACTAAAAAAAATTTTATATATTTTTATATTTTATATTAATTTTTATTTGGAATTATAACATGTATTTTTTTAATCAATTTTTTATATTTATAAATTTGTTAAATGTTGAAATAAAAAAATTATTTTGAATAATAAATCAAAAGAAAAAAATAAAGAAAGTTCTTTTATTAATTATACATTTAGTTCATATAAAAAAACTTTATTTAATGAACTAGAACAAATAAATGAAATTGAAAAACAAAAAAAAACTAAAAATTACATTTATGATTTAAAAAAAACTTTTGAAATCAATTATGATTTATTAAATTTAATGACTGAAAATAATCAAGAAATAAATGACCTTGTAAAAAAAATAAATAATTCATTAAAACAAAAAGAAGAAATATTAAAAAGAAAACAAAAATTAAAAGGTAAAATTTTAATAGAAAAACAAATTCAAGAAGAATTTAAAAAGAAAATAGAAGAAAACAATTTGTTTTTTGATGACCAAATAAAAGCATCAGAAGAGAAAGGTAATATAAAGATTGAATATATAGCAGTTTTATTAGGTAAATTGAAAGAAATTGATATTTTTACAGCAAGAAATTCAAAAATTATTGGAAGTGGATTTGAAAAATATAAAAATTTTAGAATTTCAGATTTTATTGAAACAAATACTAATTTATATCATTTAAAAGGAAAATATTATATGGATATTCATGAGTTAATAAATAATATTGACCAAGTAAGACAAGAAAATATTTTTTATAAATTTGAACAAAAAAATATTATAAATAAAAAATATAATAATGATAAAAATGATATTAATTATAAAACAAAACTTTTTATTGATAATTATAAAAGGAATTGTAGAGTTATTTCTATGAGAATCAAATTATTAACTAATTGCTTAAAAAATATGACAAAGACAATTCAATTTTTAAATGTTCCTGAAGAATTAAAAAATAATTTAACAAAAAAAGAAAATGATGAAAAAATAAAGAAATCAAAACTTTTGTTTTCTAAAGATAATTTTTATGAAGTTTCATCTGCATTAGATATTACAAAGAAAATAGAAAGTTTTATGGATTTTTCAGTTTATTTAAATGGGAATATGTCTAAAGTAAATAATTCAACTACGAAAACATCATTTATGAAATCAATAACTTATAATTGGAATGTATCAAAAATAGAAAAAATTGAATAGTGTATTTAATTTTATTCTTATTTTGAATTTTATTATATATGGGTTATATTGATTGATCTTATTTATAATATAATAAAATATTCCACAATTTTTTATTTTTTAAAATTAAATATTATAAAGATATTTTTATATTGATATTTTATTTTTATAATTATATAAATTGCTGAATTCTTTTTTTATGGATTGTCAAATATAAAATCTATTTAATTTCAATTTAAAACTATTAATATTAAATGAAAGAAAAAATATTTAGGTTTTTTCAAAAGTTTATTTTTTTTAATTAATTATTTTTTTTTTAAATTTTATTTTTATTTGTTTTATCTTATTTTATAAAAAAAATATTTTTAATTTTAATAGAGTATGTTAAAAAAAAATCTTTGTTTTATTTTATTTTATATTATCTAAATATCAACGATTAAATAATATATTTTTTAAAAATTAAAAAACCCTTTTTTATTTTTATTTTTCTTCTCTAGCTTTTCTTTCTTCATCTTTCTTTTTTTTCATTTCCTCATTTTCATTATAAATTTTTTCAAAATCACTAGTTTTTTTAACAGTAATAATAAATCTAATTCTTTTTCTATCATTTTCAATAATAGTTTCAGTTTGTACATTATCATAAGTAATATATCCAAGTCTTCTTAAAGTTTCAGCAGCTCTTGCTGCAATTCCTGCTGAATTTGTTGTTGCACTTATATTTATTTTTTCTGATGATTTAAGTATTTCTTTTGCTAGATACATTATTTTTCTTGCATTATCATATTGACTTACTCCTAAGTGTTTTAAGTCTGACATTCTTTTTTTTTTAAATGTTTAATTGTTTTTTGAGAGATATAAATAAAATTTATTTTTTTTATTTTGAAAATATTTTTTTATTATTTTATTTTTATGGAATTGATTAAATGAAGAATTAAAAATAGAGTAAAGATAAATGAGATGAATATTGAAAATGAAATTTTAATTGAATATTATGAACAGGTTTATATTTATTTTAGTATTTATTATATATTTAATTTATATAAAAAATAAATTATTAAAAAAATAAAACTAAATGAGAACATCTTCTTGAACATTATTTTGTTCATTGTTATTTTTTATTATTTTGTAAATATAATCTATAAATATGGGTTTTACATATTTTGCTTTTTTTTTGTTTTTATTTTATTGAATATTTATATAATAAAAATTTATTATGAAATGTATTTTGAATATATTTATTAAAAATTATTATATAACAAATTTTTTATTAACTGATTTCCTGATTTTTCTTTGTCCAATACAATATCTTTTTTCTTTTCTAAATGTTATTAAAGAATTTGAATTAATTTTCAAACATTTTATTTATAATTTCATATTTTAAATCATTAAATTTTAAAAATTGTTTTTTCATTTAAAATTTTATACAATAATCTTTAAATAATAAAAAAAATGATTTTTTATAAAATAGATAAAACTTATATAATAAAATGGAAAAAAACAATAATGAAACAAAAAAATTCTCATTAGTAATTTTAGGTGATGATGGTGTAGGAAAATCAAACATTATAAATTATTATATAAATGAAGAAATGAACACATTTAATAATTCAATAATAGGTATTCAAGAATTAGAAAAAATTATAAAAATAGGTAATGAACAGGTTGAAGTAAAATTAATTGATACTGCAGGACAAGAAAAATATAAAGGGGTAACTAAAAGTATTTATAAACAAGGAAATGGATTTATTATTTTTTTTAATTATTCTAATAAGGAATCATTTAATTCTATTGTTGATTGGTATGAAAATATTATGGAAAATAGTGATTATGACTTAATACCTCCTCCTGTTTTAATTGTAGGAATTTTACATGATAATGAAAAAAAAAAAGAAAGAATGAATTTAGATTTAATTAAAACAGAAATAAAAAAAAAGAAACCAAACATTAATTTAAATAATATAATTAAATTTATTGATTGTAATGATACAGAATTAGATGAAATTAATAAAATTTTTGAAATAATAATAAAACATTTATTAGAAAATCAACAAGATAAAAAATATGGAAGAGAAAGAGCTGCTAGTATTTCTTTAAAGAAAATTGATGGAAAGAAAGAGAAAAAGAATATTTGTTGCAAAAACAATTAGATAGTGAATAGAAAAAAATAAATTAAATTATAGAAGCAAAATATTTTTGGAAAAAATAAATTTTAAAATTTTTAAATAAATACATAAAAAAATAGTTTCAACAATAACAACTAAATACAATCATTATTCATTTTCTCACTAATTATTTTATTTTGATTAGTAAAATAAAATTGACTAATATTATCATCATTATAATCAAAATTAAAAGAAGAATTATGTTTAGTATTATATTTATTCTGAATATTATTTGATTGTCTTGTTTGATTTAATGAATTAGAAAAATATTTTCTTAAAGAATTGCCATATTTATTAGAATGATATGCTGAATTAAAAGTATTTAGTCTATTTTTTTGTATTACATTCTTATTTGTAAGTTCATTTATTTTTAATTTTAATAATTGTATTTTTTCTCTATATTCATTTAATTTATTTTCTTTTAAAATACTTTGTTGATACAATTCATTTTTTTTTTTCAGAAAAATATTATTTGCTTCTGATATTTCTTTATTTATTTTTTGATAATATCTTTTTAATTGATTATTTTGATTTTTTAATTTTTCATTTTCATTCAATAAATTTATTATTTTTTTTTCTTTATAATTATCTCCTTCTTTTTTACTTTGCTGAAGTATTATTATTTCATTTTTTAATTCACTGATTATATCTCCATAATCAATTTTTAATTGTGTTATTTTTTTTTCAGTCTCTTCAATTACTAATTTTAATTCTTCTGTTTGTTTTTTATATTTTTTAACTAGTTTTTGTAAATTAAGATTATCTGATTTTATATTGCTTATTGTTTTTTTATATTCATAAATTTTTTTTTCTAATTGATAATTTGAATTTTCTTCATTTATTAAATTATGATTTGGTTTATTGATAATTAAATCATTTAATTTTAAATTTAAACTTTCTATTTCTTTTTGATAATTATTAATTTCAGCTTGATGAACATTTGTTAAAATATTTATTTCATTTCCTTGTTTTTCTTTTAAATTTTTAATTTCTTCCATTAAATTTCTATTTTCTATCATAATTTTATTTCTATTAAATTCAGTATTTCCTATTGAAGATAATTCTAAATTATTATTCAATAATTTTTGATTATTCTTATTTTTTAACTCATTTATTACATTCTTCAATTCCTCATTTTTCTTTTCATATTTTTCTTTTATTAAATTACTTGTGTTAACTTTTTCTTCTAAATTATTAATTTGTAATTGGAATTCTTGATTTTTATGATACATTTCTTCTTGTATTTGAAGAAGTGAAAGTTTTAAAACATTTTTTTCATTATTCATTTTGTCAATTTCATCCCTTTTTTCATTTAATAAGTTTTTCAATGTTTGTATTTGATTATTTAAAGTAAAAACTTCATCATCTTTTTTCTCTTCTTCATTATTTTTATCTTTAATATTTATATCATAAATATTTTCTTCATCTATATTATTTAAAGATTCTTTATTAATATAATCATCAATTCCTTCTTCTAACATTTGCAAATTATCTAAATTAATATAATTTCCATTTTCTTCATCAGAAAAATAATTATTTCCTTCATATATAAAATCATTACTATTATCCCGCATATATAATTTCAATTAAAAATACAATTTTTAAAAATAAATTCAAATTTGAAAAATAAAAAAATAATTTAATTTAATTATTTAAAAGATGTAAAAAACTTTTTAAAGAATATGAAAATATAATTCAAAAACATCAAAATATTTTTAAATTATTTAATTTTTAAAAAAAAAGAAATATAAATAATGTTATATTTTCTGATATTAATTTGACTTATTTATATCATAATAATATGATTAAAGGAAAAAAAATAAAAGAAAAATCATATTAAATTTTACTTAAATAATTATGAAGAAAATTTTTTTATTTTCTCTAATATAATAAAAAGATAGATATAAATATTATTTTTATTATTTATTAGATATTAATCAATATTTATTAGAAAAATATTTTTTTGATATTTTTGTGAAATTAGTTATGAAAATTATTTAATATATATTGATTAGGCATAAATATCATTTTTATAATTAGAATAAAAAATCACAAAACAATAAAAATAATCTAATGAAAATAGGTTGAGGGGTAAATCATTAAACTATACTTAAATCTTTCTTTTTTAATTTGTAGAATAATATTCCATTAATAATCAGAAAATAATTCCAAATCTATAAAACAATAGCAATCATCAAAATATTTTTGTTAATATAAAATAAAAAATATTTTATTATTTAAAAAAAGAAAAGTTTATTAGTTTTCCCAAATTTTCAAAGAATTTTTTATAAATCACATTAAAATAGTCATTATTATTTTCAAACATTCTTTCCTTAATAAATTTTATACCAAATAAAAAATAAATAAATTAAAAAATACATTTAATATTATTTATTCATTTATTAATTCTAATTTATGTGAACTATTTCTAACTTTAAAATTTTCATATTGTCTTATAGATATTAATGCTTGCTCTTTTATTTTATCATCTAAAGTTTCTTCAAAAGCACGAGTAACCATCCTTCTATAACATAAAATAGTACAAAAAAGTAAGAGAGCAATTCCAAAAGTAATTAAAATAATCATATTAATACCAAAATTAAAATGATATTTTACATCTTCAGGTGATAATGAAGAACATAATTTTTTATTATTTAAAAATCCATTACATATTCTTTTAAAAATATTTTTGGCTGACCACATCTCTCTATAATAGATATTATTAATTGTTAATTGTGGAATAGAAATAATTTTTCTTTTATTATATTCATTATAATCATCTTCTATTTTTCCTTCCGATTTTATTAAATCTTCCATACATGTTTGTATTTCTTTATAATTTAAATTTAATTGTTTTATTATTTCTTTTGAACATTCTTCATTAAAATTTAATTTTTCATAATTAGAACATTTATTTGAAAAATTAATCATATATGACCAATATTTATTTAAATCATATTTTTCAAAAATACAACTTTGTCTTAAATTTTCTAATAATATTTCTCTTGGGTTATCTAATTTTAATTTATTTACTGAATTAACACAAAATGGTTTTTGTTTTATACAAGGGATCTTTGATTTTGAATTTAATTCATTTGATGTAATTTCACCTTTCATAACATTATATTTTAATCTAGGAGTAAATATCAAAATATTCGATAATTTATTTTTATAAAATTCAAATTCTTTAAAAAAATTATATGATTTATAATCATCACTATTATAATATAATTCAAGTTTAATTTTCCCATTATTTAAATCTCCAGAGAATTTCATAGAAATAATAACTGTATCATTTTTATTTTCTTCAATATACTTTTTAATAATATTTCCAAAATCTTTAGAAACAATCATACTAGGAATAGTAACTTTTTTTCCAATAACATCATCAATATTATAAATATTATCCTCATCAATTTGATTAGAATCATAAATTAATAACATTCCTTTACCTCCTCTTTTTTGAATATTATAAGCCTTCATTGCATATTTACAATTTGTTGAATGTTCAACTAATACAAATGGTAAATATTCATCTAAATCTTCATTTATTTTAATTTGATTTTCTGTTTTATTATAATCACACCAATAATTTGTTCCATCTTTTTGTTTTGATATTATAATATATCCTAATAATTTTTTCCCATATGGAATTTTACCAAAATTTCCTAATTTATATGGTATTGCTATTTTTTAACATTATTTTTTTTTATATAATTATAAAATTTTACTGCTTTTAAATTCATCATTTATTTTCTTGGATAAATTATATGGACTAATTATATTTATTTGAGTATTTATATTTTGAAATAGAAAAATACAAATTAAATAATGAATTTGTTTTATTTTTATCATTATTATTTTTAATTTTTTTTGAATTTTCTAAAAATATTAAGAATAAAAAAAATAAATGAATTTCAATAAAATTTTTACATGTTGCCTAAAAAAATACAAATTAAAATACCGCAAAGGAAATACAATAAACGAAGAAATAAACAAAGTAATAGCAGAAAAAAGTGAATTAATAAAATTAAACGACAGTATATTTAAAGTCCATAAATATAACATAAAAAATACATCACCATTCAGAACAAATGAATCCATAAACAATTTTTCAAAAAGTTCCTTAGAAGCAATGAAAACAGAAGGAGGAAAAATAAAAAGAAGATCATCAGAATTGGGTTTATTTCAAAATAACAAAATATTCGGTTTAAAAGACAAACTTCGTTGTTTATTTTGTGGAGGATTAGAATGTAAACATGAAAATTATATAAATAACATAGAAAACAATAATGCAATAACAGGTTTAAATTCAAATTACATAACTGATGATGTGATCGCATCACAAAGACCAAGTGAAGTATTAATAAATAAATATAATTTAATAAAAACATTTAAAGAAAAAAATATAGGTTTAATAATAAATTTACAAAGAGAAGGTGAACATCCTTTTTGTGGACCAAATGCATATCATTTAACATCAAGTGGTTTTTCATATAATCCTTCAGTCTTTACTGGAAATGATATTTTATGTAGATTATATGGTTGGAAAGATATGAGTATACCAACTACTTTAGGTTTCATGATGGAAATTGTTAAAGAAATGACTGTTATGGTTAGAGAAGAAAAAAAAAAAGTTTTAGTTCATTGTCATGCTGGTTATGGGAGAACTGGTGTTGTTATTGCTTGTTATATGATTTATAATTATGCTAATAAAGATGTTGAAGATATTATTAAATCTATTAAAAAAAAAAGAAATAAATGTATTGAGACTAAAATGCAAAAAAGATTTTGTAATAAGTTTCATGCTTATATTTCTCATATTAGAAAATTATTTGATGATAATAATCAAAAGGAAAAAATTGAAACTTTTTTAAGATTTCAAGAAGAAATGTTATGTGGGGAAGAACAGTTAAATTATGGTATTGTTCCTATGCTTTTGATTAAATGTCTTGAAAAGTTTGTTGTTGTTGGTAGGAAATTTAATTTGAAAAATATTCAAATATATAATATTATTAAAGATTATTCTCCTTTTAATATTTCTTCAGAAATAAAAGAAATTTTAAATACTTTAAAAGATAGTATTAATAGTGCAAATTGGAAATTATTTGATAAATTGGAAAATTTAAAAATAGTAATTGCTTTATTATTTCAATGGTTAAGTACTTATGTTTTATATACTATTAATCCTCAAAGGACTGAAAAAATATTATTAAATGAAATGTATAAAAAAATTGAAGAAGTTGTTAGAAGAAAAAAAGGTAGTGTTAATGAAATATCAAAATTAATAAAAACTGGATTTTATTGTTATGAATATGAAACAATGTATACTCTTGCTATTTTTTTAAATAATTATCAACCTGAAAATAATGTAGAAAATAGTTTTTATAAAGAAATGTTAGATGCATTTTCTTTAAGATTATTAGGTTATGAAATGAATGATATTTTCATTGATCATAGTAGAAATTTTAAACAAATAAAATATAGAGTAACTGGATTAAGTACAATATTAGAATTTATTATTTATACTATTCCATTTTACGCAGAAGAAAATGAAAGTAGTCCTTTTTCACCTACTGTTAAAAAATTAAGTACTAAAAATTTAAAAACTGATTCTAAAAAAAATTTTTTTCTTTATCAGAGAATTAATAAATTAAATAATTATTTACAGACAAATCCTAATATTATTGATACTAATGGTGTTATGGCATCTGCTAATTCAATGAATTCTATTTCTTCTAATAATATTTCAATAAATCAAAAATCTATTATAAATAAATCTGAAAATAATAATGAGAATGATAATTCAGAAAAAAGTCAATTAAATTCTAATAATATTTTAATGAAATATGAAAATGGAAAAGATGAAAAATTAATTCATTTACATACTATTAATAGTAATGATTGAAATAATGTTTTATTTTATACTTTTTTAAATGAATGGATAATAAAATACTTAGTATTTGAGATTTAAAAATGTAAATTATATTTATTATATTAGAATCAAATAAATTTGATTTATAATGTTTTGGTTTTAATATATTTTTAAATTGTTTTGATGTACTTAATACATTACAAAAATATTTTTACTTTACTTTATTTTATTATTAAAGAAAATATTTTTTATATATATAAAATAATCTACTAATAGAATTTTATAAATAATAATTAATATTATAATGATTAATTAATTTTTATATAAAAAGAAATTTGTAAATTATAAAAAAATGGATTTTAAATCAAAAAGTGCTTTTAAAGAAAAAATGAATGATTTATATAGGCAATTAAATGGTGTAAATAATGATTCAAAAAAAATAACAGCAAAAACAATTTTTACAAAAGAATCAGAAAGATCTAAACTATTAAATAATTTATTATCAGCTCCATCAAAAACAATAAAACCAAAACAATCTATTTTAACAATGATAGAAGAAACTAAAAGAAATCATTTAAATTATAAGACTTTTCTTCCAATTAATATTGAAAATAATAGTTTTAATCAAAAAATTATTCCTTCTTCTTATTTAAAAGGTGTAAATAATGCTCCTTCTTTTAATTTTAAATCAAAGAAAAAAAATAAAATAAATTCTTTATTTGGTGATGAAAAAAGTTCAAAAAATGAAAATTTAAAAAAAGAAATAATGAATCAATTAGAAAACAGATTTAAAAAAGACCAAAATAATACAATTTCAAATCTTTCAACATTAAATAAATCATATAAAGAGATTGAATCATCTCTTAGTTCAACTAAATATGTGTTTTAGGTAAAAATATTAATATTTATTTAATATTTATTTATATTCCATTTATTTATTTATTTAAAAACCGAATAAAATAAAATATTATTTCTTAAAAAAAAAATAACTAACATAACTTATAAAAAAACTAAAAAAAAAAATTTAAAAAAAAAAAAAAAATTAAACTCTATTTCTTATCTTCTTGAACAAAAATTTTATATTTCTCCATATTTCTATGAAGTAATTTTTCAATAGGTCCCAACAATCTTTTAAAACTAATCCTATCAAGTGAAATAACTTTAACATTATCACTATCAGCAATAATATTAGCATATCTAGGTTCTCCTTTAATAAGAGCTCTTTCTCCAAAATAATCCCCTTCTTTATAATCTTTAATTTTAGTTTCAGGTTTTCCTTTTTCTAAAGTTTTAGTAGCAATACAATTTCCTTCTTCTAAAATATAAAACACATCACCCATTTCATCTTCTTTAATAATATAATCATCTTTTTTATAATTCCCAGTTTTAATAGCATCACAAATTTGCATTAATTCATAAGGTTCAATAGTACTTAAAATATCAACTTTTTTTAAAAAATTTTCATATTTTTCTCTTTTTTTCTGAGCAGCATCTTTAACAATATGATTAAAAGTTTCTCTATCAAGACACCAAGTAATAACATCACTAATTGCTTTTACA
>JAEEGL010535265.1_pt1 | contig 10889 bp, 11 predicted proteins | sample 9134231 | NCBI WGS metagenome assembly JAEEGL01 (sample SAMN16246548, study PRJNA631951) | gut metagenome | biome: gut microbiome; feature: rumen; material: fiber-attached | host: Bos | place: Iran: Karaj | collected 2018-10
TAAATTTTTAGACTTTAAAAGAGCTCAAAATGCAATTAGAATCAAATTTAAGAAAGCATTTCGAAGAATCTGCTCAAGTTAAAATAAAATTTATTGAAGAGAACGAAGAATTGCTTCAAAGAGTAATTGAAGTTGTTTATTGAGCAATTGCTTCATGACACACCATATTTCTATGTGGTAATGGTTGAAGTGCTGCTGACGCACAGCATATTGCTGCTGAATTAACCTGAAGATATAAAACTGAAAGAAATTCTTTACCAGGAATCGCATTAACTGTAGATACTTCAGCACTTACTGCTATATGAAATGATTATTGATTCGAATATGTTTTTTCTAGACAATTGGAATGATTGTGAAAAGAATGAGATATTTTAATCTGAATTTCAACATCAGGGAATTCATGAAATGTAATTGAAGCTGTCAATATGGCAAAAAAAAAATGAATAAAAACGATTTGATTACTCTGAAAATCTTGAGGTAAATTGAAGGATATGATGGATTATGCTTTAGTTGTACCAACTGACAATACTCCTAGAATTCAAGAATGTCATATGACTATTTATCATGCTTTATGTGAACAAATAGATATTTTAGATCAGAATAAAAGTAATTAATATGTCTAAGATTGTCGTTATATGAGATTCTATGTTAGATATTTATATATTTTGAAATACTGATAGGAAAAATCCTGAATCTCCTATGCCTTTACTAAAAGTTGAAAAACAAGAAATAAGATTATGATGAGCTTCAAATGTTGCTCATAATATTGCTAATTTAAACTGAAATGTAGAACTAATTTCTCTGATATGAGATGATGCTAATTGAAAATTATTTAATAGTATTTGTGACGAAAAACATATTAACCACCATGAATTAATAATGGATTCTCCTACTATTACAAAAACAAGATATTTAGATTCTCAATATAAACAACAGTTATTAAGAGTAGATTATGAAGAAAAGAAAAAAATAACATCACAACAAATTGATAATGTGAAAGCCTTATTGAATCATATTTCTCTTGATATTATTCTAATCTCTGATTATGATAAATGAGTTATTACTAAAGAGTGTATAGATGTAGTAAAACAATATGCTTCAGATAATAATGTGAAAATATTAGTAGATATAAAACCTAAAAATTTAGAATTATTCTATGATGTATATTTAGTTAAACCTAATTTCAAAGAATTCTGTGAAATGATGTGAATCACTTGAATAGAAAATACAGAAGAAAATATAGCTAAATACTGAAAAGAATTTGTTCAGAAATATAGAACTAACATCGTAATTACTAGATGATGAAAATGATCTAGTTTAATAACAAAAGAATGAGATGTTTATCATATTCCATCAGAAGAATTAAAAGTATTTGATGTTTCGTGAGCATGAGATACATATATTGCCACATTGACATATGCATTGAGTAATAATTACTCATTAGTAGATGCTGTAAAGTTATCAAATAAAGCTAGTTGAGTAGTTGTATGAAAAGTATGAACAGCTGCTATAACAAGAGAAGAATTATGATTATAATATTTTTATAAGTATCTTTTTAATAATAATGATTCTAGAAAAATCTGAAGATATAATTGCAAAAGCAAATGAAGAAAGAGAAAAGTGAAAAAGAATATGATTTACTAACGGTTGTTTTGACATTCTTCATCCATGACATATTGAAACTTTTAAAAGAGCAAAAGAATATTGTGATATTTTGTTTGTAGCATTAAATTGAGACAAATCGCCATATCGAAAAACAAAACCATGAAGACCAATTCATAATGAAACGCATAGATCAATAATTTTGGATAGTATTAAATATATTGATTACGTAGTCCCTTTTGATGAAGAAACTCCTATTAAAAGGATAGAAGAAGTTAAACCAGATTGTCTTTTTAAAGGATGAGATTATAAGGCTGAAGATGTGGTATGATATAAAGAAGTAACAGAAAATTGATGAAAAGTGATAATTATTCCAACTGTTGAATGATATTCTACAACTAATAGCGTAAATAAAATTTTATGAAATAATAAATAAGACATGAAAATTTCTGTAATAACTCCATCTTTTAATCAAGATGAATTCATTGAAAGAACTATTAATTCAGTAATTAATCAGAAATGAAATTTTGATATTGAATATATAGTTATGGATGGTTGATCTAATGATTGAACCGTTGAAATATTAAAAGAATATGAAAAGATATTAAAATGAAATAAAAGAATAACATTTATACGGAAATCAGAAAAAGATAAATGACAATCCGATGCTATTAATAAAGGATTGAGAATATCAACGTGAGATATTCTTACTTATTTGAATAGTGATGATACTCTAGAGGAGTGAGCGTTACAGCTAGTCGTAGATAATCTTTGAAAATCTGATAAGAAATGGTCCTATGGTAAATGTAGAATAATAGATAAAGAAGATAAGGGAATAAGGGAATGGATAACATTATATAAAAATATATTATGAAGAAATTTTTCATATTCTAAATTACTCACTGAAAATTTTATCTCACAAATGACGGTATTCTGGAAAAGAGATGTAATGGGAAAATGTTGATATTTTGATGAAGATGAACACTTATGTATGGATTATGAATATTGGTTAAGAATAGGAGAGCATTATGAACCAATATACATTCCTAAATATATAGCAAATTTTAGATTTTATCAAACAAGTAAATCTTGAGCACATTTTGATAAACAATTTAAAGATGAACTAAGATTAGCTAAAAAATATGCAAGATGAAAATATAAGTGATCATTGTTAATCCATAAGTTTAATTATTATAAGATTGTGTGGATTTATAAAATTTTATCTTTGCTTAGTGTTTTAAAATTAAAATTTCAATAATGACAATGATTAAAAATAAAAAAATATATTTTATTTGAGAATATAATGAGGATAATTCTTTTTGAATATACTCAAATAATTTGATAAAACATATGAAGGAATTAAATTCTGTTGTCGATATTTACGATAAAAGAGTAAAAATAAGAGGAACATGAATTTTTAGAATCATTATTCATTTATGGAATACAATGAAAAATTGTTTTTTATATAATTGAGACTCCGATGTTGCAGTATACATTCATAGTTTTCAAATTATCCCACCAGTTTTTATAAAAAGGAATAGGATAATTATTGTTCATGATTTATTCTATTATGATTCCGACGACCAATATACGTTTTTTGTAAAATTATATTATAAATTTCATAGATTTTTATATGGTCTAATATTCAAAAATTGTTGTAAAATTATAGCAATATCAAATGCAACTAAAAGAGAAATTATTAATAAATTTGGTGAATCATTGTCAAATAAAATCGAAATAATTTACAACTGAATAAATTTAAATTTATTTCATCCAGATAAAACTAATAAAACAAGTAAATTTCCATATATTTTATATGTTTGAAGTGAAATAGAAAGGAAAAACCTAAAAACTATTATAGAGTCTTTTAGTATTATAAAAACTAAGATTCCTAATTTAAAATTAGTAAAAGCTCCTTGAGAAAAAAATCTTATGAATAGAAAAAAAACTATATCCTATTGTGAAAGATATAATCTTTCCGTTTGAAATGATGTAATATTAAAAGAATGATTTCTTCCTTTTCATGAGCTTGTATTATTGTATCAGCAAGCTGAAATTTTTTTATTTCCATCATTTAAAGAATGATTCGGCTTCCCTATACTAGAAGCACAAGCTTGTTGATGTCCTGTAATTACAACAAATTATGAGCCAATGAATGAATTAGTCCCATATTCTAATTTTACAGTGGATCCATATAATGCTGTTGAAATAGCAAATAAAATAGAAGAAATTCTAAGCAATAAAAACCTTAGAGAATATTTGATAAACGAATGAATTGAATATTCAAAGAAATTTTCATGGGAAATAACAGCTAAAAATTTTATTAAACTTTTTGAAAGCTTATAACAGAATTATAATTATAACAAATAAATAGTGTTGAATAATATACAGATAAATTTTATACAATGTTTATGATTTTTAAATTATTTAGTACCTAATAATTCATTTTAACAATTATCACTATTGATATCTATATTGGAGACCTTTCTTTAATGTAAGCAATAATTTGTAGAAGATAGCTTTAGTATAAAATAATAATACTTTAGGATATTTGGTAAATATAATAATATATTTTTTTATTGTTGAATATTTATAATCAATAAGCAACTTATTGTAAGACAAAGCATATTCAAGATCCTTATTTTTATATTTTGTATTTTTATATAGAAATAATAACATTTGATATCTTGCTGTGAATCAGTCTGAAAATTTACTCGTATTTGATGTTAAAGAGTCGTGTCAACGTCTATAATATCAAAGTACTTGATTAATAAATCAAAATTCAATCCTATTATAAGACAGAACTAATACTGTCCAAGAATCTTGATAAATTCAACTTCATATAGGCAACGGAATTATTTTTTTTAAATAACATGCTTTAAACATTATAGCTGTAGAAACGGTATGAAAAGACACAGTTGATAAGTATAAAAAGCTATTATTAGCATAGCTTTTTCAAAATCATGATGAATATAAAAGAGTTCAATTTTTATCAACAATAGACAAATCATGATATGATAATCAATAATTTGGATTAGTTTGCATGAAATTGATTTGCCTTTCCAATTTATTCCTTGACCGAATATCATCAGCATCACAATAAGAAATGTAGACATTCTTATAACATTCATTACAAATATGTTGAATATATGTTAATCACATTTCAATTGCCGAATTGACACCTCAATTTTTTTTAGAAATAACTTTTATTTTATTTTTTAAATCATATGTATTTATAAAATTATCAATTATTGTTAATGATGAATCGGTTGATCAATCATTAATAATGATTAATTCCCAGTTTTTAAAATTTTGAAAATAAATGCTCATTAGTTGCTCAAGCAAGAATTTTTCTCAATTATAAACTGGCATAACTATAAAGACTTTTGGTGCATTAAATAAAACAGTATTATTTTTTTTCCCCTTATTATTGGTCATATTGTGATATTTCTTTGTCATATTAAATTAATTATTAGCTAAACATTTTTTAATTCTATCCATAATATATTCTCATCTAATTTCTCTACAACATCATTCTTGTTCTGTTTTTTTAAAAATACATTTTTTCATTCAGTATTTAGAATAAATATCTTCTGATACCCTCCGTTCACATGGTTTTGGACATGAATGTAAGCATATATGGAATGACGTTTTTTTATTAACTGGGGGATGCAAGATGTATCAGCTCATAATACTAAACGATATTGACCTTTTATTTAACAAGTGTGATAGTCGCATTAATCATCAATTAGCTGATATTGTAAAATCGGCATCAGATACTATTGAACATAATTGCTTAAAATCTGTTTTTCATAATAAATTTATAAAATTTATATCGGATTTTTTTATATGGTTCTCTATCCATCATTCTCTTATATTTAAATTACTTCAAATTAATACTATTTTATATCATAAATTCTTAACATAATTAAATATTTTTTTCCGTTCTTGGATTTTCAAACTTCATGTATATGGTCAAACATAGACAGTGATATATTTTCATTTTAAAATTGATTTACTATAGTTATTTAAATAAGGAATCCTTAATTCCTTCCTAAATGAATAAAAGTCAACAACTTTATGTTTTAAAGTTCAAGAAACTAAATCATCATAATTACTAGTATCATTATTATTTTTGAACGAATATGTTCGTTTATTAGAAAACAAGAATCACCATACTTGCTGTATTATTGTTTTTACTGGAGAATATGATTCTTTAAATTTTTTAGGAGAAAATAAAATACCAAACATAAAAAAAATAAGCTTAATCTTATTATAAGGAATAGTAATAATTCATTCGTATAAGTCATTTGTTTTCAATAAACTATATATATCATTCAATTTATGTGTATAATTTACATATCAATTTTCATATTCAAAAAGATATATTTTTTTTCCTTCTTTTTTTTTTTGAATTAAAAATGGTATTTGAGATAAACGATCTCACATTGAAGTATATCAGATTAAGAAAATTTTATCATTTCCCATTATAAATTAATAAATTCTAAATTATAATTTTTTTTAATTTTATCGATATCCCATAACCACCATTCTGATTCCAACAACTTATCTATTGTCTTTTTATTAAATCTATATTTAATTACTTTTGCCGGATTTCATACAGCAATTGCATAAGGTGGAACATCTTTAGTAACAATAGATCATGCTCAAATAATGGCTCATGTTCAAATTGTTACACCTTTTAAAATAATTGCATTTTTTCATATCCATACATCATTGCCAATGATGATATCTCATCAAACATTTTCAAAATTTCATTTTATTTTTGTACTTGTAGTTAAATAATTCATATTGTGGTTCATTGATGCAATAAAAGAAGCTCCATTACCAATTGAACAAAATTTTCATATAGTGATTTTATATTCTTTCGAAGAATAAAACATATTTCAAACAGATAATTGCGTATAATCTCATATTTCAACAAATCAAACAATAGGCATATCAATGTATCAAGGGCACGTTACTCATTTTCATATTTTAATATTTTGTTCAATTAAACTTTGGAATGTTATAATTTTACACATTCAATAAGAGAAATTCCTGTAGTAGCTCATTTTCACAAAGAAAAATTTAATAAATGTTTGTAAGCTATTAGGAAAAAAATTCCAAATTTTAAGTAATATATTGTCCCCCACACATCAACTAATAATTTTCGATAGTAGTTTATTCATTTAATAACTTGATTATATTTAAAACAAAAGCTATGAATATGTTTTACATTGAATAGTAAGTAATAATATCATCAATACTAATCATGTTATAACTTTTGAATGAAAATTCCTTATGATTTACTAACTTTCTATACCACTCCATTGTTTCTTTTAAATTTTTTATATTTACATTTAAAGCCTCTCATATTTGAATGAAAATTGATAGTCAAAAAGAGAAATCGGCAGTAAAGTATCTTGAATTAAAATTCGGTTCAAATCAATTATTTGTTTGTATATAAGGCGTTTCTAATCATTTAAATCCTTCTATATTTTGTATTTTTTTTGTTAACTCAGTGATATTATTGATACCATAATGGTCTTTTAAAGATTTAACATAACTCAAATTAAATTCTCATAAAGCATTACATATATTTTGTACTTCTTTATCACATTTTAATAATAATTCACTAGATTCATCGTTCCAATCTTCATAAAATAATGGTAAAGAGTCATAAAATTTTCATTTGTAATAATCTTTAAAAATTGTTTTTAGTCTTACAGTATGTAAGATTGGATTTGATGGTGTTAAGGTTAAATTCAAGTAATTTGGAAGAATATTACATTTTATATTAAAAATTTTTTCTATAACTTTTGCAATATATTCAACATCTCATATTGGCAATGATGCAACATACAATTCATTCCTATATCAAATAGCCCTGACACTTTTTCATTTTTTAATAAGTCTTGCAACACTTGGTACTCTTTGTAATCAAAAAATAGTAACACCTTTTTCGATAAATTTACTGAATGCACATTCTCATCAACCAGTTCATGGTATTATTCATATTTTTAAATTTTCATGTATATAAGGATAAATTTCTTTCGCTATTTTTTCAATAGAAAATGCTGGATAAGTAATAAATATTATATTAGCATCAGCAAAAGCATCTTTTTTATCATATGTTGCTTTAATATTTTTTGCCCTTAATATCACATCGTTTTTTTCATTTTTTATTACAATATTATTTGACACTAAATTAGGTGATGATGTGTAAATTAGGACATCATTCTCTTGTGCACAGTGTACAGCAAACTGTGTTCATATATTTCAAGCCCCAACTATTGTTATCTTCATCAGATTAAATAAATTATATTTTATAAAGTTTTTTTCCTCAGAGTTCATTTTTCAATGCTTCTATTAGTTTCTTATTTTCTTCATTTTTTCTGATTGCAATTCTTATATAATTTTTACCGTTCATTTTTTTTGTTAGGTCTTTTACAAGTATGTTATATTTTATTAACAATCTTTTTGTTAGTTCTTTTGCAGTTATTCATTCTTTTATTTCTAACATAAAATAATTTGCTTGTGAAGGAATTACTCTCAATCACCTAATTTTATTTAATTCTGTTCTTAATAACATTCTTTCATTTCTAAATATTTTTAGTGATTGGATATAATCCTTATTGTATTTACCAGCAATTTGTAAAAAAAATTCAGCAAATGAGTTTATATTCCATATTGATATATCTTTTTTTATCGTATCTATTAGTAATTTATCTCAAGAAGATAAAATACCAAGGCGCAATCAAGGCACTCAATATGATTTAGAAATAGATTTTAAAACTATTAAATTTTTGTATTTTTTTAAAATTTCTTGATCTAATAAAGAGTTATCCTCTTCGTCTGAAAAATCAGAAAAAGATTCATCAATAATTAGTCTAATTTTTTTCTCCTTTGCCCAGTTAGCTAAATCAATTAAATCTTTTTTTTGTATATAATTACCTGAAGGATTGTCTGGATTGATAATTACTAAATTATTTATATATTGGTTTTTAAAATATTCAATAATATCATTCTTATTATAAGAATAATTTTTATTTTCAATATTCATATATATACTATTTTCTTTCTTATATCTATTGGGATATTCTTCAAATGTTGGTCTTATAAATCATGTATTACCTTTAATAATATTCATTAATGATTTTATTAATTCAGCAGCCCCATTACCGACAACTATGTTGTTTATATTAATTTTAAAATCTTTACTTACTAGTAGTGAATTTATTCTTATACTACTTGGATATTGTGTCAATAGCCTATGAAAACTAGCTTTTATTTCATCGATTAACCTTTCAGTAGGATAATAAGGATTTACTAGATAACAAAAATCGATGAGGTTTGGATATCTTCGGTATCATCAATATCTTGATTGTAATAGAGACGTTTTCTTATCTTCATTAGGAGTAAATATAGACTCAGCAATGTCTAAATCTTGAATATCATCAATTTCATACCATAATTGTCAGTCCAATCTTTTAGCTTTAATCTCTGGATTATCTAACATTGTAATAACCCTTAATACTTGCTCATAATATTCATTATATCCTAAAGCCCTCTGATATGCATCTAAAAATGGTACATATTTATTTTTTGAAAATTTTTTATCAAATTTATAGATATTAACAGTCTTGTAATAGCAATCAGATTCTTCAAATTTAAATTTATCAGTTGTAATGAATCATGATATATTATCATTATTATCTAATTTGATACAAGTTCAATCCATTCGACTCTCATATTTATCAACTAATGCCAAAGTGCTTCTTTTATCATTTAGTAGTTCATCAATCACAGAATCTTCAAATATTAAATCTGATTCAAATAACAGTGTATTATCTTCACATAAATAATTTTTTGCAAGTGATAACGAATATATATTGTTTGTTATGTTGTATATATTGTTTTCAATATATATTATCTTTGTTTGTATACCCAAAGTTGATATATATTCTTTTAATAAATCTCCTTTATATCAAATGACAATAATTATCCTATTTAATTTTTTTTTATCTAATTGATGTAATAATCTATCTATTAGTGTTATGCCATTTACTTTTATCATGCATTTAGTGTTGTTTAATGTTAGGTCTCATAATCTTTTACCCATTCAAGCTGCTAAAATAATTGCTTGCATATTCTTATTTATTATTTTATAAATTTTTTAGGAATTCTAATATTTGATTATAATAGATGAATCTTATAATTGGAATAATCCTTTGCAATTATTATAATTATCTATATTTTTTTTAAATCTATCAAATAATCATATAACATCTTTATATGCTATTTTAGTGGAATATCGGCATTTATGTCCTCATGAATATATTATTTTCTCATTATAGTTTCAATATGCAATTTTAAGGTATGAATCATATCAATTTGGTATATTAATTTTAATACTTTCAAATATAACTTCATGAGAATCGTTGAAAATACTAGCTGGATAAAAAATTGAGGGGCTTCGACCAGTATATATTTTATTTCATTTGTAAAGTGTTTTTCTGGTTATTTTTTCATGTAAGTGATAAATTTTTGAACAATCTATTTTTAGAAAAGGTAAAATAAATATTTTTTTTCGTATACTTAAATTTTTCCGAAAATTATCCTGTCTTTTAGAATGTAAAATATAACGCAAGTAGTATATTATATTTGCTTTAATTTTATTTACTATTTTAAATTTTGAAGCATAATCCAAGGGAAATATATCAATCCGAATTCAGCCTGAAAAATCATTATCCCACCAATTATTATCCAAAGTTAGTGCAGTCGTATTTGTGTCGACTAATTTTGAAAATCAATCATGATAGTAATCCCAAAATTTAATATGTGAAGGTAATTCATTTTTAGCAATATTAATAAATTTTTCATATTCATCTCTAAACATTACAAGATCTAAATCATCGTCCCATGGAATAAATCATCAATGGCGTATAGCTCATAATAAAGTTCCTCAATTAGCATAATACTTAATATTATGTTTTTTGCATATTTTTTTTACTTCCTCTAGTAGTCATAACTGAATATTTCGAACTTTTTTCCTATTACTCGAAACTAAAAATCAATCTCTGATTTCTTCATCTTCCGATATATACTTATGATAATTCGACATTTCAACTATTATAATAAATATCATGGTTATTATTATCTCAATTAATTAATCTAGAGACAAAAATTACTAATTTTTTAATGGTAAGTTTATTTTTAATACTTGTAAAATTCTTATGTCAAAAAAAGTTTCATTATAAAATGTAACTTATAAATTGATATTA
>JAEEGL011300281.1_pt1 | contig 10889 bp, 5 predicted proteins | sample 9134231 | NCBI WGS metagenome assembly JAEEGL01 (sample SAMN16246548, study PRJNA631951) | gut metagenome | biome: gut microbiome; feature: rumen; material: fiber-attached | host: Bos | place: Iran: Karaj | collected 2018-10
TCCATCGTCGTGACCTCGAAGCCTTCCATAGCGGCTTGCAGGGCGCAGATGGGGTCGATTTCGGTGACGAGGACGCGGGCGCCATAGCTCTTCATGGAGTGCGAGCAGCCCTTGCCCACCTCGCCGTAGCCGCATACTACGACGACCTTACCGGCGATCATCACGTCGGTGGCACGCTTGATGCCATCGGCCAGCGACTCGCGGCAGCCGTAGAGGTTGTCGAACTTCGACTTGGTCACCGAGTCGTTTACGTTGATGGCGGGCACCAGCAGCTCGCCGCGCTCGTGCATCTGATACAGACGGTGCACGCCCGTGGTGGTCTCTTCCGACACGCCCTTCCAGCCAGCCACGACGGTATGCCAGAAGGTGGGATTCTCTTTGTAGGTGGCCTTGATGACGCTCATCAGCGCACGCTCCTCTTCGCTGCCCGTGGGCGCGTCGAGGAGCTTGGGGTCATTCTCGCAGGCAAAGCCCTTGTGGATGAGCAAAGTGGCGTCGCCACCATCGTCGACGATGAGGTCGGGACCCGTGCCGTCGGGGAAAGTGATGGCGCGTTTGGTGCACCACCAGTAGTCCTCTAATGTCTCGCCCTTCCAGGCGAAGACGGCAGTGCCCGTCTTGGCGATGGCAGCCGCGGCGTGGTCCTGTGTGGAATAGATGTTGCAGCTGCACCAACGCACAGTGGCGCCCAGCTCGACGAGGGTCTCGATGAGGCAGGCGGTCTGGATGGTCATGTGCAGCGAACCCATGATCTTGGCGCCTTTCAGCGGTTTCGTGTCGCCGTATTTCTTGCGCAGCGACATCAGGCCGGGCATCTCGTGCTCCGACACTTCAATTTCCTTGCGTCCCCAGGCAGCCAGGTCCATGTCGGCCACCAGATAAGGGAGTTGGTTATCTAACAGTTTGTTATTCATTGATTTAAATTTTAAATATTTCGATATTTATGAAGGGACAAAGATACATAAAAATCCGATATCCTTGCACGGATTCCCAAAAGTCAAATTAATTATGTATCTTTGCACCATTGTAAACAAAAAAACAACCGCTATGCAACAACCTAATAACTCAAGACAAAAACAAATCGGGCACTACATCCTATGGGGTGCCTTGGGCCTTCTGGTCATTTTGGTTTTCTTCTCGTCGTTCTACACCATCCGCTCAACGGAGCGCGGCGTACTCGCCACCTTCGGTAAGATGAGCGACAACGTGATCGAGGACGGCCTTCACATGAAGATACCGTTCATCCAGACCATCAAGCGGGTGAACGTGCAGCAGAAGAAGTTCGACGGCAGGGAGAACAGCTACACGCGCGACGTGCAGACCTCGGAGGTGGAATACACCATCAACTACGACCTCGTGCGCGAGAACGTCAGCAAGCTGATGAAGAACGTGGGCGACGACTACCACAACCGCATCGTGGTGCCGTTTATCCGTTCGGCCATGAAGCAAAGCTTTGGTAACTTTGCGGCAACAGAAATCGTCGAGAACCGTGACGCTGTACGACGCGAAATCGAGATGTCGCTCCGGGAGACTCTTGACAGCAACTATTTCATGAATGTCCAATTCCAAATCACCAATATCGACTTCGACGACGACTTCGAGAACGCCATCAAGGAGAAGCAGGTAGCCGAGCAGAATGCGCTGAAGGCCAAGAACGTCACCATCCAGGTGGAGGAGCTGGCCAAGCAGACCAAGATCAAGGCCGAAGCCGACGCCGAGGCCATGCGCATCAAAGCCGCTGCCTTGGAGAGCAACCCTAAGCTCGTCAACTACGAGGCGGTGCAGAAATGGGACGGCAAGATGCCACAGTATATGCTGGGCAACTCGGTGCCGTTTATCGATTTGAAGTAAATAACTTTGTGATTATTTCGCTCTCCAGAAGCTGCGGGTGAAGAGCAGCAGGATGGTGAAGACCTCGAGACGGCCCACCAGCATGTCGAAGGAGAGCAGCCACTTGGCCGCAGCGGGGATGGCATCGAAATTGCCGCTCGGCCCCGTGATGCCTGTGCCCGGACCGTAGTTGCTGAAACAGGTCAGGAACGACACGGCACCGTCCTCTATGCTCATGCCCATGGCCGACAGCGCCACCACGTTGACCAAGAGGAGGAGGATGAAGAGCGAGAAGAACGACAGCACGCGCTTCAAGGCGAGGTCGTCGACGGCCTGCCCCGACACCTTCACGGTGTAGACGCTCGACGAATGCAGCATCTCATAGACGGTCTTCTTCATGTACCTGAACAGCACGATGACGCGCACCATCTTGATGCCGCCGCTGGTGGAGCCTGCGCAGCCGCCCACGATCATCAGGACCACTGTCGGGATGAGGAAGAGACGGCCCCAGGTGTCGTAGTCGTAGTTGCTGCCCTGGAAGCCCGTGTTCGACAGCAAAGCCGTCACATGGAACAGCGAGGTGCGGATGCGCTCGAGCCACGTCTGCGGATGCGACGCCAGCTGCTCGTCGGTGAAAGCGTCGAACTTAGGCGCGAAGAAGAAACGGCCGATGAACAGCAGGGTGAAGATGAGGATGGCGAGTAGATACCATCGCAGCTCCTCGTTGCGTTTGATGACGTCGAAGCGGCGGTTGAAGAGGAAATGGTACATCGCGAAGTTGACGCCCGAGAGCAGCATGAAGAAGATGCACACAAACTCGATGTAGTTCGACTGGAAGTAACCGATGCTGGCCTGGTGGGTGCTGAAGCCACCCGTGGCGATAGTGGTGAGGGCATGGCACACGGCGTCGAACTTGTCCATCGGACCCAGGTAATAGGCGATGGCGCAGAGCAGCGTCAACACGATGTAGATAATCCACAGCAGGCGCGAGGTGGCACCCATGGTGGGCGCCAGCTTCTCGACGCTCAGGCCGGGAGCCTCGGCTGCGAAGAGCGACATCTTCTTAGAGCCTTTGGCCACCGAGGGTATGAAGGCCAAGGTGAACACCACGACGCCCAAGCCGCCCATCCATTGCATCATGCTGCGCCAGAAGAGGATGCCGTGCGGCTGTTGGTCGATATTGTCGAGGATGGTGGCACCCGTGGTCGAGAAGCCCGACATGGTCTCGAAGAAGGCGTCGGTGACGTTGTCGACGGTGCCATACATCAGGAAAGGCAGCATGCCGAAGAGGGAGAACAGCAGCCACGACAGGGCCACCACCATGAACGAGTCGCGGATCTGCAAGGGGCTCTTCTTTCTCGACCGCCCGATGTTGTAGAGCAGCAAGCCCACGGCGCCCGTCAGCGCGGCGGTGAAGAGGAAACACCGCACGTCGGTCTCCCCTGCCACGCGCTGATAGTGGAAGGCCACCGCCGCCGTCAGCAGCAGCGCAGCCGTCTCAATCAGCAACAGGACACCAAAGAGTTTGCTTTTCATCGTTATTTATTTTTTGACTACGAGACTTCGGGACGCGAGACGACACTATACTTTCAACACTCAACTCTCAACAACTCTCAACTCTCAACTCTCAACTCCACGGTTGAGCCCATCCCTCGCCATAGTCGAAGTCGTCGTCGTCGCTGTCCTCGTCTTTGAAGGTATGGTCGTCGTAGGGTTTCAGCCATTCGGCGAACTGACGCGATTCCAGGGCCGTGATCTCGCCGTCGGCCTCGGGCGATACCGCGATGTTGATGCGGTCGGCAGCCAGCTCCTTGAGCCAGTGCAGCAGCTCCGAGAAGCCCATGTCGGTCACGGTGTAGCCTTCCCAGTCGTCTTGGGCGGCATGGACGGCCTGCGTCTCGCTCTCCCACAAGGGGATGTAAGGCTCGCCGTCGGCACCCTCCAGCATGGCGAAGAAGCCTTCCTTGGCCTCAAGCAGCCACACCTTGCGCGTCTCGAGGATGGCGTTTATGAATTGTTCCAGTTTGTTTTCCATAGTTTTATATTCTTTTTACTATGGCTTTTGGCCTATAGCCAATGGCTGCTCCATAGTAAACAAGGGTTTCATCTTTTTCGTGGAGCTGCCATAGGCCATTAGCCATAGGCCATCGTCAACGACGTTTTTGTTGTTGCTGCATCTTGGCCTGTTGTTTCTGGGCTTCTTCAAGACGCTTCATGAATCCCGATTTCTTCTGCGGTTTCCTCTTGTTCTTCTCGATGGTGGCGCGCACCTTGTCCTCGTTGATCATCTTACGGAAGATGAACATCTGGATGAAGGTGATGATGTTGACCAGCATGTAGTAGTAGCTCAAGCCCGCCGAGTAGTTGTTGAAGATGGCGAAGAACATGATGGGCATGAGATACATCATCCACTTCATGGGCTTCATCTGCGGGTTACTCGACACGTCCATCTGCTTGTTGTTGACGTAGGTGTAGATGAGTGTGGTGATGGTCATCAGGATGGTGAAGAGGCTGAGGTGGTCCATGCCGAGGAACCTCGGGAACTCGACGATGTTATCGTAGGTCGAGAGGTCGTCGGCCCAGAGGAAGGGCTGCTGGCGCAACTCGATACTGGCGGGGAAGAAACGGAAGATAGCGATAAGGATGGGGAACTGCAGCAGGGCGGGCAGGCATCCCGAGGCGGGACTCACGCCGGCCTGTTTCTGCAGGGTCATCACCGCTTGTTGTTTCTTCATGGCGTCTTCCTGCTTGGGGTATTTCTCGTTGATGGCCTCCATCTCGGGTTTCAGCACGCGGGTGATGGCCGACGACTTGTAGGACTTGAAAGCCAAGGGGAACAGCAGGGTCTTGATGATGATGGTCAGGATGAGGATGACGATACCGTAGTTCCACCCGTATTGACTCAGCCAGTTGAACACGGCGATGACGCCGTAGTTGATCCAGCGGATGAGGAAGAAGTTACCCAGGTTGATCTGGTCCTGCAGTCCGAGCTTATAGCTGCGCAGCGTCTTGAAGTGGTTGGGGCCGAAGTAGAGCGACATCGGGATGGTGTTGACCTCGGCGTCTTTGTTGTAGGGGACGCTGATGTTGGCTGCCATCGACTTGTAGTAGCGCGGGTTGTCCGACTTGCGGGTGGTGACGGCCATCTTGGCGTTGTCGAAGCCGTCCTTGGCCACGATGACATTGCAGAAGAAGCGTTGCTTGAACGAGATCCACTTCAGCTTCGTGTTGACGATCTCCTCCACGTCCTTGTTCACCTTGAGGTGGTCGACGTCCTTGTCGTTGAGAGCGCGGTAGTAGACCGACTCGTCGGCGAAGCGGTCGGTGCTCTTCTCCTGTTTCATCATGTCGATGGCCCAGTCGAGACTCATATAGTCGGCATTGGTGGCGATGACGTCTTTGAGACCCACGGTGCGGATGTCGAAGTCCATCATGTAGTCGTCACCGTGGATGGTATAGACGTATTCGAGGTATTGCTCCGCGTTGTCGGACGGCAGGCGCATGGCGAAGACGATGCTGTCGCCCTCGGCCACGGTGAGGTCATCGCCCGTATAGGGTTTGCCGTCGACGTAAGGCACGAAGTAGAACTGCGACGTGTTGACAACGCGGTTCTGTGCGAAGAACGACAGGTCGAACTTGACGGTGACCGTGTCGAACATGATGAGCGGCAGCGAGTCGTAGGTCTGGTAGTCCTTCAACTCCACTTTCTGCAGGAAGCCGCCCTTACTGTTGAAGGTCAGGCGTTGCTTGTTGTTCTCGATGGTCCAGGTCTGCTTCTCCCCTTGCGACGCGCCGACGAAGATGCCGTATTTGTCGCGCTGTGCCTCGGCTTGTTGTTGTGCCAGAGTTGCCGAGTCCATGTCGGCCATGGCGACGCTGTCGGCGGCTTGTGTCAAGGCAACGGCCTGCTGCTGGCGTTCGGCGTCGCGGATCGAGTCGACGCGGGCTTGTTCGATGCGTGCCTGACGGATGCTGTCTTGGATGTGCAGTTGCTTCTCGCGTTCCTCCTTCGAGGGGCTCATGAAATACATCCAGCCGAAGAGGATGGCCGCGATGAGGGCAAAACCAATAAGGGTGCTTTTATTTTTCATTACGTTTTAGTTTGCAAATAAGGCGGCAAAAATACGAAAAAAAGTGTCCCGCGGGACACTTTTTCGTTGAATCGTTAGTAGATTTCCATGATGACAGCCAATGGTTCACTTGTTCACCGTTACTTTTCCGACATGCACACGGCCGTCCGTTGCCGTGATCCTTAGCAGGTAGAACCCTTCGTGCAGCTGGCTCATGTCGATTTGGTTCGTGTTCAGCGCAGTCTTCACCAACTGCCCCAAAGCATTGTAGACCTTCACTTCGGCTGCTGTCGCGCCATCGATTCGGACGATGCCATTGGTGGGGTTTGGGGAAAGGGTGACGGCGTCATCCGTCATGGCTTCTCCAACGCCAGTGATGGTGGCCGTGGCGCAAACGGGCTCCGACTCCTCCTCACCGTAAACCGCAGTGACGCAATATTCCACCTCGGTCTCCCTTGTAAACTCGGTGTCGGTGAAGTAAGTGACAAAGCTATATGGAATCTCTTTGATCAATGTGCCGTCGCGATAGATGCGGTAGCCAGTGAGAGATGCAATATTTTTATTCGTAGTGAAAGAATCTGAAGAAATGATTGTTGCAGCTACACATAGGCTTCCGGATGGGTAGTCCTCAGTATTATACCAATAATTATCAGCCAGGCAATCGGTTTCCGGATAATTACGATGGTAAAACATATACCAAAACTCTTTTCCATTTTGCTGACGATTGTCAACAACCCAAGGGAAAGTTGTATACTTGTCTAGAGAATAACCTATCAATAAGTCTCGGTCTTCCTCTACACAAACCAAGTCGTCTATAGGAACTGTAAATGGGACAGAATATTCTGGATCTATAATGTCTTTTTCATATACTTGTTCAAATGCGTTGCCTGTCCCTTTCCAAATCCTGATAGAATAGTTCGGCTCTGGAAATCCAGTTGTAGTGTCGGATGAGGATAATATAACTGAAACATCTTTGATTCTCCAACCGACAAAGTCCTCTGTGTCAGTCGTATTAAACCGGACTGCTTGATCCGTTGCACATTGTCCCGCTGCCATTCCCAACGCATTATACTGAATCATATTACTCCACGACAGAGTAGCCTCTGTTACATCGGCTGGAATGTCCCAATCCAGGAAAACCGTATCGTTTTCGGTAATCTCGATCTCAAAATTTACTATTGATGACAAGTCTCTTTTGCGAAGGGTATTTGTCAATTGAACTTTTGGAAGCAAATCCAACGCCGCATAAGTATGTAACTTATGGGCTTGAATCGATTCTGGTTTGTATTGAGTCATTTTTCCGTAGGTCACTTTTTCAACTCCCTCAATCATTCTCAGATACAAATCCCCAAGATCAATCGCTGCAAATATGCTGTCGTTGAAACCTGCGTTGGGGTTGGTCAAAACATTCTCGTACCATCCAATGGCTTCCTCGTAGTTGCCCAGTTTCTCGTCGCACTTGTTGGCCAAAGACGAGGCAAGATGGCTCAGATTCTCATCAGACGCTATCGAAGCATTGTTTTTGTAATAGGCCTTTAATGCCGTGTAATTGTTGCCAGCGTATTCTTCCAATACGAAAAGCGATTTCAAGGCTGTCTCGGCACTCACTGTATTCGGATAGTTTGCGACCACTTGCATATAAGTGGATTTGGCCATGGCATAACTCCCTATATTGCTGAGCGAATCCGCTGTTGAGAGCAACGCGGCAGCAGCCAAGCCGTCGATGTTGGCACAATTGCCCATGACCCATGTGGGTTGATAAACATATCCTGTCGAAGTCTCATTTGTATAGAGATGTGTGGAAGGATTGAAACTTGTTCCCCAATAGTTGAGCGACACATCGATATCGCTTCGTGGATAGACTCCCGGGTCGTCAAAACCTATTGTGACATCATGATATACAAACGGCACTTGGTCATCGTCCGCTATGTAATTATACCTGAATGTCTGCGGCACGCAATTGGCCGTCATGAACACTTCGTATCTCTCATTGTCGTGGATATACTGAGTGGAGGCACCCGTTGTCGCCTCGCAGTTGCCCGTAAACTGCGCGATGTTACAGTTGTTTAACAGCTTAACGCCAAAACCGTTCTCTTCTATCACGTTCATCCTGACTACACCGTTTGTGGCGTACATCAAAAGACCTGTCTTCAGGCAACCTGTCACCGAATTGTTTCTAACACAACTCGGCGTTGAGTTGATATTGCTTCCACAATTATATATAGCGATACCGTTTCCAAAATAGCCATCGCCAGACCCGTCCACAGAGCAACTCTGAACGACATAACTTTGACAATATTTCAGATGAACTGCTTCATTTATGTCTTTACCGTTAGGCGTGAACTCGCAATTTGTCAGTGTTACTGAATTCGTGAAATTGCCTGTCGGTAACATTTCAACAGAAAAAGGCGTTCCGTGGAAATGGCAGTTTACAAAAGAGATGTTCCTCTGTGGCATGACTAGGTCGCAGTTGATGAATGTGGCATTGCTGACGGCCAGGTCGCTGTTGTCGTTGAAAACGATTTCAAGGGTGGCGCCGTCGCGGGCTTCGAAGGTAACGCCTTGGCCGAGAATCAAGGTGCCTCTTACCACAATTCGGCAGTCGCCACTTCGGGCGATAATGGCAGTGCTGTCTCTCATCAGGAGGGTGTCAAATTCCGGTATGATCAAATCCGCGTCAAACAAATAGAACTTGGCGAACTCGTCCATTGTGAGCTTTTTGGCTCTTATCACCAACGAATCCTCAATATGGAAAGTGCCACTAACTGTGTCTTCACTAACCACATTTCCTGTGATTCCATGCAGACTAAGTAAATCGTCTTTAAAGCCACAGTCATAATGTTTGACTCCTCTGTTTTTAAAATCATTCGTGTCGTATTTTGCAACATATTGGATGGCTTCCATGATTTCACTTATTCCATTTCCATTGCCGTTATTAATACTCAAATCATAATTGATATCTTGATGAAAATCAGTAAAAAGAGGAGAAAAGAACGATGTGTCTTGTAGTTGTCCAATTGTCACTCCAGAAATCCAAGGAGCATGATGATCATAATCTACATGACAATATCTCAAGGCTGTATTCATAAAATAATTATATACATCCATTTTAGACCTTAAAGCAAATATTTGATTTCTGATTATTCCATGGCTTTTGTCAGTAGCTGTCAAAACTGTTTTTCGAACAGCATTTGGAATAGATATAATCTCGTCTGCCATTCCGCCACCATAGCAAGCCCAAATATTCACCATTATTTGAGAACAATTAATTTGAGACAACATATTTGCAAAGACAGTGTCATACAATGGTTCTTGGTTCCATAACCATAGCCAATGGCTTGTAGTATCATTAACATTGTGGGATCCATGCATAACACCGAAAACATATAATAGATCACCTTCTTCCATAATTGTAGACAAGGAGTTAAATACAGATTGAAGGTTTCTTACACTACATTCATCTTCTAAAATGTCATTTATTCCATCTTGGTTTAAATCTAAATAGCGGTTGGTCATATGACCTGAAGAATCAATAATGTTTCCATTATAAGACAATACAAAAATATTCTCGCGCTTAAAACCGTTTTTGATTAATCCACAATACGAATGACTTAGTGCGTTCCAAAAGTATGGAATGTCATCGCTGACTACTTCTCCTCCAGAAAACAATACTGCATATTTTCCTTCCACAGGTTCTGCCACCAGCCCTGTGTCAGAAAGAATAAGGGTATCCAAAGGAAAATGGTTGAATCCAATAGGTTCCGAAACTGTTTCAAGTTTCATTTTATAATGCCATGGCGGAGTTAGGCTATTCCTGATGGAAATAGCTGCGCTTTCATGATCAACGAAAACGTATCTGCAGTCATGCCCCCATCCATATTCGGGCCTGTCGTCGATGAAGAAAAGCCAATAACTGGCGTAAGGTGCTTGGATAGAGTCGTATTGGCTCATTTTGTAATACGAATCCGATTTCAGCAGAGGTTCCATGTAGACATTCACATTATCAACCGCAGAGCCAATAACCGAATTGAGAACAGAATAAACGGCTTGTTGTTTGTTCACTTGCGCCAAGCCAAGGAATGAGATTGCAAGCATTCCCAATAAAAGTAGCGTCTTTTTCATAGGGCTTTTGTTTTAATGAATACCAATTTGTTTTTCGCCACAAAAATAAACTTTTATTCTGGTTTTGTCAAGTCCCGAAGGGACGACCCTATCACACCCCGATATGCAATGTCGGGTTTTATAATACGATTAGGATGGACATAGGAGGCCGCAGCCATAGATCCCCAGCCACCGCACCATCCAGCGTAGGGATGACATGGCTGCTGAACTCCACAGCAACCAAGGAAACAAAAAAAAAACGGGACACAGGCTCTAAGTCCCGTGTCCCGTGTCTGATAGTCTCGCGTCGATTAATAGTAGCGATAGCTCTTCACCTGGCCGATGTGGCGGGCGAGGCGGACCACCTGGTTGCTGTAGCCGAACTCGTTGTCGTACCACAGGTACAGAATCACCGTCTTGCCGTCTTCGCTGACCTTGGTGGCCGGTGCGTCGAAGATGCAGGCGCAGCTGTCGCCGATGCCGTCGCTCGACACAAACTCGGTGTTGCTGCTGAAGCGGATCTGCTCGATGAGGTTGCCCTCAAGGCAGGCCAGACGGAAGGCCTCGTTGACAGCCTCCACCGTGGTGGCTTTCTCCACATCGAGGGCGAGCACCGCCAACGACACGTCTGGCGTAGGCACACGCACAGCGTTGCTCGTTAGCTTGCCCTTCAGTTCGGGACTAGCGTTAGCAGCAGCTTTGCTTTTTTCAGGCTCCGTGGTCACCCGGGATCTCCGCTCTGTACCTCCACGACGCTCTTTCTTGTGGTAGTTGTCAAGCAGGTTCTGGTCGTTGGTGTAGCTGTGGATGGTCTCGATATGGCCCTTCACGATGCCGAAGTTCTTCAGCATGACCTCCAGGCCGGGCACGATGGCATTGGTGGTGCAA
>JAEEGL011404884.1_pt1 | contig 10889 bp, 10 predicted proteins | sample 9134231 | NCBI WGS metagenome assembly JAEEGL01 (sample SAMN16246548, study PRJNA631951) | gut metagenome | biome: gut microbiome; feature: rumen; material: fiber-attached | host: Bos | place: Iran: Karaj | collected 2018-10
CAATCTTATTAAATGTTGTAAGATTTACAACATCTTTCGTGCGGGTCATAAACTCCCACGCGGCAGCTGCAGCTACGTCATCGACTGGGAATAAACAGTTCGCCAAATTTGATGGTTTTGCCAGCAAACTGGAAATAATTGAAGGGTTCTGATGCGTATAGCCATTATGATCCTGGCGCTCCCAGCAGGAAGTAGAAAGGATATTCAGGGCATTGACGCGCGGGCGCCACTCGACTTCCTTGCTCTGCTTGAGGAATTTAAGGTGTTGGTCAAATTGCGATGAAATCACGGGCAAAAACGATTCGTACGAGGTCATACAACCGCGCCCGCCGCTCAAAATATGCGCAGCCATCACGGCAAATAAGGTATTTTCGGATAGTAATTCGACGACACGGCCATCTGGTGCGAGGTTTTTATCCCACGGTTCGGTTTTACGTGTCCAAGCCCGGTCCGTTGTCTCATAAACCGCCGTTAGACGATTAGATGTTGTTTCGTCTGGCGAAAAGAAATAAAAATCATCATGCGCACGCATTTCATTGCGGAGAGCTTCGCTGAATACTTTAGCGAGGGAGTGTTTTTCTGAACCTGGATTTTCAACCGCGTTTGGTAAATTCATCGTAGAGCTCCTTAAAGTTATATGATTTTAGCCATTCTTCTAGCATCTTTAACTGTTTCTCGTCGGTCTTTGCCTTCGGCAGTGGAACTTGATGCGACGCGCAGTTGCCTTCAAGCTTAACTCCATCAAGCTCTGGCGGGCAGCCATAGCCTTTTGGTGTTTTCATAATGATGAAACTGTTTCGATCAATATTTGCTAGTGCAAGCTGAAATTCATCCGTGCGGGTACCATCGACAATAATCGGATTAAAGCCGAAGCCGCGGAACATCTGAAGAAGCTCACGCTCACTGCTACGACCGTAGATTGTTGGTGCAGAAATTTTGTAACCATTTAGGTGCAAAATCGGAATAACCCAACCGTTGTTTTCGGAATTAAGTAGTCTATTGAGATTCAAACTGGCCAGCGCCGTTGCAGTCTCAAGCTCGCCATCACCAATAAGAACAGCTACCGTGCGCTCTGGACGACCAAGTGCAACGCCGTACGCGCTAGCCAAAGAATAGCCAAGCTCACCACCCTCAGCTATTACGCCTGGGGTTGCTGGATTAGAATGGGATGGAAAACCATATGGCCAAGAGAAATTCTTGCAGATATATTCAATACCGTGAAGATTCGGAGTTGCATCCGGATAGTGCTCCAAAAGTGTGCCGTCGTAGAAAAGGTTAGCCTGAAGAGCCGGGAATCCATGGCCTGGTCCGAGGATAAAATCAGCTACCGGGAAACGCGCTTTAATGTTGGCGTAGGCAATATTAATGCCCGGGCATGAGCCCCAGTGGCCAAGTAGGCGCGGTTTTATATCGGAAAAACTAAGAGGGCGAGATAGCAAAAAATTGTCTTTCAAAAAAATCTGAGCAACCGAAAGATAGTCGCAGAAATCAATTTGGTTTTTTATTTTTTCGGTGCTTACGCCCAACCCATGCATGTGCATGACTATATTTTAGCATAAGCTTAACTAATTTTGCGGAATATTATCGAGCGCATCCATGGTAGCGCCAATCAAATCATTCACAGCTTCCTCATAAGTCGTATCGTAGGTGCGAAAACCGGCCGCATAAGGATGGCCGCCACCGCCAAAATAGCCTGCGACTTGATCTGCGATTGGTTGACTAGCGCGAATTTTGCCCGTAAGTTTGCCGTCTGGGTAAGTTTTAATGGCAACCGCAACTTCAACACCTTCTACTAGGCGTAGTTCTTCCAAAATCAAAACGTTTGGGTTGTATTCATCGGAGAATTCTTGAATATCTTCAAAAGGAATATGGACAGTAGCAAGCTTACCGTCGAGATGATACTCAATGCGCTTGATAAGATCAGCCTTGTAGTCAAGAATGCGCGGAGATTTCTTCATATACTCGCGACGACGCTCTTCCATGTCGGCGATTTGAGCACCCTTATTCATCAAATCCGCTACCGCGAGATAATCATCAGGAGTCGTGCTCGGGGAAACTAGGCCAAGCGTATCGGAAAAGATGCCGTAAACAAGGTTCTCAGCACAAAGTGGGCTAATTTCAATGTTTTGATCTTTAAAAATCTTATACAACAGTGAGCAGCAGCTAGATGTCGTCTCTATAATACTGTCATAGCTGAAGTCCAGGTCGGCCTCAGTCTCATGATGGTCAATAACAAGTACTGGTGCGGAATAGAGGCAATTGCGGATAGCGCCATCATCTAAGAGTTTAGACAGCAGTGTCGAACTGGCCGTATCGACAATAATATATCCATCGGCACGATACGGAAATTCTATCTCTACCCTGCTCCATCCTTCGAAGTAGCGCATATATTTAGGAATATCAACTGGGCAATAAAGCTGGACATCCTTTCCAGCGAGAGCTTCCTCAAGTGCAAGCGCAGCGCCGAGAGAGTCGCCATCTGGGTTTTCGGCCTGAATTACGCAAATACTCTGTTTGTCTTTAATAAAATCTGTGAATTTTTCGTACATACTCCTTTATTTTACCATGAAGGCGAATATGTTATAATAAGCGGAGCCGTAGGGGCGTAGCTCAGTTGGTAGAGCACTGGTCTCCAAAACCAGGTGTCGCGAGTTCGAGTCTTGCCGCCCCTGCCATTTTTTGTACAACAAAAAAGTCTCCGTAATGCGGAGACTTTTTTAAATGCTTATTATTTCTTGCCTCTTTTGAAGACGCAAATATCATCTATGACAGCCACCGCGCCAGTGAGACCAATAATACAGGCCATGTCAACTAGCGTAAGAATACCCATAGGAATAATTCCGGTAGGAATCTTAATGGTTGGATGAGTGAAGAGATCCATGGCGTAAGCAAACGTTTGATCTGGGATTGGCAGGAACATAAAAATTGCAGCAATGACAGCTAAAACTACAATGGCGTTATTGATAACAGTCAAACCTTTCGTGATAAAGGTGCCTTCTTCGCCTGCTTTAAATACGTATAAGCCGAGCAAACAGTAGACAAGGGCGAATAATACGCCTGCCATAATACCGCCAGTGATAGCCTCGTTAACACGTGGCATGTCGGTATTGTTTGCTGCAAAGTTATATATACCGCGATACATGAACGGCACAGTGATCATAAAAGTACTGGCAATCATCATTACAATGCCAGTCATACGAAGATTATGTGCGACTTTTTCGTTTTTGTGTACTCTTAAAACTGCAGTTTTTTCGCGTTTTTTAGCTTTTTTGCCCGCCATTTTTTCCAATTCTCATTTAACTTATGTTAAAATTATAGCAGACAAAATCATAAAAGGGTGAGAAATGAATCAATTTAATCCAATGAGTCAAGACAATACGCCGCATCCACATCAGCGTTTCTTTGATGGTGACGGCAATAATGCTGAGCAGGAAGCTCCAGAACGTAATAATCCTGAAGGCTTCCCTAGCCCACTACCAAATAATGATGCCGCTGGCGACATGCCACCAGCAATGCCACAGGAAGATGCCCCAGCACCAGCTCCGGCACCTGCACCGGCACCAGCTCCAGAGAATAACCAAGAATATGAAGGTTACTTCAATGAAACTCGCGAACGCTTAATCAACGTCCGTAAAGAGCGCAATGGTATCATCCTTCGCATCGATAAGCTTCAGGATCAGCACATCGAGAATGGTTCTGAAGATGAAATGGATGATAGTTCCCGCGAAATCTTCAAGCTTCAAAGCGAATTATTGCGCAAGAACAACTTAATCGATGCGCTTCTAAAAGTTCTTATCTCACTCAAATAAATAACTTTTAAATAACGCCCCGAGGGGCGTTATTTTTTATCTCAGTTTTCGCGCGAGCTTGAAGGAAATAAACATCAATATTGCCGCCACATATAACAGAATTGTAAAAATATATGCACAGATGTCTTCTATGTTTGCGCTCGCAGGCAGGAGCAGGTTCGAATCAAACACCATCGCGCAGGCCAAATAGACGGCCAGCAGGATTATTCCCGGCGCGAGCGGAAAATAGATGGATGCGCGGCTAATAAACGACAAGAACTCGAATAGTTGCGCTGAAAACTTTGATAAGGTAAAACCAATAAACATTGGTACAAGATAAATTAACGCCATTAAGCCAGTAAAAATCGGCGTCAGCGCGGCGATAATATCCCAAACAGAGCCAGAAAAACTCGAGAAATATTCATCCGGTGATTCAAAATGCGCAATCAAAAAAAGAATTGTAGCAGTCGCAAAAACTAGCCCCGTCGAGACAAACAGCGCTTGTAGACAGATTATCCTTCGATTAAGCACCGCCTTCATACTGCTTATGATATAAGTATAGCATTATTTCTTGCCTATGATGGAACCATAGTAGAGCTCATAGGTATGCTTGAGCTGGAAGAATCGAATGGAGAACGCGATTGAAAATACGATACCCATAATTAAACCAGCGGCAGGAAGGATTATTGTAATTACATTATCACTATCGATTTCTTGACCGGCAGCGTCGAGCAGCCCAAATAACGACGACAAGGCTACAATAATACCAAAACCAGCAATTAGACCAGCGATTTTAATTTGGCGAATAAGATTACGCTGGGAGCTTTCGCGCTGATGACGATTGCGAGCAGCATTAGTGACGCTTGCAGTTTTGTCCGAAACAAATTGGACGAGATTTTCGGCGGCATCTTTGTCTTCACCGCTGCCACCGCCAAAATGCGTGCTGCCTCCACCGCCACCGGCAGCCGAACTGCCGATTTTTTCAATCGCTATGACCAATATCAGACCGAGAACAATAAAGACGATAAACGGCGCAAAGTTAAAATTAGCAAAATCCATTTTCATGACAGTTATATATATAATAGCATGCCACGTTATTTCTTATGCTTGCATAGATAATCAATATGCTATACAATGAGTGAGTCGTGCTGCGGAGTGCTATATGTGCGATCGACCACGAAAGTGGCAATCAGCCCGCCCCGCAGCCTTATGTTCTTTGAGAGTAAAGAGAGTGTGGTAGCTCGGCAATGATGTTTTATGCAATAGCAGACATAGTACATCATCAGTTCACTGTTCACAGTCCAGTCAGTTCAGTTCTTGTTCAGTTCACAAGTGATCACCTCCGGGTAGATGGAAGGCTACCTAGAACGTCCAAAGACTCAAACTCGATTCAACCCACTGCGAGCAAAGCCAGCGTCTAGTTACCGAATCAATATCAGGATCAAACTCACGTTTACTACCACCACTCTCTTTCTCTGGCTCCGCTGCGACAACCCAACGTGTTGCAGCGGAGCCTTATACAGCCTCGGTTCCATAGCGGACCGGGGCATTTTTTTATCGCTGTTCCCCACTAGAAAAAGACCGCAATAATTGTTATACTTAAATAATTAATTATGTTTAAACTTCTCAAAACCTTAAATAAAAAAGATTATCTTTTTATGGCCCTCGCGGTGTTTTTCATCGCTGGACAAGTTGGCCTAGAACTGAAGATGCCAGAGTATATGTCTGCAATTACTAAACTAGTGCAGACTGAGGGTAGCGAGATGGGCGAGATACTTCAAAATGGTGGCATGATGCTGCTCTGCGCGCTCGGTAGTTTGATTTCAGTAATCATCGCCGGTTGGTTCGTATCGCATATTGGGGCCGACTTCTCTTTTATCGTTCGTAAAAAGATATTTGATAAAGTTGAACAGCTCAGCATGAATGAGGTTAAAAAATTCTCAACCGCTTCCCTTATCACGCGTACCACTAATGATATCACCCAGGCACGCATGGCGATTACGATGGGGGCCAATATGCTTATTCGTGCGCCGCTTAGCGCAATCTGGGCAATAGTGAAAATTCAGGGTAAAAGCTGGGAATGGAGTACTGCCACCGGTGTTGCGGTCGTAATTTTGTTGGCGACCGTTATTACGATTATGATGATTGTCATTCCTAGGTTTAAGGTAATCCAGAAATTAACCGATAAATTGAACGGCGTTTCACGAGAGAATCTCACGGGCATCCGTGTCGTACATGCATTCAATGCCGAAAAGTATCAAGAGCACAAATTCGACAAAAGCAATACCGAACTGGCCGATATTACGCGTTTCGTCGACCGAGTTCTTAGCGTAATGTCGCCGATGATGTATCTGGTTATGAATGGTATCACTTTAGTTATTTATGTACTTGGCGCATATTTAATTGGCAATTCCGTTATGTCCGATAAATTAAATCTTTTTAGCGACATGGTTGTGTTCTCGTCCTACGCTATGCATGTAATCTTTAGTTTCTTAATGGTGGCTATGATTTTCATGATTATTCCACGCGCTCAGGTATCAGCGGAGCGTATTAATGAAGTCCTAGACGAAGAGATCACGATTAAGGACGGTAGTTTCGACGAGGAGACCGCTGAAACCGGTACGGTTGAATTCCGCAACGTTTCATTTAAATACCCGGATGCAGAAGAATATCTATTAAAGAATATTTCGTTCAAGGCTGAACGCGGCGAGACAGTAGCATTCATTGGTTCAACCGGCTCCGGCAAATCAACATTAATTAACTTAGTACCGCGTTTTTATGATGTTACGGATGGGGCTATATTTGTTGACGGTATAAACGTGAAGGATTATAAGCAGAAAGCCCTACATCGAAAACTCGGTTATGTGCCGCAAAAAGCAGTTATCTTTAATGGTACGGTAGCGAGCAATATCTCTTACGGCGATAGCGGCAAGGGCAAACCGTCTGAGCGTCATATTCAAAAAGCTGCCCAGGTTGCTCAAGCTAAGCACTTCGTAGAAAAGCTCGAAAAACAATACAACTCGCCAATCGCACAATCTGGCACAAATATATCCGGTGGACAAAAACAGCGCCTCGCGATTGCCCGCGCAATTGCGCGCGATCCAGAAATCTATATATTCGACGATTCGTTCTCGGCTTTGGATTATAAAACCGATGCCGCCTTGCGCCAGGCCTTACGTGAATATACTAAGGATGCTACGAGTCTAATTGTTGCGCAACGTATTGGCACCATTATGCACGCCGATAAAATCTTGGTACTCGATAAAGGCGTATGCGTCGGCATGGGCACACATAAAGAATTGATGAAAAACTGTGAAGTATATAAAGAAATTGCTTTGTCGCAGTTAACAAAGGAGGAACTCAATGTTTAACGGCGGCAGACATAGCAAAGGCGACGAAAAAGCAAAAAATTTTGGCGCAGCAATTCGGCGTATGCTACGCGAGATGAAGGGCTTTTATATTTTAATCACAATCGCGATAGTAATGTCACTCGGCGGCTCAATCTTATCCGTAATTGCACCAGAGAGACTTGCTGATATCACAGACGAAATATCTTCAGGATTAATGCTTGACCGCGAAAAAATCGCAAGAGTATCAACCATCATTCTGCAAGAACCAACCGAGAATAGCATCATTGATGGCGAAAAAGTTAGCGCCGAAGACAAGAAGCTGTTTATTGAGGCTATGCAGAGAATACAACTGCAATTGTCCGAGAATGGCGCAGTTGACGAATCAAAAGCTAAAGACATCTATGCCGAAATCGGTAAGTTGCCTACTTCGATTCAAAAACTAATTGCACCAGAAATGAATTATGTACTGATTCGTAATCTAGCCCTTATGATGGCATCGATATATCTTCTCTCTGCAATTATGGAATATATTGAAGGTTTTATTATGGCGCGCGTTACGGCGGGATTTGCGCGCAATTTGCGCAATCGTATTTCTCGAAAGATAAATCGATTACCACTGAAATATTTCGATAAGCACCAGATTGGCGATGTGCTTTCACGCATCACAAACGATGTCGACTCCGTCGCAAGTAGTCTCGATAATTCATTCGGGACAATCATCGGTGAGGGGTCATTGTTGCTCGGCGCAGCTGTAATGATGCTCGCGACGAACTGGATGTTAGCAGTTGTTGCAATTGGCTCAAGCCTATTTGGTTTCATATTCGTGGCAATTATTCTCAAAAAATCTCAAAAATACTTTACTGATCGCCAAGTAGAGCTCGGAAAAATGAATTCCCATATCGAAGAGGTTTATTCTGGTATTGCCGTCGTAAAAGTATATGGTGGCAAAGAAACGGCTGACCGTAAGTTTGACGCCATAAATAAAAAGATTCACACGGCCAATCAGCGTAGCCAGTTCTTGTCCGGTTTAATGCACCCATTCATGGCGTTCATAGGTAATTTTGGTTACGTCGCAGTTTGTGTGGTTGGGGCGCTTCTTACGATGAATGGCACGATTAGTTTCGGCGTGATCGTGGCGTTCATTTTATACGCACGTCTATTCTCTTCTCCGCTTTCGCGAATTGCTCAGGCCGTCGGAGGCCTACAGCCAGCGGCAGCATCGAGTGAGCGTGTTTTCGAATTCCTCGACGAGGAGGAAATGCCAAGTGAGAAAGGCTTAACTGCCCACATCGATAAGAAAACAATCCGTGGAGATATCGAGTTTGATCACGTGCGCTTTGGATACGACGATGGTAAGACTATCATCAAGGATTTCTCTGCTAAAGCGAAGGCCGGTCAAAAGATCGCAATAGTTGGGCCAACCGGCGCCGGAAAGACCACGATGGTGAACTTGCTGATGAAATTCTATGACATTAATTCTGGCGACATCCGCATCGATGGCATCTCTACGAAAACTATGACGCGCGAAGAAATCCATTCCTTATTCACGATGGTGTTACAAGACACGTGGATGTTTAGCGGCACAATGCGCGATAATATCATCTACAATAACGGCCCAATTACGGATGCGGGAATAATGAAGGTTTGCGATACTGTGGGCCTCAGTCACTTCATTAAAACCCTGCCAAAGGGCTTAAATACGGATATAACTGAGAGCGATTCAATTTCGGCTGGCCAAAAGCAGCTGATCACAATCGCACGCGGTATGATTGAGGATGCGCCATTCCTAATTCTGGACGAGGCAACATCCAACGTCGATACGCGCACCGAGGAACTGGTCCAAAAAGCAATGGATAAGTTAATGGAAGGCCGTACATCATTTATTATTGCGCACCGCTTATCCACAATTAAGAACGCTGATCTTATTTTAGTCATGAATGAGGGCAATATCGTCGAGTCGGGCAATCATAAAGAATTGATGGCTAAAAACGGCTTCTACGCCGATCTATATAACTCCCAGTTTGCGCTATAATTAAGATATGAAGAAGTTTTTGCATGGTGTGTTTTATGTTGTTGGCACGCTGATTATTTGTTTCGTAGTGATGGTAGTCGTGTCGATTATTAGCACAAACACGCAGGAAGCTACTTATGTAGCCGCGATGACGCAATACCGCGATGCGTTTATCACCGATAAAGTTGATTTCTCGGTAATTAATGAATTAGCCGAAAAAACATATAGTGATGGCAAATATGGCTTAGTCGAGAAAGCCTCAAAAGATTATATATATGATATCTTCATGCCTTATTTCATGGCGCAAGCCACAGAAGAAGAGGCTATCTTTAAAAACGGGATCACAAAAGAGCTAATCGAAAAAGAACAGCCAGATTTTAAAAAATCGCTCGAGACCATTACGGAGATGCGAGAGTATCTAGCCATCATAAAAGAAGCCGCCGATACACTGTTCTCGCGAGAAGAAGCGTTCAAGTATTTGGCAGGATACATTGGTGATTATTATGAGGAGCTATTCGAAGAACAGGTAGCTGAATTATACGAGGATCAGGAGATGAAGCAGGACTACCTAAACTATGTCGCTTCAATGCAGAAAAAATGCGACGCATATGCAGAAGTTATCAATTTTCTAAAGTCAAATAATGGGTCCTGGCACTTAGACGGCGATGTGGTAGTATTCAAAACGACATGGCTAACAAATCAATATAATCAGCTGCTCGAAAAGATAAGCCAATAATATTTCAATATTAATTCTAATTTTGTCAATAGTATGTCTGCTATTGACTTTTTATTTGTTTATTGTGTATGTAATACCTGGCATGCAATCAGGGGCGGTTTGGGTAATCACAACCTCTTCGTCGCCGTATTCGACCGTCTGCTCTTCCCACTCGCCAGTCTCATAGTCGCGTTCTTCGATTTTGACGCGATCATTGCCGAGCTCGATGATTTTTAAGTACGCCTCGCTAGCGTTCGTGGTGGGGCCATTTTTGCCGACCATTGAGCCATTACTAACGCCCGCATACCGATAGTGATGATTTAGGTCTTCTACGCGGCCAGAAAATGATGTCGTACAACCAACGGCATACCTAAGCGTATATCGACTAGTGATGATGGATGGATCGAGTTTATGGACGACAACGACTAACGCAACGACCACTAAAACAATCGCCCCCACCGTAGCGGCGATATGATACCATCGAATTGTGAATGCCGCTTTTGGCTCTACCCCCGTTTGTGTATTTTTTACATGTTTAGAGGTTGTATCTTTAGAATTTTTAGTTGTTTTTTTGGCCATATGTTTCATACTCATAGTTTCTGTCCCTATGATAACAAAAAATCAAAAAAATTATGCTTTTTTGCTTGCGCCACGAAGCATAAGTGCTATACTAGATATTAGATGAAAATATTGATGTTAGGATGGGAGCTACCCCCACATAACAGCGGCGGTCTAGGGGTAGCATGTTTGAACCTCTCAAAGGCACTAGCCAAGATGGGAGCAGACATCGATTTCGTGGTTCCATATGAATCCGATCATCATTTTGACTACATGAATGTTCTTTCAGCAACTCACGTTGATCCATTGTTCCGCTATGGCGGTGCTAGCAACGGCTCTTATGAGTCGAAGAATATCGAAAAACAGATTTTCCCTGAAGCTAACTGCGAAGGCCTAGTATCCATTCGCGACATTCAGAAGAATTACATCCGTTTCGTCGAACGTTATCTGATGCAATTGAAGCCAGA
>JAEEGL011947316.1_pt1 | contig 10889 bp, 12 predicted proteins | sample 9134231 | NCBI WGS metagenome assembly JAEEGL01 (sample SAMN16246548, study PRJNA631951) | gut metagenome | biome: gut microbiome; feature: rumen; material: fiber-attached | host: Bos | place: Iran: Karaj | collected 2018-10
CCAATGGAACACATTGTATGGATCAATCAGAAAGGCCGGTAACAATACTAAAAGAAGTGGTATTCCTATCACTACCATTAGTTTTCTTATGAACAACGACATCTTTCCCCCAAAATGATTATCAAAATCTAAAATATATAAACTCTCCATAATCAGACATCCCTAGGTAAAAGGAAGAAATAATGAAGAATACAAGCACAAAGTAGATTATCCATCTAAAATAAAACTTTGTTTTCCCAATAGTTTCAATAACATCATATTTCAACGATAATCCATCATATGCAAACAAAATGGCCAAATTTATCACTAAATATTTTAGATTATTATAATCCAATTCCAAGGACATAAGTCCATCAGCAAAATATATTGATGGACTAACCAATAAACCATCAAACATATGTGAAACGATCCATAATGCATCACTCAAAGATTTTGAAACAAAAAAAATCCAGGCAAAACTACAAAAGCAGAAAACAGTTAAGATTCTAATGCCCTTTATGGCTAAAGAGCCGCATTTAAAACAATCCTGGCCGTTGTTCATAAGTCTGCCAAAGTGATTCTCAATAATCAGCCCCACACCATGAATTCCTCCCCAAAACACAAATGTCCAATTAGCTCCATGCCATAACCCACTAATTAAAAATGTTAAGAGCAAATTGAAGTCATGTCGAACCATACTGACTTTACTCCCACCCAAGGGTATATAAACATAATCTCGAAACCAAGTTGATAATGAAATGTGCCACCTTTGCCAAAACTCTTTTATGCTTGAAGAAAAATATGGGCTGTAAAAATTCCTCATTAAGTCAATACCAAAAAGCTTTGCTGTTCCAACAGCAATATCTGAGTAACCAGAAAAATCACAGTATATCTGTATGGTAAAAAGAAAATAAGCTAAAACCAAGGCAAAACCATGATAACACGTTGGGTTACCAAAAACCAAAGAAACATATTTGGAAAGGAAATCTGCAATAACCAATTTTTTAAAGAAACCCCAGGCCATTAATTTAATACCATACGTAGCTTGGCAATAATCAAATTCATGCTCTGATTTAATTTGCGGCAACAAATTATAAGTTCTTTCAATTGGTCCGGCAACTAATTGAGGGAAAAAAGACACAAACAATGCAAAATACCCCAAATGTTTTTCCGCTTTAGTTCTTCCTTTATAAACATCTATTATGTAACTTAATGTTTGAAATGTATAGAATGAAATCCCAACAGGTAAGAGAACATTCACAGTAACCGGGTGTAACTGAATCAAAAAGTACTCTAAAAAAATTGTCAGTGATCGACTCAGAAAATTAAAGTATTTGAAATAAACCAGAGTACCTAAGCATAAGAAAGCAGCCATAAAAGTAAACAAATTCTTTTTACGACCATTCTCAATATTTTCTAAATAAATAGCTGAAACATAAGCAACTAATGTTGTAAACAAAACCAATAAAACGTATTTTGCATTCCAACTCATATAAAAGTAATAGCTTGCCAACAAAAGACAACCCCATCTATATTTATGAGGTAAACACCAGTAAATAAAAAACACTATTGGCAAAAAGAGAGCAAAAGAGAAAGAATTAAAGACCATTTTCTATTCCAAAGTACACCATAATTAATAATCTTTTTGTCCAAAAAACACTTCTCTTCCACCACCAAAAGATGGTTTATAACACGGATGCTGATGTCCACGGCACATTCGCTTTCTTCGCAAAATACATTTCTATTTCTTTATCCATCTCAGCAGAAATGTTTTCATTATTCAACCACAATTTACTAAACTCACAGGTTTTTTGGATTGCTTCTTCAATGTGCCAGCGGGGCTGCCAGCTATATGTCTTCTTCAGCAAGCTGCAGTCTAATTTCAAAAAATTTGCTTCATGAGGCGCATTGAATTCCGTTTTGCTTTCCCACCTGGCCTCCTCGCCCCAGTGTTTGCAAAACAAATCTGCCAGTTCACCGGTTGTAATATAGTCACAATCGTCAGGACCTACGTTGTAATATCCTTCATAACAACCTTTATCAAACTGCCTGGCGGCAATCATCAGATACACCGCCAGTGGTTCCAGCACATGCTGATAAGGACGAATGGAATAAGGATTTCGTACTGTAATTGTTTCTCCTGCCTGCATAGCGCGTACGCAGTCCGGTATAATTCTGTCCTGTGCAAAATCTCCACCGCCAATTACGTTTCCGGCACGGGCGGTAGAAATGGCAACACTTCCATCTGTAAAAAAACTGTTCTTATAACAGTGAGTTACCAGTTCCGAACAGGACTTGGAATTAGAGTAAGGATCAAAACCGTCTAACGGTTCTTCCTCCCGATATCCCTCAGTCCGTTCTGTATTCAGGTACACTTTGTCCGTGGTCACATTCAAAAAACTTTTTACATTGCCAAATCGACGTACGCACTCCAATACATTTACCGTACCCATCACATTGGTTTCATAGGTATAACGCGGTTCTTTGTAACTTTCTCTGACAATGGGCTGTGCTGCCAGATGAAACACGATTTCCGGCTGTGCTTCTGCAAAAACACTTTGCAAATGCTGCAGGTCACGAACATCACCGGTCACACTGTGCATTTTGTTTTCAATATCCGCCATGGAAAACAGATTGGGTTGCGTAGGTGGTGTCAAGCTGTAACCGGTCACAATGGCGCCCATATTTAATAACATGCGGCACAGCCAGGTTCCTTTAAATCCGGTGTGCCCTGTTATTAATACTTTTCTGTTTTTATAAAACTTTTCTTTTATAAAACCAAAATCATCCATCACTCTTATTCTTCTTTAAATCATTCACAAGACCATGCTACCTGTCAAAGTTTCATTTCCCACTTAACCCAGGGCGCTTTTCCTTCTTCCAGCATTTTGTCCAGTATCTCTTTCTCCCGCTGAGTATCCATGCATTGCCAGAAGCCTTTGAACATATAAGACATCAGCTGCCCTTCCTGTGCCAGCCTTTCCATGGGGCGCCCTTCAAAAACAGTACTGTCATCTTCCAGATACCTGAAAATCTCCGGATTTAATACCATGTAACCCGCATTAATGGGCGCGCTGTCTGCAGAACTTTTTTCGCGGAATGACTTTACCGCATTGAATCCGTCAATTTCCAATACACCTTTTTGCTGTTCTAACTGCACAGCAGTTAATGTAGCAATTTTACCATGAGACTTGTGGAATTCCAACAATTTTTGAATGTTCACATCACAGACGCCATCACCGTAGGTCATCATGAAGGTTTCATCGCCAACATACTTTTGGATCCGTTTGATCCGTCCGCCGGTCATAGTATGAAGTCCGGTATCCACCACCGTAACCTTCCACGGTTCGCAACGCTGGTCATGAATCGTCATATCGTTACGGCCCCGGGAAAAATCAAAGGTGATATCGCTGTTATGAAGGAAATAGTCTGCAAACCACTCTTTGATCATATGCTGCTTATACCCTGCACAAATGATGAACTCATTAAACCCATAATAGGAATATTCTTTCATGATATGCCAGAGGATTGGTTTCCCTCCGATTTCCAGCATGGGTTTCGGTTTAAACTGTGACTGTTCCGAAATCCGGGTTCCAAATCCACCTGCCAACAAAACGACTTTCATTCTTTATCCCATCCCACTATTCACTTAGTTTCAATTGCGTTCCGACTTCCAAACCTAAAACTTCTGCGTCACCCGCATTAATCTCCAAAGCTGCCCAGGCACCCCTGCACATACTCAATCCTGTCCATGGCTTAAGATTATTAACAACTTTAAGAATTGTAAAATCTCTACTCAAATACACCACATCAATTGCAAAACGCATGAAACACATATGCACGCTGTCGCAGGGAGCTAACAGTAATCCGGTTGCCGCAGGTAATTGTTTTCGCCCCATTAAACCCCGCAAACGCAGGAAAAAAGTATCTGCTACCTCGACTTTTAAAAAAGGAGCACCTTCTGGTGCTCCTTTCATGTATATTTTTTTATAACCCATTTTTAACGTCCGATACTCTTTAATGCGGATAAAATTGGTGGCAATAACGCAACCACAAAAATTGCCGGGAATATGAAAATAACTAATGGGAAGATAATCTTCACAGGAGCTTTTAAAGCTTCCGCTTTTGCTTTTTGTTTCCTACGCTCCCGCATGTTATCCGCCTGATTCGTCAGCGTCTTCCCCATACTGGTACCTAACCGCTCAGCCTGAACAACCGCCGTAGTAAAAAGATATACATCATCCACATCACAACGCCTGGCCATAGCCTGTAAGGCGCGGGCCCGGGGAGAGCCCATCTGCACGTCCTGGAAAACCCGTTTAAACTCATCAATCAACGGTCCTGTCATCCGCTCAATAATTCTGCGGACCGATCCGTCAAATGATAAGCCTGCCTGTACGCTTACGCTTAACAAATCCAATACTTCCGGTAATTGTTTCGAAATAGTTTTCTGCCGTTTGCGAATAACAGAATTTAAAACCATAAAGGGAAAGAACGCGCCTATCCCAACAAACAGCCAATAATAAACTACCTTTTGCATATATGGCATGGACACACTTTTAGAAACCATCATATGGGCAATTAAGAAAAATACAACCATGCTCATAAGCCATAATACAATAAAGCTGTTAGCGTTCCACACATTCTGTTTCCCGGCCAAAACGATTTTGTGCTCTACTGCATCATGAATACTGGACGGGGCAAAACGTACTAAAAAGCCACCGATATCACGCAAAAACGGTTTAACAGTACGTTCCATAAAGGGCATCCGTTCCATTTCTTCCGCATGGGACGTTACCCCTTGTAAATCCCGTAAACGCTGGTGTACCTGATTACCCGATGCGAACTTTGTTCGCATCACTACAAAGATAAGCAGTACAACCAGTAACGCTACCAGCAAGGAAATGATCAGAATCATTCTTTTCACTCCTGTTCATAAATTACATTTGCTTCGTAAAACTCTTTGGCAACTCCACACCGTTCATCTTGAACTTCTGAAGGAACATGGGCTGTAAACCGGTTGCTTCATAGTAGCCCACGGATTTTCCGCTTTCATTGATTCCGGTCTGAACATAACGGAACAAATCCTGCAGTACAATGGTATCCCCTTCCATTTTCTGAACTTCTGTTATATAGGTAATCTTACGGCTGCCATCCTGAATACGGGTCTGCTGGATAATCAGGTCCAGCGCGGAAGCAATCTGTTCGCGAATAGCCCTCACCGGCAAATCCATACCTGCCATCAACACCATGGTTTCCAAACGGCTTAAAATATCGCGGGGACTGTTGGCGTGTCCGGTAGTCAGAGAACCGTCATGACCGGTATTCATAGCCTGCAACATGTCTAACGCCTCACCGGAACGAACTTCGCCTACAATAATCCGATCAGGACGCATACGCAACGCATTACGTACCAGATCACGAATCGTAATCGCGCCTCTGCCTTCCAGGTTGGCCGGCCGGGATTCAAGCGTAACCACGTGCCCCTGCTGCAGTCGCAATTCAGCCGCGTCTTCTATGGTTACAATTCGTTCCCTGTCCGGAATAAAAGAAGACAACACATTTAAAGTAGTAGTTTTACCGGAACCGGTACCACCTGATACCATGATATTTAACCGGGCTTTTACACAGGCCCGAAGAAATTCCGCCATCTCTTCGCTCAAGGTACCAAACCCAATCAGGTTATCAACAGAAAGAGGATCCTTTGTAAATTTACGAATAGTCAGGCAGGGACCTATTAACGACAGCGGCGGAACAATGGCATTCACACGGGAACCATCTGCCAAACGGGCATCCACCAACGGGGAAGATTCATCGATGCGGCGTCCCAAAGGAGCAACAATTCGCTCAATAATCGTCATCAGGTGGGAATTGTCATGGAACTGCACGTTAGTCAGCTGAATCTTTCCGTTACGTTCCACGAAAACTTTTTCAGGACCGTTAACCATGACTTCTGTGATGGTTTCATCTTTCAACAACGGTTCAATTGGGCCCAAACCCAGTATTTCATCACAGATATCCGAAACGATGCGGGCACGTTCGCCACGAGGGACAGGAGTAGGATTTTCATCCAGCACACGCTGGCAATAGGAAGAAATCAGTTCTTCCATCTCCGCACGGGAATGCTTGTTGCTGGCCAGGAACTGCTGTTCCTTGGGCGTCATTTCATCCACGATACGACGATGGATCGTTAGCTTCAGTTCCTGATAATTATCTTCCTGAGCTTCATTTCTTCGGTTACCAAATATAACTTTTTGCTGAATGGGTTCCCCTGCAGAACACCCCAGACGTTCCAACAATAATGACATCGACGTCACTCCTATCTGTTATTGCTTGTATAACAACTTATTTACTCGGAAAAACCTATGCACTTTTGTTAAAAGGGAATAAATATTTTTAATATTATACAGCTATACAACAAGTAGTCTTGTTACTCTAGCTGGACTGTTCTCTTCTCATATAGTATTCAATAGAATAAGATTCAGGTAATACCATCCTCATTAATGCTGAAGATGTAGTTAAGTTCATCTTTATTGTAACTTTAACACTGTTATCCGTCGTGTCATTTATGACCTTGAACGGTTCAGTTTCATCCGCAGTATACAAACTTGTCAGCAAGTCACCGGTTTTGGTTTTATAATGATTTTCAATATTAACAATGTCGGTACTCGTTAAACTTTGCGAAATTGCAGCTTCTCTTGCACTGGAGCGAGCCAAATTACTTAACGAACTGTAATCATAAAACAACATTCCGCTATAGATAATTCCAAACAACAGAAGTAAAAAAAGAGGAAGTACAACCGCAAACTCAACGATTACCTGTCCCTTTTGCTTTTTCATGTGTATACTTCCCTCCCTAATAAAACAATTGATTTTCTTTTGGCCTCCTTAATCAAAAGGAGGCCAAAAGACAAGCTAAATCATAATCTTACTGACGGGTGCTGAGAACAGACTTGGTGTCAGAGAAAGTATTGGAGATTTCATCTTTAATGCCGGTATTACCAAACAAGAAAGCTGCAATTGCAACTACAAATGCTAATAATACTGCATACTCTACAATACCCTGACCTTTTTCCTTAAAGAAACTTCTCATGGTCGTTAACATGTAAAATCCTCCTTTCCCAGAAAATAATTACACATACATGTATATGTAAAAACATATATATTTATATAAATACATATGCTTAAACATCAATTACGAATAACAGATGCTGTAGCGCTAAAGGTATTACTTATTTCACCTTTTAATCCGCTGTTGCTAAATAGAAAAGACGCAATCGTAACCACAAAGGCCAGCAAAATTGCATACTCAACAATTCCTTGCCCTTTTTCCGTGTATAACTTTCTTATACTGTTATGCATCTCAAACCACCTTATTTAGCATTTAAATTAATAAAAAATAAATAAAACTATAAAAAGTGAACAGTTGCTGTCTTTAAACTTCAATATCCACTATGCGCTGAATAACAATGAAACCGATGATTATTAAAACTATAGCACCGCCAATTGCCATCTGCCCGATTTTCTCCTTAAACAACGGATCCAGATAGCCGGGACTGATAACATTCAATAATATACACATAGCGACCGGTAATGCCGCCAACACCCAACCGGAAATACGCCCCTGCGCTGTCAGGGTCATAACCTCCCTGCGCATTCGGATGCGATCCTGTATGGTATCACTGATAGTATCCAAAATCCGTGCCAGGTCACCGCCGACCTGTTGCTGTATCAATACAGCTGTTACCACCAGGGAAAAATCCGGGCTGCCCACACGTTTATCCATGTCCTCCAGAGCCCGTTCCATAGGAGTTCCCAGGCTGATATCCCGCATCACGTGCTTGAATTCGTCGCTAATAGGCGGTTCCATCTCTTTAGCGATTAAATCCATAGCCTGTAAAAAACTGAATCCGGCTCGTAAAGCGTTTGCCACCATTGTCAAACAATCACCTAACTGATTCTGAAATGCCGCTTCGCGACGCTGGGTCCGAATCAATACGTAGACCCATTCCATCATCATAACGAAGATTGCGACTAAACCAGCTACATACACTTTTTGCAGCAGGATATAGGCAATAATAAAAGCAACTACTGCGCTTAAAACAAGAATAATCAGGAACTCCGTCCCAAGCAGAGACAAGCCTGCTTTACGCATCCGCAAGTCCAGGCTTTTCCCCTGACGGACTTTCTGCATCTGCTGGCCGGTTTCCCGGAGCCAGTCCATAAACTTTTCCGCAATTGTCCTGTCATCCTTAGTTCCCTGCAGGGTTTCCATATCCCCGGCATAATAATGCATGCGCCGGGAAATTGCCCTCTTGGTCCGCTTTCTGTATTCCAGCAAAAGCACCACCATTACGAAAACAAGTATGGCAATAATCAGTGAAACAGCTACAATCATGGATTACCCCACCTTATATGAGTCTTCTCACCGATAATATCATCAGCGAGACGGTTAACCGTCTGGGCGAACATGGTATCCGGCTCCACCCGCAGGGCTATCTGTCCATTATTAGCCGCAGTGGATACCAATACGTATTCATTGGGAATCACCGATGCTACCGGATATCCCAGTAGCTGGGACAGTTTATTTCGTTCTTCTTTATCACAGGGTTCTACACGGGTGAAAATGGTCTTTACCCTGGTTTCATAATCCGGCATGGCCTTAAAAATTTCCAAGGCACGCTGCATGTGCTGAATTTCGAAGCCGCCGCTGATCATGGCTGTCAGATAGGTAACATCGCTTAATTCCGCTGCTGCCACAGAAACCGGATTAAAGCCGGCAGATAAGTCTATCAGGATATACCGGAACATGCTACGGGCCATACTGACAACTTCAGTAAAACCTTTGATTTCTACCTGTTCCGCGTATTCCGGGCGGCTGGTGCCGCACAGTACACGCAGGTTTTCCGTTATCGGCGCAAAATATGAGTTCAGCGTTACGGGGGACAAAAAGCTGATATCCCTGGTTGCCTCCAGAATTGTAGCTTTGGGTGTCGCATTAAAGAAAACTGCCAAATCCCCGAACTGCAGATCCGCATCAATGACGCCCACCTGCTGCCCGGTTTTCTGCGCCAGGCTCAAACCCAAATTAGAAATCAGGGTGGTTTTTCCGCTTTTGCCTTTGGGGCTGAAGAACGAAATGACTGTCGCACCGGATGAAATCCCGCTTTTGGCGAAAGTCGTAACAGCATCCTGAAGTTCATCCGCCGTAAACGGTTTAATCAGAAAACCGCGGGCCCCGGCTTTAGCAATCCTCTCCGAGTCACTGGGGGACCACTTTGCGCTGAGACAAATCACAGAAGCCGAGCTAAACGTTGAAACAAAATCTTCCAATAAAGAAATATTATCATCGCCGTCAATATCCAATAATACGATATCCGGTTTAAACACACTGCCCTGCCCTAAGGCATCGCCGGCCCGCTGATAGCGCGCCACCAAATCAAACTCTCTCGCGCTGCGGACTACGCCGGACAGACGTTCCAGCATCAGCTGGTTGCCTTCCACTAAAATGACCCGATATGCCATATGTCAGCACCTGCCTATTTAAATATCTTACTGAACCAGGAACCGCTTTCCTCTTTTGTCTTCTCCAGAGGCCGGTTTGTATACCGGGCCACCAGATTCCGCATTTCCGTCTTTAAAGGCGTTGTTTTGCTGTCCAACACCAGCGGGCATCCGGTCTGGATGGACCGTGTTGCCGCACCAAAATCATTGGGCAGTACATGATAGAACGATGCTCCCAGCAACTGTTCTACGTCCTCCAGATCGATACGGGTCTTGGAATTGCTCCGGTTCAGGATCAGCCGGATCTTATTCACATCATAACCCAGTTCCCGGATGGAATCGTTGCCGCTCTTCATATTCTTGATGGTAGGAATAAAATCAACGATTCCCAGGAATGTGACGATAGTACTCAGTTCCATAGCTGTCAGGTTCAAATCGCTGAACGTAGAGCCCGTATCGACGACTACAAAATCAAACCGCAGCTGCAGCTGCAGCAAAATTTCTTTTATCACTTCAGTTTTCAGGTTATAGGCTTCTTCCAGGCGCAACGGAGCCGCCAAAACACCGAAGGGTACATCATACCGGTCATAGGTGGTCAGAAAATCCTGTACCGCAAAGGAACCTTTATCTGCCTCATAGGATTTGGCTGCGTCAGCAACCGTGTATTTGGGCTGCAACTGCAGATAATTGCAAACATCTCCAAACTGAAGATCCATGTCAGCCAGACAGACCCTGTATCCCTGTTTGGCCAGTTCCGCCGCCATATTAATGCTTATTAAGGTCTTACCGACGGCTGACGCCGTACTGAAAACCGTAATGACTATGCCTCTTCGTGCATCTGCCATACAGTCTTTCCTCCTTTTCCTGCTGTTCCGGCAGTCTGTTACCGATTCAGATAATTACCCAGGGCTGCTTCTTCACCGGAGTTAACGGGAGCTGCTTCTTCCTGGGGCAGAACAACAGTTACACGGTTGTCCGGAACCGGCTCATAACCCGGTGTGGGATTTTGATTGTTTTGTTCCTGCAGGATAGCATCCACCCGCTCCCGGAAAGAAGAGCGTTTCGTATTGGCTACACTTCCGTTTTTACGGGCAGCTTGCAACTTTTCGGTTTCTTTTGCGGCTCTCCGCGCTTCCTTTTCCGCGGCTTTGCGCTCCTGTTTCGCTTTCTCTGCCGCGCTTTTTTCCTTCCTGCGAACGATTTCCTTTTCCACTTCCGGCTCTGTTTCGTTCACATTCACTTTATTTAAGGCGCCGACCTCTGCCTGACTTTCATTAAAGGCTTTCTTCAACTTGTCAGACATGCCGGCAGGGGTATTTTCGCTCACCAGATGGGGTGTGGTCAAAATGGTGAGTTCCCGTTTGTCGCGGCGCTTGGTGGGATGTTTGAAGAGTTCTCCTAAAATC
>JAEEGL012264715.1_pt1 | contig 10889 bp, 9 predicted proteins | sample 9134231 | NCBI WGS metagenome assembly JAEEGL01 (sample SAMN16246548, study PRJNA631951) | gut metagenome | biome: gut microbiome; feature: rumen; material: fiber-attached | host: Bos | place: Iran: Karaj | collected 2018-10
AAACGGGGATACTCCTGGATGTACAAGAACCTGGAAATCGGCTTCGGGTGCATTCTAGCCGACGACATGGGCCTGGGCAAAACCCTGCAGGTCATCGCCTACCTACTGAAAATCAAGGAAGAGGGCAAGTTTCAGCAGAACAAGGCTCTAGTGGTAATGCCCGCGGGTCTGCTCTGCAACTGGCAAGTCGAAATCAAGAAATTCGCCCCCGCCCTTACCTTTACGGCTTACCACGGCGGAAACCGGGATTTGCAGAAGTTCAATTCCGACGTGTTGCTCACCACCTACGCCACCTTCCGCAAGGATTTCGAGGCCCTGAAAGCCATGACCTGGCATGCCGTGGTCATAGATGAGGCCCAGAACATCAAGAATGCCGACAGCGACCAGAGCAGGCTCTTGCGCAGCATGGAAGCTCCCGTAAAGATTGCCATGAGCGGGACCCCCGTAGAGAACCGCCTTATGGAATTCTGGACCATCATGGACTTTGCAAACCGGGGATTCTTCCCTTCGGCCCAGGAGTTCCGGGAAAAGTACGAGACGCCTATCCAGAAGAACGGCGACAAGGTGGCCGCCGAGACCTTCAAGAAGATCACTGCCCCCTTCATGCTTCGCCGTCTCAAAACGGACAAGACCATTATTAGCGACCTACCCGACAAGATAATCCAGGACGAATACGCCGAACTGACCCGCGATCAAGCGGCCCTGTACAAGCGCACCTTGGACAAGTTCATGGCTGAGCTAGAAGAAGAGAAACAACTGGCCGAGCTTTCCAAGGATAGCCACGGACTGTTCAAGCGTAAGGGCATCATCTTGCAGATGATCCTCGCCTTGAAACAGATCTGCAACCACCCCGCCACCTTCCTGAAAGGTGCAGATTCCACCGTCAATAGCGAAGCCCTCTCCTCCGGCAAGCTCCAACTGCTGCTAGACCTGCTCACCTCCATTCAGGAGCAGGGCGAAAAGACCCTCATCTTCACCCAGTTCGCCGAAATGGGATTCCTGCTGCAGCAGTCCATCGAAAAGGAGCTGGGAATTGCAGTGAATTTCTACCACGGGGGCTGTACCCAGAACCAGCGCAAGGAGATGGTAGACAGCTTCCAGCAGAATCCCGAGTCCAAGATCCTAATCCTTTCGCTGAAAGCGGGCGGCACAGGCCTGAACCTCACCGCCGCCTCCCAGGTCATCCATTACGACCTGTGGTGGAATCCCGCCATCGAGGCCCAGGCTACCGACCGAGCCTTCCGTATCGGCCAGACTCGAAACGTACAGGTCCACCGGTTCATCACCAAGGGTACCTTTGAGGAAAAAATTAACGCCCTCCTGGAAACCAAGAAGGCGATTGCCGAAATGACGGTGAGCGCAGGGGAAACCTGGCTTACGGACCTGAGCGATAGCGAGCTAGGCGAAGTCTTTAGGCTCGACAGCCCTACTCCGCCGGAAGAATAATCTCGATGTGGCTGGTGCTCACATTCAAGAAGTGGGTACGGAACAGGTCCTTTTCGTTCTTGTCACTGACCTTCACCTGGGTCACAGCGATAAAGTCCTTGTTCTCGCGGATGTAGTCGGTAAGGCGTTCGTCACGAAGGGTGTCGATCTCGCCGGTGATGATAAAGCTGTCTGTCCAGATTTTTACTAGCATACTCTAAATATAACGAATTTTTCAAATGAAAGCAAAAAAAAGTGTTTTTTTGTTGCTTTTTGGGGTTTCTTAAGGTATTTTGTCATAGGAATAGATAAGCAAAGGAGACTACCATGGTTGCAAAAAATAAAAAGGCTATTTCGACGATTCCAGGCAAGATGATTTATCACAACATGGACTTTATCGACAGCGAAATTGGCCGCCCCATTAGGATTATCGCCGAATTCATGGCTCCCAACCAGATTTTCCAGCAGGAAGGTGTCCAGAACACCATCGTGTTCTTCGGTTCAGCCCGCACGCTGCCCATGAGCGAAATCAAGAAACGTCTGAAGGGCTGCAAGAACAAGAAAGAGGTCGCCCGTCTAAAGCAGCTAGAGTCCGTGGCGGAATACTATGACGCCGCCCACGAGCTGGGTGCAAAACTGGGCCGCTGGGCCAACAAGCAGCACAAGGGCTTCGCCATAATGACCGGTGGCGGCCCGGGCATCATGGAAGCGGGCAACCGGGGCGCCAACGACGTGGGAACATCCTCTGTGGGGCTCAACATCAGGCTGCCCTTTGAGCAGCACCCCAACCCCTACATAGACGACGAGCTAAACCTGCAGTTCCGTTACTTCTTCATCCGTAAGTACTGGTTCATGAAGATGGCCAAGGCCCTTGTGGTGTTCCCCGGCGGATTCGGAACACTAGACGAGATGTTCGAAATTCTCACACTTATCCAGACCAAGAAATACGGTGACCGCATGCCCGTGGTGATTTACGGCAGCAAGTACTGGAACAAGGTCGTCAATTGGAATTACCTGGCCGAAACGGGAATGATTGACAAAGACGACATCAAGCTGTTCCACTTCTGCGATACGGTAGAAGATGCCTACAACGTGATTACCAAGGCTCTCGAAAAGACCATGGAATAGCTACATTTATTCCATGCTCAGGAATATTCTGGCAGAGACCCTAGACAGGGTGTCGAGAAACTTGGCACTCCGTCCTCACTACACCATGGAAGAATACCAGAGGTGGTTTGACCAGAACCCGGAGTTTCTCCATAACGGAGCCATGGAAAAAATTGAGCTCCTAGAACCACTGACCCTAGAAGGTACAAACAACCTGTACCGAGCCAATTTCTGGATACAGCACGCCGGTGACAACACTCATTACGGCGAACGTGAAATCGTCGTGAAAATCTGTAAGTTCTGGGCGGCACCGGGCAAGAACAGGCTCCACCGCCTAAACATGCTCCTGAGCGCCTTCCAAGACGAAATCCGCATCAACAACCTGATCCGCGCCACCAATATCGAAGGCGTGGTCCAGAGTTTTGGCGGAGGTGTCGCCGGCAGGCACCCTTATCTCAAGATGGAATTCATCAAGGGGTGCTCCTTGGACAAGATGTTCAAGACAAAGCTTACCGATGACGAAATCCTCCACCGCATCGCCCAGATAGCCTACCTGGCCAACACCATCAGCCAGCTGCACTACTACCAGGTCATCCACAAAGATCTAAAGCCCAAGAACCTGCTTTTGTGCCAGAACCCGTTGCACAGGAACAACCATAAGATCCTCATCTGCGATTTCGGTTACGCCCAGGCAAAGCTCCGGGAGACCGTCAACGAATACGGCGGACAGCTCACGCCCTGCTACAGCGCACCGGAACAGGCCATCATGGGCGAAAACCTTTCGCCTTCGGTGGACTACTTCAGTTTCGGAATCATCGTGCACGAATACCTGACTGGCGAAAAGTTGTTCCCCAAAACCATGGACATCTTTACCGAAGACGGATACCGCATTACGGACCGTTACCTGGAATACCTGAAGAAAGGCCGCGAGAACAAGTTCCACGACTCCCGCTTCCCGGAGCTTTCGGAATGGATCGACAGGCTCACCATCTTTGACAGTTTCGAGCGGATGCAGAACTGCCCGAACCTCTTTGAAATCGCCCACAAGCTGAGGGAACGGGTAAACGCCCTCGGGTACCGTGACGTGAATACCGACTTCCTGTGGAACCAGCTTAGAGAATACAACCGATAGGTTTACAGATGAAAGACTTGCTAGAAGATACTAAGGATTTTCTGAAGGGGCTCAAGGCCCACCACTATATCGTTTTTGCTATAGCACTTGCCATAGGCATCTTCAATGCCGTTACAGCCCTTTCTCCGCAAATCAAGCAGAAACAACGAGAATCCAACATCGAGAAAGTCTTTGACCAATGGTGGGAAACCGAAGGGGCAAAGCAGTTCGAATCCGTGGGGCTCAAGGCCGACGAAAAGACCCGCAGCGAGGAATTTGAGCAATTCCGCAGCCGCTACCTAAAAGAGAATGGGACTTTCGTCATCGAAGACCGCATTGAGGAAATGAAAAAGGAATTCCGGGAATGGTGGGAAATCAAGGGTGGCAAGGAAAACTTTACCAAGGAAAAGGGCTACTATCCCAAAGAAAGGGACTTTATTCGCGAACAGAACATTTGGATAAAGAACTACACCGACAAGAATATCCGTTACCGGCTGGCTTTCGTGCCCGAAGAGGCCGAATACGACAGGCTCCTAACCAGCTGGATTTTGTTCCCGGGAGTCCTGAGCTTCCTCCTGTTCGCAGGCTTCTTCTGCTTCGCCTACTACAGACTTTCTGACCGGTGGGGTGTACTGCCGGCGGTTGGAATGGCGCTTGGACTCGTACTTGCCGGAGGAATCATCGTATCATTCCTTACTTCGACATCCTTCTTTGACCACTATGCGGTGGAGCGCTACATGGGCTGCAGTGTCGCCCTCTGCTTTATGCTTGGTGCGGTGGCATTCCCTCCCTCCAACGACAAGATTTCCGCCCTTACGAAAGCTATCGCCATCGCAGGCGTTGCCATGGATGTACTGGTAAACTGGTTTGTAAACGGCGGAATTTTCGGAGCAGTGGGTCTTGCAAGCCTTGTGGCTTTTGGCCTGGGGGCACTGGCCGGATCCAAAATCCCCCGCAGACTCAAGACCGTTCAGGAACACCAGGCGGACGCCCTGGCTGAACGATTGAAGAAAAGCGCGACCTCGAACCTGTTGGCCAACCGCAAGGCCCACAACAGGGCCCTTATAGACCAAGGCCTTGACGAGGCAAACAAGGCCCACTATGAGTCGGCGCAGCGCATCTTGAGCCAAGCACTGACCGCATTGCTGCAGGAGCACCCCATTGACGCACCTACCGTCAAAAAGCTTGCCGACCTGATGACAAGCCCTAGCGTATTCATCGAAGTTCCCAGCGCCCAGTGGCTGGAATGGGGCGAAACGGCCAAGTCCAAGACCAGCCTGGATTCAGCTCTTGTCCTTCTGGAAAAAGGCCTTTCCCTGGAAACCAACGTCACTCTGGCACGACGCGCCCTCTATAACATCGGCGAAATCCGGGTAAACCGGAACTGGGATCTGGAACAGGGTGTTGCAAGGCTTAACAAGGTTCTAGAGCTAGGCGACGGAGACATCCTGGCGGTACAGGCCAGAAAGATGTTGGCCAAGGCCGAAAGCCTTATGCCCCCCAAAGAAGATTCCGATGCCGCCGAATCGGAGTCCGAGCAATAATTCATTCGTCATTTAGTATATTTCACATTATGAAAAGACTGGTCCACAATAGGGAAAAATGCCTGGAATGCGCAGGCTGTGTCGGCGCATGCCCTGCCATGGCATTGGACATGTACAATCTGGACCTTCAAATCAACCACGAAAAATGCACCAGGTGCGGCCTTTGCACCAAGGCTTGCCCCGTAGGGGCGTTAACACTTGAGGAGGCTCCCGATGCTCCGTGAAGAATATGACGTGGTTGTAATTGGCGCTGGCCCCGGCGGCTCTGTAGCGGCCCGTGAACTGGCGAAGTTCGGGCGTTCCGTTCTGCTCCTGGAAAAGCGCGAAAAAATCGGCTACCCAGTGCGCTGTGGTGAAGCCAGCACAAACCTTTCTGACCTGGAAAGTTACGGCCCTATCGACGAAGACTGTATTGAGACCATCATCAACGGCATATATATCTACGGCCCCGCCGGTGTGAACATCGAAGTTCCTAAGCCCGGCATGGGTCTTATGCTGAATCGCGAAAAGTTCGACCCCTGGCTTGCCCACCTGGCCGAAAACGATGGCGTGGAACTGGTGACCCTTGCCCGAGCCGAATCCGTCAGCGACGTAATGGGCAAAGAACCACAAGCCTACCGCACCGTCCATATTGTTCAAGGCTACGGTAACGATGAAAAAGTTTCCGAAGTCCGTGCCAAGATGGTCATTTCGGCAGAAGGCGTAGAAGCCCGTATCGGAAGGCAAGTGGGCCTTGCCTGCCTGCAGAAACCCACCATGACCTGCACCGGCGTGGACATCCAGGTGGAAGGCTTGCTGACCAAGCCCGACTACCTGACCTTCTGGCAAGGCCACGACTTTATCAACGACGGCTACATCTGGAGTTTTCCGAAGCAGAAATCGAACGTCACCAACTTCGGCGCCGGTTTCCTGTTCGGCGGCAAGCACGAGAAGAACATTTTGGAAACCACCCAGGAATGGCTGGACAAGCTGTTCCCCGGCTCCAAGGTGAACAAGGTCGTAGGCGGGCTGGTGCCTGTTTCCAGCACCCTCAAGAGCTACATTCTGGACCGTTTTGCCCTGGTGGGCGATGCGGCCCACCACACGAACCCCCTCACCGGAGGCGGCATCGCGGCGGCCATGCGGGCCGGACGGTATTGTGCCAATACCGTGCACCAGGGCCTGGAATGCGGGAACCTTTCTAAAGCCTTCCTCAAGGCTTACGAAAACAAGTGCTACCTTCAGTTCGGAAGTACCCATAATTTCGAATTCAAGTTCCGCAAGTTCCTGCTGAACATCAGCCGCGAAGAACAGATCGGGCTTTACCATGTACTGCAAGGGTTCGCCCTCAGCGGCTACAAGAAGTCGGCATTCCTGAAAACCCCCGTGCAGTCGGCCAAATACCTCTGGAAATTCCTTAGGTTCAAGGGCTAGCGGGCTGTTTTTGACTATACACTCGCCTTTTTTGTCATTGCACTTTGTGCATGACTTGCGGCTCGGTATAGTCAAAAAATAAAGTTTTTTGACTATACACTCGCCTTTTTTGTCATTGCGAGGATGCGAAGCATCCGTGGCAATCTAGACCAGCGTTTTTTTGCTATATTTGCGCTCGAAAATAACGCATTCAAGGAGTTCAAGCATGTTCAAGAAAATCGCATTGGCCTCGGCTCTCGCCGCAAGCGCCGCTTTTGCCACCTGGGATTACTATCCCGTTCTCGACGCCGGTAAGGGTTCTGTTGCTGCAGGACTCTACTACGACTGGGACAACGACTGGTCACAGGCTGGCCTCAAGGTCGGTGCCCGCTACAGCCTAATCCAGAACCTTGAACTTTCCCTGCAGAGCTGGGGTTACCAGTTTTGGGGCGAAACGGATTGCAATGGCTGCGCCAATGGCGGCGATGGCCTCCGCGACCTGATCATCGGTGCTCGCTACGGTCTTGCCCCCATGATTACCGCCTTTGTAGACGTAAACCTCCCTATCGGTAAAGACGAATGGGACGGAAATGGAACAAGCACGCCCGGCAGCGACGAAATCTTCATTTATGGCGGTGCCCAGTTCAGCATGCCCATTAATGACGTTCCCGGCATGAAGTTCGGTACCGAAGCCGGCATCCTCTGGGGCTTTGAACACGACAACTGGGAGCGCGGTCTCGACATCCATTTGGGTGGCGAAGTGGCTTACACCGTACCTGACGTAGGCGTGACTCCCTTTGTGGGCTTGCAAATCAAGTACCGCCTCACCGAAAGCGAATCCGAAGGCGGTGACGGAAAGAAGTATGGCGCCAACGACGATGGTCACAAGCAAATCAACATCTGGCTGGGTGGCGACTACTTCGTGATTCCCAACCAGCTTGACTTGATTGCCAAGCTCTTTATCCGTAGCGGAAAGGTTGATGATGGCGACGCCACCGGCGTCTACGTCGGCGCCGAATTCTTCTTCTAAGAGAAATTATTTGATATCGTATTCCGGGATAGGCAGGCTTTGGCCTGCCTTCATTGCTTTATCGAGGGCCATGGACTTTTCCGGATCCAGCCACCAGTAAACAGGAATGGCATCTTCGCGGTTAAAGCGATCGAACACCTTATCGGGAGTACCATAGCGGTTCCAGTAGAGAATACGATGGTGGTCGCATTGCCACATCAGCACGTAAGGCACGATTTCAGCCAGACGGTTGTCCAGTGCCTTCAAGATTTCGTTACGCTTCGCCAAGTCAAATTCCGTCTTCTGCAGGTTAATCAGGCTATCCACCGTCTTGTCCTGCACGCCGGAAAGGTTATTCGTGCCCTTCTGCAGTGCGGTAGCCGAAGACCAGCTGGCTTCTGGGTCGCGTAGACGCCCTGCACCCCAGTTCACCCAGTATAAATCAAAGTCCAGGTCATCCAGGCGCTTGCGGAGCGTACTCTGGCTCATCTGTTCGATAGAAGCCTGCACACCAACTTTCTTCAGGTCTTCCAGGAACAGCGTCAAATGCCGCAAATCCTCTTGGCTGGTGATAAAGTTAATGGCAAAGGGCTTGCCGTCCTTCTCGAGAACGCCCTGGGCATTCACCTTGTAGCCGGCCTCTGCAAAGAGGGCACGGGCGCTATCCGGATTGAACTTGTAGTTGGGTACCGTAGGGTTCTGGTTATTCTCCCACAGGTCAGGGTAGTAGCTGTTCAGCAAGAAATACTGGCCGAACATATACTTTTCGTTCATCGCCTCCCGATTCAGGAGCATGTTGAGGGCCCGACGCACACGGACATCCTGGAACTGCGGCTTGCGCAGGTTGATGGCCATACCCTGAAAACCGATGGGTTCCTTGTTAAAGATGCGCTGCTTTACGGCCCAGCCCTTCTGCACGGCGTCAAAGTCGGTCTGTTTCATCCAGATGCTGCTGGTGTAGATGGCGTAGGCATTAATATCCTGCTTCTTGAAGGCTTCCAGAGCCTTGGTCTGGTCGTTCATGAAGCGGTAGCGGATCTTCTCGAAATTGTACTTGCCCCGGTTCCAGTTTTTCTTGAAGCCCCACCAGTCGCCTCGACGTGCCAGTTCCACGTAACGGTCTTCGCGGAAGGTCTTGATCTTGTAGGGGCCAGACACCACCGGAAACTCGTAGCGAATCTGGTTAAAATCCTTGCCGGCCCAGGCATGCTTCGGAAACGCCAGCATTCCCGCCGCCTCCCAGAAGTTGCCCCAGTGAGATTCCTTGGCGGTTATCTTCACCGTAAGGCTGTCCAGAATCTCGGGACGGTCAAAACGGCTCAGCCCTACCTTGAAAATCGGCGTCAAGTTCTTCTCGTCCATAATGACGTCGTAATAGAACTGAACATCCTCGGCGGTCACGGGCTTGCCGTCACTCCACCTGGCACGATGATCCACATGGAAGACGAAGGTCCTGCCGTCTTCGGACACGCTCCAAGTATCAGCGAGGATTCCCACTTCGCGGTCCTCAGTGCTGTGCAGGCTCACCAGAGGCTCGAACATCATACCCATCAGCTCGGCAGAGAAGCTGTTGTAGTCTTCCCACATATTGAAGGACTTGGGCATAGAAGATCCCCAGAGGGTAATGGTCCCGCAAGGGCGTGCGTCCTTAGAGGCTACGGGGTCGAACTCCCCTGTGGCGGTGGAATCAAGCGGCAGTTCCGGGCAGTTCAGCTCGGCGCCTTTCGCGTTAGCCGTTTTCGAGCCAGAGGCACCCTGCTCATTGCAGGCAGTAAGGGCGAGGGATACCACCATCAGGGACGTCGCGACAGCCAACACCGTAGGCCGTAATTGCATTTTATCTCTTTTCATAATCAAATCCTCAGGTCTGGATCCTTCACTTCGTGCTTCGCACTCCGTTCAGGATGACGAGACTCTAACCGTCATTCTCTTTTAAAAGCATTTCCAGAGTCACGCGGGAGGCCTCCTGTTCGGCCTTCTTCTTGTTGCCTCCCTGGCCCCGGCCATAAACCTTGCCGTTCACGTGGACTTCGGTGGTGAACAGTTTCTGGTGCTCGGGCCCGGATTCTTCTACCAGCACATACTCCGGCACCGTATGGAGCTTGCCTTGCAGGTATTCCAGCAAGGCGCTCTTGTGGTTCACGAAGTCTTCGGCCACGATGATATCCTTGACTCTCGGAAAATGGAACTTGTTCAGTATGGCACGGACTTCTTCTAACCCTCCATCCAGATACACCGCTCCAAGGACAGCCTCGTAAGCGTCGGCCAATATGCTCTCCTTGCCGCGGCCGCCCATCTTGGCTTCGGCCTTGCCCATCTTGATGTACTCGCTCAGATTCCATTCCTTGGAGGACTGAGCGCAGGCATGCCCCGAAACGATAGCGCTCTTGCGCTTGGAAAGTTCCCCTTCCGGGTCATCGGGGTACATCTTGTAAAGGAACTCGGTAGTGAGCATGTTCAGCACGGAGTCGCCCAGAAATTCCAGGCGTTCGTTGTTGCTCTCGTAGGGCAGGTCCGTTCCCGACAAAAAGGACCGGTGGACCAGCGCATGGGCCAGCAGTTCCGGGTCCTTGAACCTGTACCCGAGCTTCGCCTCAAGCCCGCCACCGGACTTCTGGCGAAACCAGAGTTTTAGGATCTTGTGTAAAAGGTTGGTTTTTTCCATAGGCTATCTTATAAAAAGAAAAGGGCAGCCTCATCCGGGCCACCCTGTCCAGTTTCTCTATCGAACCAGGCCTAGATTATGCCTTCTTGGATTCGATGAAGGCAACCACATCGGCAACCTTCTGGAACTTCTCGGCGTCGGAGTCGAGAATTTCGACTTCGAATTCGTCTTCGAGAGCCATCACCAGTTCGACGCGGTCCAGAGAGTCGGCACCGAGGTCGTTGCTGAACTCGGATTCCATCTTCACGTCCTCGGCCTTCACTTCCAGCTTGGAAACGATAACGTCGGTGATCTTCTTAAAAATTTCTTCTTGTGTCATTGTTTACTCCATTTGGATTTGTTTAACTTAAATTTAGAAATTTATGGCTAGGCGTTCAAGCCCCCGTCCACACCAATTATCTGACCCGTGATGTACTTGGCGTCATCCGATGCCAAAAAAGCCACCAATTTGGCCACATCTTCAGGCTGTCCCAGACGGCCCAGAGGAATCTGGGATGCGTATTTTTCGCGAATTTCGGCACCCAACTTGGCTGTCATGTCCGTATCGATAAATCCGGGAGCCACGGCGTTCACCGTAATGCCCCTAGCGGCAAGTTCCATGGCGTTGGTCCGGGTAAGGCCGATAACCCCCGCCTT
>JAEEGL012290087.1_pt1 | contig 10889 bp, 12 predicted proteins | sample 9134231 | NCBI WGS metagenome assembly JAEEGL01 (sample SAMN16246548, study PRJNA631951) | gut metagenome | biome: gut microbiome; feature: rumen; material: fiber-attached | host: Bos | place: Iran: Karaj | collected 2018-10
AAAAATGAGCCTTAACGAGCTTTCGGAAAAAGTGGGCGTATCCAATGTAAATCTCTCCAAGATAAAGACCGGCAAGATCAGTGCGATCAGATTCTCGACACTCGAAGCAATCTGCGATGTACTGAAATGCCAGCCCGGAGACATCCTGGAATTCGATCCGGATGCGGTGAGCGATCATACCGATGAATAAAATGATCTGTATATAGATGAGTCACGCAGAACAGTCCCGGATTCAAAAAAAACGATAAGAGGCGGAGCCTATTAAGCTCCGCCTCTTGCGTTATATCAAGTGATCAGATAAGTGCGGTACTGAAATATCTCTCCGCACGGTCCGGAAGAACCGTTGCGATGACTTTATCCTTGCCGTACTTGGCAGCCATCTTCTTCGCCGCCCACACATTGGCGCCCGATGATGTTCCGACCAGAAGTCCCTGGATACGCGCAAGCTCATGTGCGGTATTGATGGCATCGTCATCGGTAACCGTTGCGATATCGGTGATGATCGAAGTATCGAGTATATCGGGAATGAAGCCGTCTCCTATTCCCTGTATCTGGTGAAGTCCGGGCTCGTCTCCGAGAAGTGCCGATACATTCTTGGGTTCAACCGCAACGATCTTGCAATCGGGATTCTGCTCGAGAAGATATTTTGCGACTCCCTGAAGAGTTCCGCCGCTTCCGATACCTGAAACATAGATATCTATCTTTTTACCGAGCTGTTCCGTAAGTTCCACGGCGGTTGTCCTGTAATGAATATCGGGATTTGCAGGATTCTGGAACTGCTGAGGTACGTAATATTCGTCCGAGCTCTTCGCTATCTCAAGTGCCTTGTCTACCGAACCGCCGATGCTGAGCTTAGGATCGGTAAGTACCAGTTCCGCCCCGAGGGCACGGATGATCTTCTTTCTCTCTTCGCTCATATTCTCGGGCATTACGATAATGACGCGATAACCTTTTCTGACACCGCAGAGCGCAAGACCTATACCGGTATTTCCGGAGGTGGGCTCTATGATGGTCATTCCGGGACGGAGCTTTCCGTCTTTTTCGGCCTGCTCGATCATATTGAGAGCGATCCTGTCCTTAATGCTTCCGCCGGGATTTAAGAATTCCGCTTTCGCGTATATCTGCAGACCCGTGGTCTGCTCGAGACTCATAAGCGGGGTGTTGCCTATCAGATCAAGTACATTAGAATAATACATTTCTCAAAACCTCCGCTGTCTATAATAACACAAAAATCGCAAGATATACCTGCGATCTTAGTGTCACAGCCTGTACTGCATAAAATATCACAGCTTGTACTGCATAAAGTTTCCGTTATGGACGAAACCGTAAGCCGTATATAATTTGACGCCCATATCCGATGCGGTGATCTGTACGGCTCCACATCCGTGAGTCCTTGCTTCCTCCACGACTCTGTGAAGAAGCTCCTTGGCTATTCCCATACGCCTGTATCCGGGATCAGTGAACATGCTCGAAAGAAGTCCGATCCTGCCGGTGGGGCAGCTGAAATAGGGAGGCTTTTCAACGAAGGACATTCCGCTTGTTCCGATGATCTTCTCACCGTCAAGCGCAAGCCATGATACAAAGGTACCGTCCGACATATGACGATGATAGAAATCCTTAAGTGCGGGGACAAGGTCGATATCCTCGGTAGCCCCTTCTTCCCTTAACTGGGTGATCCTCATGCTTATGAATGTATCAAGATCTTTTTCTTCGAGTTTTCTGTATGTGATATCCATAGCATTACCTGCGTTTTCACCGATCATTTCCCGGTATTATGAAACGATATGTCAGTCTTCGGTTTTGGGAAAAGAGATCGTTATCTTTGTTCCCTTTCCGGGTGTACTTTCCATAGAAACGTCCGCGTTATGATACATAGCTCCGTGCTTTACTATCGACAGTCCGAGACCGGTTCCTCCGATCTCCTTGGAGTGGCTCCTGTCAACTCTGTAGAATCTTTCGAATACTCTCTTCTGATGCTCGGGAGGAATTCCGATACCGTTATCCTCGACGATCAGTTTGGTGGATTTCTCATCGGCGACAGTCTCCATAATGACTTTACCGCCGGGATAATTGTATTTGATAGCATTGTCACAGAGATTGTAGACCATCTCGTAAAGAAGCTGATCTACGCCGTTTATATGGGTTTCCTCGCCCTTAACATCGATGAAGATATTATTCTTGCCGGCAACGGGCTTAAGGTCATCAGCCACACGAAGCAGCAGCTCATGCAGATCCATATCCTTCTTGGGAGGAAGATCCGCTTCCTCGTCAAGTCTCGAAAGCTTGATTATGTCATTGATGAGCGATATAAGTCTCTGTGATTCCTTATAGATATCCTTGGAGAATTCGGTGACCTTATCGGGAGATACACCGCCTGCCGCCATCAGTTCCGCAAATCCCGATATCGAAGTAAGGGGAGTCTTGAGCTCATGAGAGACATTTGCGGAAAACTCCCTTCTCATCTCTTCTCTCTGACCCGATTCTTCCTGGATCATCATCCTCTGTTCTTCGATCTTATCAATAAGAGGTGCAAGCTCGGGATACGGAATATTCGAATGGCTGTCGAGGTCGATGTTGTTAATGGGAGTTACTATCTGCTTTGCGGCACGGAATGCAAGAATTCCGGAAATAATCAGAACAAGCACAAACACCCATAACACGGGACTTACCGCGATCAGTGCATACATGACAACGGCAACGGGACGGCTGAGTCTTATGACAGTTCCGTCATCAAGAAGCCTTGCGTAATATATTGTCTGCTTTCCGTTGCTGTCGGACCTTCTTGTCTCACGGCCCTCACCGCTTTCAAACGCTTCGATAACCTCCGCATTTGTTCCCTGATTCGAAGACAGATTTTCATACTCACTGTCATAGAGTACATTTCCGTCAGCGTCTATCCAGGTAACGCAGTTGTTATCATCAAGTCCCTTGAGATAATCCATTCCGCACAGTTTCATTCCGGATATGACATATGTGGTTTCCTGTCTGAGCGCTTCATATGTCTCTTCAATGGTCTGCGTATACTGCAGACCAAAGAAAAGAAACGAGCAGATCACAAGCACAATCATTCCTACCAGGAAAGTATTTCTGAATATTGTTTTAGTCATTGTCCTTCTCCGATATATTTATATCCGACACCGCGTACAGTCTGTATTCTCTCACCCTCATCCCTGAGCTTTGAACGAAGAGTTCTTATGTGCACATCAAGTGTTCTGTTTTCGCGCTCCGATTCTAACCCCCACACCTTCTCAAGAAGCTTCTCTCTTTCGATGACCGCTCCGCTGTTTTCTATGAACAGCCGGAGAAGTTCGTATTCTTTTAACGTAAGTGCAACAGATTCTTCGTCAACATATACTTCACGTTTGTCCCAGGATATCCTGAGCTTTCCGTTTTTATATTCTCCGGAAAGTGCCGGTGCTTTGTTATCGGATCTTCTCAGCACCGCCTTGATACGTGAGATCAGTTCCATTATACCGAAAGGCTTTGAAACATAATCATCGGCGCCCATATCAAGTCCCGTGACCTTGTCATATTCGGTACTCTTGGCTGTGAGCATTATCACGGATATCTTCCCGTCTTCTTTTCTGATCTTCTTCAGAACCGAAAGACCGTCCTCACCGGGAAGCATGATATCGAGAAGAACGAGCTCGGGCTTTTTTTCGTTGAATGCTTTCCAGAAGCGTTCGGCATTTTCAAAACCGGCAGTCTCAAAGCCCTGTGTTTCCAAAGCATATATGACAAGTTTTCTTATGCTTTCATCATCTTCAAGGATATAGATCATCAGGTCTCCTTATGCATTTCCATGCAGAGCAAATCTGGTCTTATATTCATTGTAACACTTATCGTAATTATCGTTGTGTTCTTCTTTTACCTGACCGAGATATTCATGGGTTGCGAAAGATCCCGAATAGATCTCTATCAGTGCGACCGCTATATTGGAGCAGTGATCGGAAATACGTTCATAATCCGTTATCAGGTCATTGAATACAAAACCCTGATTGATGCTGCACCTGCCCTGCTGGAGACGTTCGATATGGTTAAGCTTCATCTCATCGGAAATATCGTCAATGACTTCTTCAAGAGGTTCGACCTTCATCGCAAGCTGCAGATCCTCACCGGAAAATGCTCTCATCGTGATATCGAGTATCTCCCTGACCGCAGCGGTGATGACAGTCATCTCATGATATGCTTCCTCGGAGAATGATATCTGCTTATCATGGATCTCCTTCGCACTGCCCGCGATATTCTTCGCATGGTCCGACAGCCTTTCGAGATCGGATAATGTGTGAAGGAAGATCGTCGACTCCCTTTCCTGTCTTTCCGTAAGATCCTGACCCGAAAGCTTCATCAGGAACGAACCGAGCTTATCCTCGTAATGATCTCCCATATCCTCAAGTTCGACTACGGTATCATATTCCTGATCACTGTATCTTCCGACAAGATGTATCGAATCAAGAACCGCGCGGTGAGCCTCCTCGGCCATCCGAGTGATTGCAAGGCGGCTCTGCTCTATTGCAAGCGAAGGATGTCTGATAAAACGGTCATTGAGAGGTATCTCGTCACGGGTCCTGGAAGTCTTTTCGGGAATGATAAGACATACGAGTGCCTCAAGAATATCAAGGAACGGAAAAAGGATCACTATCATGGTCATACGGAGAACAGTATTAACTATTGCAACGCGGACCGGAGACATTGCTATACCCTCGAAAGGGAAAGTAAATACCGCATCGGCAATATAATAAAGCGACGCGCATGTCATTACTCCGAGTATGCAGGACACAAGATAACTGAGTGCGGTTCTTTTTCCGCCCGTGTTGGTTCCGAGTGCCGCGATCATGACGGGAAGTGCGGCTCCGATGGATATTCCCATCAAAAGAGGAAGTGCATTATCGAAGACGATCGCACCGGTGACCGAAAGAGCCTGTACGATACCGACCGCAGCCGATGCGGACTGCAGAAGAACGGAGATCATTATTCCGACCAGAATACCGAAGAGAGGATTTCTCAGAGTTGAAAGAAGCCTGTCGAACCAGACCTGGTCCTTAAGTCCGCCGACCGAACCGCTCATGGCGCTCATTCCGAACATGAGGATTGCAAAACCCATCATGATATCGCCGATGTGACGGCGTCCCTTATCCTTACAGAACAGTCTGAGGAAGATTCCGATTATGGCAACAACGCCCGTCAGAGTAGAGGTTGATAGAAGACTGCTCACTCCGCCGGCACCTTCTATATAACTGAGACAGATGATCCAGCCGGTTATGCTTGTACCGAGTATCGCACCCAAGATGACGGGAATCGCCTGCTTAAGCTTCATCATACCGGAGTTGACGAAGCCCATTACTATGACGGAGGTTGCCGAAGATGACTGTATCACCGTGGTGACACCGCCTCCGAGCAGCAGACCCTTGATCGGTGTATCTGTCAGTCTGAATAAAACCGGTTCGAGTTTATTGCCGGATGTAGCCTTAAGTCCGTCACCCATGAGGGTCATACCGAACAGGAAAAGGGCTATTCCCGAAAACAGGGAAATGATATCAGATATAGTCATCTTAATACCTCCATACAGACTATATTTTATCATCCGTACCTTAAATCTGAAGACATTCCAATGTTAAATCTATGTAAAAAAACAGGACCGGGTGTGCCGTGCGTGTTGAAATTTTATCGCAGCTGCGATAAAATTGTTATATGAATAAAAACATAAAACTATACGACCGATTGGAAACATACAGTCTCAATCTTCATCTTCTGAGCGAACGCTCCGGAGTTGCTTATTCTACTGTTTATAATCTGTTTACAGGCAAAAAAGATATATCCTCCGCAACCGGCGAAAGCCTGTATAAGATAGCCAGATTCCTCGGAATGTCAATGGATGAACTCTATCGCAGTCTAAGCACACCCAATGATGATCCCAAGCAGTTATTCCCGGATTTTCTGCTCATGTGGGAGGATGAAGTGATCTCATCCGTGAAGATCAGTGATAAAAACATTCACATAGACAGATATGTGATTCATCCCGTAAAACAGATCTTTTACAAAGATGATATTTCAAGGTTCGAATTCGGCGAGATCATAAGAAGCAGATGCTGGGATGAAAACAGACCCGACATAGATACTCTTCTCAGGCTCATAGGATTGAACGAATTCAACCCCTATGAGATATGCAGGAAAACCCACGGGAAAATGATCCAGGACGATACCTGGTTCAAATTTGAAGGTGAGACAATCAACTATGATACATTGATCGGGAGAAAAAATGCTTCATAGAATAGAAATAGAGCCCCAATATCTTGTTACCGACACAGGTACCAGTGATGGGACACAGATAAAATATTATAACGAAAAAAAATGGTATAAGATCGATCGTTACGGCGGAGAAGGTCTGTGCGAAAGTCTTGTTTCAAAAATATTGGAACTCAGTGATTACGATGAAAAAAATTTTGTTCATTATGATCCGATCATCATAAACGGTGAGCCCGGTTGCGTAAGTAATGATTTTTTATCAGAAAAAGAAAGATTTATAACTCTGTACCGTCTTCATATGAATATTATCGGAACAGATCCGGCTGTGCCCACCTCCAAAATGGATTATGATGATGCCATCGAATATATCATTGACTTAGTAAGATCATCTACCGGTTTGGATATAACCGGATATCTGGCCGATACATTCGTATTGGATGCACTTATCCTAAATGAAGACAGGCATTTCAATAATCTCGGAATAATATTTGACGGAAAAGAATACAGATCAGCACCGATTTTCGATAATGGGAAAAGCCTGTTTATCGGCAATTCCCGGTACAACCGTTCAAAATCAATCTCGGAAAATAAAAAGAATGCTTTTGCCAAAGCGTTCAGCGGCAGCTTTAATCTGAACAGAGATCATCTTTCCAAATATGCATCTCTGTCGCCGGATATCGGCAAGATAAAAAAATATCTCAAAACAAAAGATCTGTCTGTCGATAACGTATATTCCCGACTATACAAATTATGTGAAAATGAGTTTTTTTGCTAATGTGAACACTGATTCCGGAAAAAGGTCACAGTTTCCAATGCTGTAATCATTTTCACCTCATCGGTTAAAGCTTATAAAATGCGGAAAGAATATCTTCGATGTTCTCACCGGGAATGGTGCCGATTTTACCGAGAAAGACCTCAAACAGCAGTCCTTTCGTTCCATTTCCGGTCACGGCAATAAGAGTACGTATTATAGTTCCGCTGCCGTTATCATTGGTGGATATGCTGTAGTTCCAGGGTATTCCGTTTACCACGGCATTTCCGCCGGTCAGATCTGTTTGCCGGGTCTGAAGACGGACCAGTTCTTTATTCATCCTCTGTTCCAAAGTCATACCGGAAAATGCCTCAAGGTTCCCCGACACCGATTGAATACGGGAATTAAATGTTGTATCGTACCACTCCCTGCTTACCCAGAAAGAATCGGACGTATACTTTGAAAAAGCGATCCCAAGTTCCTTCATGGCAGACTTAAGACCTTTATTCTGTGTCCTTGACATGATCGTTCTTGTCATGACCACCAGAGATACAATAATGATAAAGAATACCATCAACAGAATAAATGCAGCACCCATTTGATAAGCCTCCTTTCAAACACATCTTATGATCACACTATAATATTATCCTTGATATGAATCCATCTCGGCATTTATCAGATCCTCACTTGAGGCCATCGCCTGAAGTGTCATGTCAAGAAGCTTATCAAGTTCCCATCCAAGCTGCTCAGCACCTCGTTCGATAACTTCCCTTGAACAGCCTGCGGCAAAGCCCTTACTCTTATATTTCTTCTTAAGGCTCTTCAATTCCATATCTTTGGTGCTCCTGGAAGGTCTCATGAGAGCGGCCGCCCAGATAAGTCCCGTAAGCTCATCAGCGGCGAAAAGAACCTTCTCCATTTCATGAACCGGTTCAACATCAATGGTCACTCCGCAACCCACCGTAATACCGTATCCATGGGAACATACGGAATGAATGATATCATCACTTACTCCGCCTTCTTTCAACATTTCCGGAGCCTTAAGACAATGATCATCCGGATACAGTTCAAAATCAATATCATGAAGAAGTCCGACTATCCCCCAATATTCCGCTTCACCCGAATATCCAAGCTGTCCGGCATACCACTTCATCACGGCCTCGACCGTTAGGGCATGCTGGATATGAAAAGGATCCTTATTATATTTTCTCAGCAATTCAAATGCTTCATCTCTTGTGATCATGATCAACCTCCCGAAAGTGTGCACAGTTTTCCACGAAGCTTATATCCTATTTTCTCATAGCAAGCGTTTGACGCGACATAATCGGCATTTGTATAAAGCATCGGCATATAGCCTTCTTCCAGTGCTTTTTCAGTCACCAGATATACAAGGTTTTCTGCATAATGCCTTCTACGATACTCCTCACGTGTATATACAAGCCCCAGCGAAGCCAGCTTTCCGTTCGGTCTGTAGGAACAGCTTGCAACATGCTTTCCCTCGCCGTTTTCCCAGAAGAAAAGATTCCTGTTCTTTACTGAGTATTCCGCTTTATCTCTGTAGTCTTCCGCACTCTGCTTATCGATACCCGTCTCTTTTGAAAAATGATCATAGATCGCAACGATCTCATCAACATCATCCATAGTGCATTCATGGATCTTTCCGTCAACCGCATCTTCCGGTTTTATGGGCTCAGGGCAATCATATGCGAACATATTCATCCATATTTGAAAATCCGTTCCGTCTGCTTTTGCTTTATTGATAAGATATTCAGCCAGATCATATTTGATATTAAAGGTGTATCCCTTACCGCCTGCAAATTCGTCGTTTATGATCTTATAGATGTATTCCTTCTCATCATCCGTTGCATCATCAGGCGTCCATATCCATACAGGATACGGTCTTTCGGAATGACATATGATCATTCTCTCATGATCTGTCATGAGAACTCTGCATTTTTCACCGATTATCTTTCCAAGGACAAAAAATGTATATTTATCTTTTTCAAGTAATTTATGATCTCTTTCGTCAACAAAACTATCCATGGTTCAATTCTTCTTTCCATTATCCATTATAAATCACACACCATAATATATTCTTCATCATTTTCATCTACCGTTCTGAATCCGGTATTCACTGTATAGTGATATTGCAAAAGACGGAGTATCATCATGATCAATCTTTCCGTCATTTACCTCAGTCAATCCAGCACAGCGCGACCCGCTTTGCGGACTTCCACAACCCTGAATCCGCCTTCTTCATATATTCTTTTAGGTGTATCTCCGTCGGGCCAGATATACACATTCTCTATACGTTTTTGCCTGCACCATTCCACATAATTGTAAAACAATGCCCGGCCGGCGCCTGTCTTTCTGTGTTTTTTTGACACGAGAAGATAATCGACACGGCAGGCTCTATCTGAGATGTGTCCGTATAACAGACCGATGACTTTTCCATTCAAAGAAGCCGCGAACATCCACCCACTCGGATAGGCAAGTGTCTTCTTTGCAACCTTGATCTCCCACGGCTCTTTTGCTTCGATAAATACATTTTCTATATCATCATTCCATTCCGAAACCCTTTTTACCGATATATCGGGATTGGGAATGATAAGATTATCGCCGGACTGAAGCATGTATTCCTGATCCTCGATCCAGCTCTTAAATCCGGCTGCGGCGAGCTCGCCTTTTATTTCCTCAAACCAGTTGTCATCCAGCATGGACTGATAGATGATCGGCCGGCTGCCTTTCATCTTATAGAATCCGGTGATATCCGTAAGCACCTGCCGAAGATCATGTATCCTGTCCTTATATATCACAGCATGATTGGAGTCGTAAGAATCTTTATTATCCGTATTATAAAAAAGAATACCGTAGTCCCGTTCTTCATACCCGGTGAAGATCATCGGGAACAGGTCCTCTTCAACATAACATTCCTGCAGATTCATCCGATAATCCTTCCTCGTTCATTATCAGCCACTGATCCATGCCCGGCCCCGCATCATCGTTAGGCCTAACCTTAAATCCGAACTTCTCATAAAACGGTTCTTTTCCTTTTGCCGAATTCAAGGTCAGTTTAACTTTATATCCGGGCTTCATCCCATCCCTCAGTTTTTGAATACTCGCTTCAACCAGTTTCCGGCCTATTCCCTGTCCCTGATACTCCGGATCCACTATGACATCCGATAAAAAAGCAATATATCCGCCATCCCAGAGCAACCTGACAACTCCGATGGCTTTTTCGTCATCACGCACACACAGGATCATATACGCTTTCTCTATGCAAGCCTCAGCCTGCTCAAGCGGGAATTCCACCCATCCGACCATTTTGCGCAATCCCATGTATTCTTCAGGCGTAATGTATTCTCCGTATTTGATCATAATGTATTTCCTCTTTCCGGATTAAGCAGATTTTCCCATTCTTCTCTCGTAATGGAGAATGCATAGGAAACAGTATTTTTCGGATCCGGATATTCCTTGATTTTTTTCATGCCATTTGCCATGGCGGTACGCCACGACCCTTCATTGGTATATTTCATATAGGAAAACAAAACATTGTATTCCGTATTTTGAAATGCCCAGTCGCGCACAGCGCCTGCAGCTTCCTTTGCAAAGCCACGACGCCAATATTTCTTATGAATATGATATCCGATCTCCGGCAGCATTTCTCCGTCGATATTCTGCATGGTCAACCCGCAATCACCGATGAATTCTCCGGTTTCCTTCAGCACCACCGCCCACAGCCCAAAGCCATACTCAGCGTAGTTTTCCAGGCTCCATTCTATCCAGCGTCTTGTCCTGTCCTCATCAAAAGGAGCAGGATAATGCTGCATCGTCTCGGCATCGGACATTATTTCATACAGTGCTTCAAAATCCTCCATGGTATACTCCCGGA
>JAEEGL013630784.1_pt1 | contig 10889 bp, 10 predicted proteins | sample 9134231 | NCBI WGS metagenome assembly JAEEGL01 (sample SAMN16246548, study PRJNA631951) | gut metagenome | biome: gut microbiome; feature: rumen; material: fiber-attached | host: Bos | place: Iran: Karaj | collected 2018-10
ACTCCTGTTCGGTGAAATGGGTTTTGCCGGTGTTGCGGTCGGTGTAGTTGCCGGGATTGACTCGCACCTTCTCCACAATGGTTGCAGCCGTCTCGGCAGCAAGGGGGTTGAAATGGATGTCCGCCACCAAGGGGACTGTACACCCCCGCCGTGCCAGCTCGTTCTTGATGTTATAGAGATTCTCCGCCGCCTTGACGTCGGGGGCGGTGATTCGCACCAACTCGCAGCCGGCTTCAACAAGGCGCAGGGTCTGCTCGACGGTGGCTTGGGTGTCCATGGTGTCGGTATTGGTCATGGACTGGACTCGGATGGGGGCTCCTCCACCAAGGGTGAGGTTGCCGATTTGTATTTGTCTGCTCATGGGGGTCGGATATTTCTGATTACTCTGAGTATTCTGTTTTTTCGGATTACTTTTTCGACTTGATATACACTTCGGTGGCACCGGCACCATAGAGTGACATGGGTGCATCGACGTACTGGACGTTGTCGTAGAGGTCGAGTTCGTCATGGATTTCGGTCTTCAGCACGCCGCGACCCACGCCGTGGATAAACACCACTTTCTTGAAGCCATTGAGCAATGCATGGTTCAAACAGGTGCGGAAGAAACGTTTCTGCAGCTCATGCTTCTCAATATCGCTGAGGCGTTCGGGATGGTCGGTCAACGCCTCGATATGCAGGTCCACCTCGGCCTCTCCCGGACGGGTCATGTATTGCAGCAGAACATTCTCATTGAGCTTTTGGGCATTGTGTGACTGTACCTGTGCCAGTCTTTCTTTCAGAGTCTTCACCTGATGCTGAAGGTTGGCAACCTGTGAGCGCAGGCGCACGTTCTCCTCGCGCAATTTGTCGACATCATCGTCATCCGCTGAGCCTGTGAACTTCGCCGAAAAGGTGGTTGCTCCCATCTGGTCGCGACCTTTCAGCTTGCGGTTCAGCTCAGCTTCTTTAGCAGCGGCCTTGCTCTCGGCCTCGACAGCCTTCTTCGCCTCCTCGGCGGTAGACAATTGCCCGGGGACATCCTGATTAAACACCTTGGCCACTCCGCTCATGTCGGCCATACGAATAAGCTCATTGGGCGGCATGGGCATATCAAAACCCGTATCGTCGCGCACAAACACGAAGTCGGGCGTAATCTTGGTGACAACACCACCACCGATACTATTGAGAAACTTTACTTTATCTCCAATTTGAAATTTTGTCATATCCTTAAAGTGAAAAGATTTGTAAACAAATTCATTATTTCTCAATCAACCAACTCGTCTGCCAGCTGCTTGAAATCAATGCCATCGAAATTGCCGCTCGACATCATGAGCAGGTTGGCACCCTTCCACGACATCCCACGCAACTCTTCGACCATCTGCTTGGAGTCGGTAAACACCCGCACCTTGTCATTGGCAAAGGAGGCCTTCACCTGTTTGGGGTCGAGGTTGGGCAGTTTTTTCAACTGCAAAGCATGTTGACTGTAATAGACAAATGGGACATCCGCATTATCCATGGTACCAGCATATTGCTTCAGAAACTCCGCAGTTAGGCTGCTGAAGGTGTGCAGTTCCATGCAGGCTACAAGCCGACGGTCAGGATACTGCTCCTTCATTGCTGCAATAGTAGCCCTCAATTTGGAGGGGGCATGGGCGAAGTCCTTATACACAGCACTTTCATCCGTCTTCTTCACCATCTCCAGCCGCTTGCTGGCACCACCGAAGGATTGGATGGCTTCGTTGAACTGTTCATCGCTGATTCCAAGAGCGTTGCAGGCATAACGGGCAGCGGTAAGGTTAAGGAGATTGTGCCGACCGAATATTTTCAGCGGTACAGGGGTCGAGCCCTCTGGTAACAAGAATGTTACACCATTTTCAACCTTATGATTCGGCACATCATAGGGTTGTTTGGTGATGTCTTGGCGATGGTTTTTCAACGCCACGTCGCGCACTTCGGGGTCATCATTGCAATAGATTAGTCTACCACCTGATTCTATGAGATTTACAAATTGTGCAAACTGGTCTTTATAAATCTCGAAAGTAGGAAATACATTGATATGGTCCCACTCTATGCCTGTGACAATCGCCACATGAGGCTTGTAGAGATGGAACTTAGGGCGACGGTCAATCGGCGAAGTCAGGTATTCGTCACCTTCCAGAACCATTACCTTTGCTGTCTCGCTGAGGCGCACCATCACCTCAAACCCCTCAAGCTGAGCGCCTACCATATAGTCAGCTTCCACTCCGCAGTGCTGCAGCACATGCAGTATCATAGCCGTCGTGGTGGTCTTGCCGTGACTGCCACCAATCACCACGCGAGTCTTCTCTTTCGACTGCTCGTAGAGGTATTCCGGGTAGCTATAAATCTTGATACCAAGTTCTTGCGCACGCAGCAACTCAGGGTTGTCCTTGCGGGCATGCATCCCCAACACGATGGCATCGAGATTGGGGGTAATACGCTCGGGGTGCCAGCCATAACTGGCTGGTAACAAGCCATAACGTTGCAAACGGCTCTTGGCGGGGTCGAAGATTTCATCATCGGAACCCGTCACATGGTACCCTTTAAGATGAAGTGCAATGGCCAGATTGTGCATGGCGCTTCCACCAATGGCTATAAAATGTACATTCATATTGTCTTCAGTTCTTTAGGAAAACATAAATAATATTTGGTGACTTGCTTTTCGAGGAAATGACGGTCAAGTTGGTCAGAAGCATCACCGATGTCGCGACAGGTGCCATCCTTGAAAAGAACACGGATTTCTTGGTCATTATAGTCGTATGCATGATTACGAAGAATTCCCGTATTGACAAAATAGTCGCTTTCATGTAGGCTGATGCCGTACAATGTCTGAGTCTTCTCACGTAACGCATCAATCACCTGAGGGTCAAAAGGTCTGTCTGCCACTTGGATAGCACTGATTTGTCTATTGACCAAATGCGCAGAAAGGGTACTGAGTACTTTGTCTCCATGCCACATCCATCTTTTCACGGCACTATCGATGTCGCTATCGTCAATCATGGCAAAACGTTCCAGCAACTGTGGCTGTTTTTCGAAATCTTGTTGCGTGTAGTGCTGCGAAAGGAAATCGAGCAATGGTGACCCTTCAATCCCCAATGCCTCGCCTCGAGCCACCAACTCGCGGGCACGTGTTAGGATATTCAAAAGCAGCGTATCGGCAGACACGACAGTTTTGTGCATATATACCTGCCAATACATCAAACGACGCGAGATGATGAACTTTTCGACAGAATAGATACCCTTCTCATCCACCACAAGGCGGTCATCCTTTACATTGAGCATGTTGATAATGCGGTCGGTGCCAACAATACCCTCGCTTACGCCAGTAAAGAAACTGTCACGACCCAGATAGTCCAGTCTGTCCATGTCGAGTTGGCTGCTCACCAATTGGTGGAGGAAATGTCTGGAATAGGTGTCTTCGAAAATGTGTATCGCCGTTGTCAGTCTACCGCCAAACTGCTCGTTCAACCGCTCCATGAAAAGTTTAGAACAAGCCTCGTGTGGGAGGTCGGCAATCATGCGTTCAGAAGTATGAGAGAATGGTCCGTGACCGATGTCGTGCATAAGGATGGCAAGCTTGGCACCCAACATCTCTTCGTCAGTCATCACCACACCCTTAACTTTCAGCACATCGAGGGCGCGAATCATCAAGTTCAACGCCCCCAAAGCATGGCTAAAACGGGTATGCATAGCTCCCGGATAAACCAGACAAGTGAAACCCAATTGCTTGATGCGCCGCAGCCGCTGGAACCACGGGTGCGAAAGAACATCAAAGATTATTTCATCTTCTATAGTCAGAAACCCGTCATACACCGGGTCGTTGATAATCTTGCGTTTATTAGTCATAACTGTTCCTCATCCAGCAAATTTCAAAAACAAAACTGTATCGTCTTGCTCCATCATCTATTTGCCTGAATAAAATGCAAAGATACACTTTTTCCCTCATTCAAACACTTTTTTTTACCATTTTGCGAATATTTTAGGGTAGATGTTCGTTTATTGGGAAAAAGCAACTCAAAGGGCACGACCCTCTACAATGCTAAAAACTATATATAATGAGCGAACAAGAATATACACAAACAGCCCAACAATGCCGCGAAGCACTCTACCGTTTCGCAGTCCGCTACACTGCCGACGGCGACGGAGCCTGGGACACGGTGCAAGACGCTTTCGTGGCACTATGGACGCACCGCGAGGAGGTGGAGGCCGATAAAGCCAAGGGCTGGATGATACGCGTGATGTACCGCCAGCTTGTCGACCAGCACCGCCGCGAGCAACGCTTCCGCAACTTAGCCCCCGAACTGGTAGGCGAAGAATGGTACAGCCAGCACGACAATTTCGAGCTGCACGATGCCATGCAGAAAGCTCTCAACCAACTTCCCGAACAGCACCGCGCCATCCTGTTGATGAAAGACTTGGAGGGATACCAGTATCAGGAAATCGCCCAACTCACAGGGCTTGATGTTCCCCAAGTGACCGGCATTCTCTACCGTGCCCGCATCAATCTGAAGAAAGCATACCTTAAGTTGAACAGCATAAACCTACACGCGATATGATAAACATGGACAATTACGAGGGCTATCTGTACCTCTATCAAGAAGGAGAACTGGACAGCACAACACGCACCGAGGTTGAGCGTTTCCTGCTGGAACATCCCGACATCCGCGAGGAAATGGAAACCTATTACGACCCCACTCTTGTCGTAACCGCCGAACCCCCTGCCCGCAAAACACACCGCATTGTACCCCTGTGGAGATGGGCTGCAGCTGCTTTTGTCGTATTTGCTTTGGGATATGGTATATGGGCTACAACATCCACTTCCTTAATAACAGGCAATGAATCATTGGTGGCTGAGAACAAACCTGTAAAACAGACAATACAGACAGAAACACCCTTTACGCCCAAGGCAACTCAAGAGACAACCACTCCCACTCCTATCCATCGGCAACGTACATTAGCCCCTTCGGCAACAATCATCAGTGTCCCCGATGATGTTCAGATACAGGAAACCATCACAGAACCCACCATTCCCGCAATCGAAGACATCAAGCCAGTATACACGGAACCCACCATCATCAATTGCCAACTGGCAGAAGAAATCATCCCTGTGGACAATCTTACTGAGGAAATCATCTTGGTAAACAATTTAGCAGAAGTAAAAACAACAAATTCCATTACCGAGACAATTATTAATTATGCTGACAACCGCAAACAACAATTCATCGATTACATTAAAGAGGAGTTCATCACCCTTGTAACCAAAGAAGAAACAGACAGAGCCATTTAAACAATCAGAATAATAAACAATAAAAACAACAATATCATGAAAAAGACAGCAATCATTGTGGCACTCATCGCCCTGTCGGCCATGGCCACGGCACAGAACCCTATCTACCGTCAAAACCTCAAGAATGAAATCCGCGTACTTAATGTATTCGGCGACTGCACTATCCTTCTAAAGTTAGACACCTGCAACTGGATAGCATACCAAGGCAGCGAAGACAATCTGTCCCAAAACTTCTTCACCGTCGTCGACAACATTGTCCAAACCACTGCTGCAGCCAACGGCAAGACCCTCTCCGTGGGTACCACAGCAAGTACAACCAACAATGCGTCCCCTCTTGTCATCGATGTTAAGGACAACGCAAAAGTAATATTTTTGGGGGACACCCTGCGCAATGGACACTACACACGCTCTTTCTACTCCGGCACCGTGGAGAATAAGAAAAAGGGTACAAGAACTGAATGGGGCATCACCATCTCCGACAAAAAAGACGATAGCCAAGCCGACACTGCCCGCGACTGGACCGGACTAAAAAAGTACACCTTTGGCAAACGTTTTCACAACCACTTCCAATTAGGTGTTGCACGTTGGATTAACAGCAACGGACTTGTCACCAACGGCCAATCAACCGACAGCCCATTTGCAAGCGACTACTCATGGCAGTTTGACTACTCCCTCTATATGGACAACCACATTGCGGCAGGCTTGGGTATTGAATGGGGCGCAAACATGTATCGGTTCGCCACACCGCTGATGTCGGGAGGATTCCAAGGCGACGACTACATCCTGCAAGTCGGCTCCTCCGAACTCCCCGGCACATGGAAAACCAATGCCAACGCCATGTATCTCGCTCTTCCCCTTCACTTCGTCTTCTATCCCAATGCCAAAAAGCACTCCTTCAATTTCCGGCTCGACCTCCTTCCGAAAATCAATATTGCAAGCAGAATGGTACAAGAGTATAAACACGTAAGTGACGATGTAACTGAAGAACGTAATTACTACAGAGACATGCCATTCAACCTTTTCAACCTCAACACCCGCCTCAGTGCCAACTTAAGTTTCCTTGGAGTATATGCTGAAATGGGAGTCACACCACTTTTCCACAATGTGAAGAAAGCCGATGGCTCTGCCTTCAATCCCTTCCACATGTCGGTAGGCTTAGTCTTAAACTTGGACGACTAACCAACCACCATATAACAAAAGCGACAGGGGCAAGTTGCTCCTGTCGCCTTTTTTCTCTACAAAGGATTATTACTGACGCAACATCTTGAAGAACTCCCACAGCACGATGGCGGCGGCACAACTCACGTTCAACGAATGTTTCGTACCCTGCTGAGGAATCTCAATGCTTCCGTCGCATAGGGGCAGCAGCTCTTCCTGTACCCCCTCCACCTCGTTGCCGAATATGACTGCAATTCTGTCACCCATATTCTCTGAAAGGGAATCCAGCATCACACTATCGTCAACCTGCTCAACGGCATAGACCTTATAGCCCTGTTCTTTCAGTTCCCGCACACAGTCTATGCTCTCCTCGTAGTACTTCCAGGCCACGCTCTCCTCGGCTCCAAGTGCAGTCTTGTGGATGTCACGGTGAGGCGGCGTAGAGCAAATGCCACAAAGGCAGATACGCTCCACACGGAAGGCATCCCCCGTGCGGAACACCGAGCCGATATTATTCTGGCTGCGCACATTGTCCAACACCACCGTCAGGGGCAATTTCTCAGCCTCCTTAAACTCCTGCACCGAAATGCGGTGCAACTCTTCCATCGTCAGTTTCCGTGCCATATCCCACAACTTACCTTATCCCACACTGCCTTCCAGCGAGATGCTCAGCAACTTCTGAGCCTCCACGGCAAACTCCATGGGCAGTTTCTTCAGCACATCCTTGGCATAGCCGTTCACTATCAAACCCACGGCACTCTCGGCACTGATACCACGCTGCTGACAATAAAACAACTGGTCTTCCGAAATCTTCGACGTAGTGGCCTCGTGCTCCAATATTGCGGTACTGTTATTAGCCTTGATATAAGGCCACGTGTGAGCTCCGCAAGTGTCACCCAATAGTAGCGAATCACATTGCGAATAGTTGCGGGCGTTCTCAGCGCTCTTGTTTATCTGTACCAAACCGCGGTAACTGTTCTGGCTGTGTCCAGCACTGATACCCTTCGACATAATGGTACTATGGGTGTTTTTCCCCACATGAATCATTTTCGTGCCAGTGTCGGCTTGCTGGTAATTATTGGTAACTGCCACGCTGTAGAACTCTGCCGTGCTGTCGTCGCCCTGCAGGATACAGCTGGGATACTTCCATGTCACCGCACTGCCTGTCTCCACTTGGGTCCACGAAATCTTGCTGTGCGACCCTTTGCAGATGCCGCGCTTGGTGACAAAGTTATAGATACCGCCCTTGCCCTCCTTGTCGCCCGGGTACCAGTTCTGCACAGTGCTGTACTTCACCTCGGCATCCTTCAGGGCAATGATTTCCACAATAGCAGCATGCAGCTGGTTCTCGTCACGCTGCGGAGCCGTGCAGCCCTCCATGTAACTCACATAGGCCTCTTCGTCGGCAATGATAAGCGTACGCTCAAACTGACCCGTGCCCTTGGCGTTGATGCGGAAATAACTCGACAACTCAATGGGGCATCGCACTCCCTTAGGAATATAACAAAACGACCCGTCGCTGAACACAGCCGAATTCAAAGCGGCAAAGAAATTGTCGCTGCTGGGGACCACCGAACCCAAATATTGTTTCACAATCTCGGGATACTTCTGCACCGCCTCACTGATGGGGCAGAACAAGATGCCCTTGTCCTCAAGCATCTTCTGCGATGTAGTCTTCACCGATACCGAGTCCATGATGGCATCATATGCCACCCCTGCCAGCTCCTTCTGTTCCCGCAGCGGGATACCCAGTTTGTCGAATGTGGCCAGCAACTCCGGATCCACCTCGTCGAGGCTCTTTTTTAGTTCCTTCTGCTTGGGTGCGGCGTAATAGATAATATCCTGATAGTCCACCTTGTCATATTTCAGGTGTCCCCAGTTAGGCTCCTCCATGGTCTGCCATTTGCGGAAAGCGTTCAAACGGAACTCCAGCAGCCATTCCGGCTCATTCTTTTTTTTCGAAATCAACCGGATTACATCCTCATTGAGTCCCTTGCCTATGGTGTCCGTCTCGATATCCGTGACAAAACCCCACTTATACTCCTCGTTGGTAACTTCCTGAATTATACTATTATTATCTTCTGACATAGCAATGTTTATTCGCTTAATTTTTCTGCAAATATACGAAAAAAAAACGAGCCAATAACATTTGTTTCCTCCAACCCAAATCGGTCATTAGGGTTTATGGCAGATTAGTATTTGTTTCGAGCAGATTGGCCGCATCGCTGGCGAAGACGTAGCGAGCTACGGCGAGACAGGGATGTGGACAAGATGCCGAAAGAAATGCTGATATGGCATAAACAGACCTTAAAAAGCGAGAAAGGATATAAAAGTCGGTCTAATGACCGATTTGGGTTCAATTCATGAAAGGCACACCCCAGTCTCACCCGGCTTCCGTCGGCAATGAAAAAATACACTATACCCAATTGGTTATTACAAAAAACCAATTGAAAATAAATCCTGCCTTTATTCGTTTTCATTGTCGTTTTTTTTCTCCGCTGGCGCTATCGAAGTGCCACAGGCACTTCTTCATCATCGGGATGCAGATGCTTGGTTGCTGATGGTCACCGCACTGCGTCTTCGGCTTGTACGGTGTTATGAAAAGTCTCACCTCTCCGAGGTGATTTACAGCAGTTCCCACAATGATAAAATGAGGAATGATTTATTACCAAATAGAACTAATTAGCAAATAGTGTCGTGGCGTTTTCCGAAACCGAGTCTCCTATAATTTCATTGACATTGGTTCCTGTCGTATCCGCCACAAATGAAATATTCACCTGTTTGAAACCAAAGGAGGAAAAGAGTGCTGTGAGCTGCCTCTTACCGTTTTCCTCAGCCGTGGCAAGCATGTTTTCCTCCATCACCAATTCCACCAGTTTGGCACGGGCCGCATTCTTGGTGTTAGCAACCTGATCGGGTTCCCATTTACCCTTCTCGCTAAAAATGCGGGTATCCGAAGAATTGGTAATTATATCCAATATCTGTGCCGTGGGAAGTGTCAGATTAATTACACTGTCGTTCACCACCTCGGTTTCCATTTTCGACAGGTCATAACCCATTCGCACCGTACCCCGCACTATCATAACGATATACTTGCGACCCAAGAACTGTTGCCCCTCGTCCTGCACCATCACCTCGCCGATATAGCTGGCCGTACAGAACTCCGATATCCTCTTCATCTCGGTGATGGTCTGGCCCAGCGACTCATAGCGGTTTTTCCCCTCTTTGTTTCTCTGAAGCACCAACAAAACCGCCACCACTGCAACAAGCGCCAGCAAGATAATAAAAGCCCAACGCTTCCTCGCCTTCACAAAACCCCACACCGCACCCCCAAAGCACTTCAATCCACTCCAACATTTAGTCCAGAAATCCTTTTCCGGCTCTTCCGGCTGTGCGGCATCCTGTCCCCCCTCGGCGGGTTCGCTTTCTTCCGGCGCCTCTACCACGGCAATCTCAGGCAAAGACTCTGGCTGGCTGACATTCTGCAGCTCATCCATCATGTTATCATTGTTTTCCATTCTTTCCCTCCTGTTTAAAAGTTATTTTCACATCCGTAAATCCGTTCTGGCGCAACAGCATCTCCATAAAAACGCCTGCATACAGCCGGGCATCCTTCAAAATCATTTCGGTCAACTCCTTGTCATGCTTCAGTTCCCACTCGCCCTTGGCGACAATAGCTTCGCGCTCCTCGACTTTGTATTCTGAGCGCAGAAACGACACCTTATTGTACAACACCTTAACGTCACCAGGTTTGATGTTGTAGCTCAACATTTCGGGCTGAGGTAGCTCCAGCGACACACTTTTGGTATGTTTTTTCTTGTCCTCGCTTATCCTCACCGACTCGGCGTCAAACTTATCCATATCGATTCCGGCCTTGATTACCGCCCGGATCGAAACAATAATCTTCCTGTCACCAAGAATCTGCCAAGTCTCATCACTGTTACTCACAATTTTCTGCACAGTATACTGAACCGTGCCCAATTCGGCAACCTGTTTAATCTTATGCTGCCAAGCACTTTCTTCTTCACTCTTGTGGCACGACTGCAACAACAGCACAGCCAAAAGCACCCAAAGCCATTGTACCGGTTTTTTCCTCATTTTTTTAACCTCCCCGTTTGTCTTTCAAAATAATACATACTTTTTTTCTTTATTGCACAACGTTAGTGAAAGCAACCCTTACCATTCGATACAACATTGTAATCAACGCTTTAGCCCAAAACAAGCACTTCCATTTACGTTATGTCACAACTGCAAAGATACAAAAAATATCTCACATACATCTTTTTTTGCCGTTAAAAATGGGTTTAACCCAAATCGGTCATTAGACCGACTTTTATATCCTTTCTCGCTTTTTTAGGTCTGTTTATGCCATATCAGCATTTCTTTCGGCATCTTGTCCACATCCCTGTCTCGCCGTAGCCCGCTACGTCTTCGCCAGCGATGCGGC
>JAEEGL014282527.1_pt1 | contig 10889 bp, 3 predicted proteins | sample 9134231 | NCBI WGS metagenome assembly JAEEGL01 (sample SAMN16246548, study PRJNA631951) | gut metagenome | biome: gut microbiome; feature: rumen; material: fiber-attached | host: Bos | place: Iran: Karaj | collected 2018-10
ACCCTGCCCGACTCCTGGGACGCCCTCTCGCGGGCGGCGAGGCGAGCCGCCGCCGCCAGCACCTGCGGCGGCAACGGCTCGGGCGTCATCTCGCCGAGCGGGCAGAACTGGTCCGTCTCGAAGAAGAGGCAACGTCCGAGCAAGCCGTTCTCGAGCGCCTTTTCGGAAAGTGCGCGGTAGAAGAATTTCGGGATGCCTGTCGCCAAGAGCGAAAGATGCGGCTCGCGGATGAGCCGTACCTGCCCGTCGCCCGCGCGCTGGCGCATGGCGTGCGCGCCCCGCGCTTCGGTGAAGAGGCGCAAAACCATCTCGTTCAGACGTGACCCGCGGGAGTCGAATCCGCGCATGGCCGTGAGGAGCGTATCCGCCTCGTCCGTCTGCAGCAGAAGCGTGGGGCTGGCCGCCACGGCATCCTCCAGCCCCTCTCCGGAGGCAATCGAGTCCGGGACGGTGTGGAGCATCCCCACCGCCTCCGCGAGACGCTTGTTCACGACGCGCGGCTCGTCCTTGCCCATGCCCGTATCGGCCAACGCGGCCAGATACAGGTTCGTGCGCGTGCCGCGCATGTCGCGGCTGGCGCGCCCCGCAAGGTGCGCCAGCATCGCGAGGGCGCCCGCGAAGGCGAGCACCTCGTTCGGCCGAGGCGCCGTGCGCATCGTGTACTCCTTCAGCCCATTCACGAAGCCGGGCATGTCCATGAGCTCCTTCGGCAGCGGACCTGGGTCCACGAAGTCAAGGCTCTTTTGCATTAACTGACTCTGTTTCATTTCTTTTTTCCTTTACAGAATGCGGGCGCAACCGTCCAGGGTTGCGTCCGTGGGTTGGAGAAAGGCCGAAATGGACAAAACAAAAAGAACACCTCACCCGAGGTGTTCCCGCTTGGATGTTTTGCCATTTCCGGCCAGAGACACGATTGTTCGCTGTCTCCACTTTTACTATTTATACGACGACCTTCGGAGAAATCGGAAGCACTTTCTCAAGAACTTCATGTATGCCCAACCCCTTGAAATACGCAGCTTCCCGCATCTCACCGCCCGCTGTCGCCGGAACGATTCTGAACGGCATTCGCGCGGAGGCTTGACTATCCATCCTCATGCGACTATACTCGTACGCATGCCCCGCTCAAGAAACAAAGATCCGCACGCGATCCGCCCCGGAGGCGTGATGCGCATCTCCGTCGACGAGATGGCCCGCCGCTGGCATCTTTCCGTTCGCCGCGTGCGCAAGCTCTGCCAAGAGGGCAAGATCTTCTCGGCCCAGAAGGTTGACGGCGTATGGACGATTCCCGAGACGGCCGACCGACCGATCGACGGGCGTTCCTACCGTTACCGCCGCGTCCCCGAGACGCTGAAGGACGTCGTGCGCCATGCGGATGCGGCGCTGCGCGACGCATATGGGCGCCGGTCACAGTTCTCGCCATCCAACCGCATGCGTTTCTTCCTGCAGGGATCGGCGTTCCACCTGCACAAGCTAGCCCCATCCAGCCTCACGTTCGCCAACGTCCAGGAGATCGTTGCCGGGAAAGCCGTCGGCGGCAAGGAGCTTGAAGACCAGCTGGCCGTACTTTGGCATGTGGCGGCGATCAAGCATGTCTTCGAGGCGGTGGGGCAGTGCAGACGGCTCTCCGTGCGGTTCGTGGAAGAACTGCGGAGCATCCTTTCATGCGGCAGCCCGGACGGGCGCGTGCGGTACCGCAAGGGGCTGGACGCCAAGGGCCGAAACGCACGCGACCGGTTGACGGAACTGACGACACGCCTGACCGGAAGCGTAATGCATCCAATCGTGCAGGCGGGAACATTCCTCATCGACTTCCTGTTGGCAAAACCCTTTGAGGAGGAGAACGAACGCACGGCCTATCTCGTGGCGAACTTCCTCCTGATGAAGAACGGCTATCCGCCAATCGTCATCTACCGCGCGCTCTTCAATGCGGCAAACGCCTATCATCGGGAACGGCGGCGGATGATCAAGAAGGACAAGACCGTCTCGCGAATCGGTCTTCGAATGCCGCCCCGGTACTTCCTTTCGCTGAGGGCCGGATTCTTCACGGCCGTGGTTGCGCGCGCCGTGCGCTGGTCCTGCAAGAAAGACCTCCACCTGATTCAAGAATGGCTTATTCGATCACATGCCAGAAGTAACGAGATCCATGCCGGTTTTGACGAGGGGTTAATCGGCGGGAGTTAAAATGGATAAACTTCAGTGCTTTGACAGGTTCGGCATCATTTGCTACAATAACGCCAAAAGATTGGCCAGATTGTTTAACGGTCATGCGCCTGGAGTAGTAAAATGCCTGTCAAGACAAAAGAAATGGTTCCTTGGGACAAACACCTTGATGAGGTGCATGTTGTTTGGCGTTTCTGGAAAGTGGCGGTCTGCGGCGCCGTGCTGCTGTGCTTGGCCGGATGTGGCGAGGGACAGGCTGCGGCCGATTCTGGGCTGAAGGACGAGGTAGCAAAGCTTCGGCAGGAAGTGGCCCGGCTGAAGGACGAAGTGTCACGGCAGAAGGATGCTCTTCGCGACATGCACCGTCGGGCTGACATGTCGGAACGGAACCTGCAGCGGGAGATGTTTCGTTCGTCTGCCGGGACGAACGGCGTTGCGCGGACGATGGGGCGGAGGGGAATGCCGTCGCGTGAAGAGATGGAGGCGCGTCGGAAGATGATGCAGGATCCTGAGATGCGTAAGAAGCTCGAAGCCGAGCATAAGGCGCGGATGGAGGAGCGGCGTCGTCTGCACGAGGAGCGCCGTCGCGAGATTGAGAATCGTCGCCGCGCTCGCCCGGCACCTGACGCCGCCGTTCCGGAGAAATGAATTGGTGTATTTTCCTAAGTAGACTTTTTACAACAAGAAAGAGAACTAATGGAAAAAATGAACAAGCTCGTGATGTTCGCCGTTGTCGCGGCGGCAGCCGCCTGCCCGTCATTTGCGTTGACGGAGAAGGTGGGGGATTACATGTGGACGTACACGACTTCGTCGTGGACAAACTACGAAGGTAAGGTTGTTGTTGAGGCGACGCTCGGCGACGGCACGAACGCATGTGTCGCGCCCGCGCCCGTTGGTCGGATTGCCCTCCCCAAGAAACTGGGTGGTTGTAGGGTGACGGGGCTTGCGAACTATGCGTTCAAGGGGTGTGGCGGACTGACAGAAGTGCAGATTGCCGAGAACCTTGACTGGGCGGACGAGAAGGCGTTCAACGGGGCAACCGCGTTGGAGCGAATCGTCGTGCTGAATCTGAACGAGTACTTTTTCTCTTACGATGGTGTCCTGTATGCCGGCGATTGGAACGGGGCGGAGCTGGTGCGCGTGCCGGAAGCCTACGCGAAGCCAGACTTCACGGGGCTGACGAAGCCAACGGTCGAATATGTCTGGCCAGAGGCGTTCCGCGACTGCGCGAACCTCAAGACGGTTACGGTCAACTACTATTCAATGTGGGGGCTGGGAGATGCCACGTTTGCGGGATGCGCGTCGTTTGAGGAGTTCATATGGGAGAGCGAGTTCGAATATGACGGTGAAAAGGATTGGTATCCGTCTTGCGTCAGGGATGGCGTCCTTTATGATGATGAGGGTACGCTTTTGCGTTGGCCGACGGCCAAGCCATTCACGGGGATTCCTGACGGGACCCAGTACGTGTATGATCTTGCCTTTGCTGGCAACATGACGGTGTCGACCGTGACATTGAAGAAGACAGGCGGCGAGTGTGACGATTATTGGCTGGAAATTTCCCCTGTGGCTTTCATGGATTGTGGGAACCTGAAGACTATCGTCTATGAATATGGGGCCGAACCTGATCTGCTGTGGACCTTGGAGGATCCCGATTGCGAGACAGGCGTCCATCTGGAAAAGGTGATCTATCCGTGGCAGCCGATAACCGCAGAGGAATGGGAAGGGTACGACTATCAGGACCATACAGGTGGCGTGCATCATGTGACGGGCTATATAGCCGACTTCAAGGCCGACTTCCCGGCGTCCGCGGTCGTCTTCGAGAAGGCGAAGGATCCGAACCTGGGGGCGACGAACATGACTTTTCCCTACACGACGCGGTGGATTGATCTTGAAGCATACGACTTTGAGGCGTATGCGGACACCCTGACGACGCTGACCTTCGACGGCCCAGCCCCCGAAGGATTGTGGGAGATTCTTGATATCTGTACGAACGTGACGAAGATCGTCTACTCCGCCAATCCCATTTATCGGGATTACGACGGTAACGAGTGGATGGGCTGGAAGACGACGATGGTGGAACTGGAACAGACGTATACCAACCGCTTCACTTTCGAGCAGGGAGCCGTGCCGACCGAGCCGCAATTCTACTTTGAATGGTCTTGCGAGAACGAGTTGAGCGCGTTTTATGGCGACGATGATGTAGTCTATCCCTGCGTGTGGCCTGCGCCGAAAGGGGAGCTTGCGATTCCGAACGATTTCTGCTATGCCGGGGGCGAGGCCTTCAAGGGGCTGACGGGTGTCACGTCGCTGACGTTGCCGAATGGGTTTGAGTTTTCCGATGAGGCCCTTGACAGCTTGGCTACCTGTACGAACCTTGCAGAGATCAACATGCCAAGACCGAAGTTCTACTTGGACTGGTGGTACGGCTTCTATTCGTATGACGGGATTTTGTATGATGAAGAGGGGAATCTTGTCCGTGTGCCTCCGGCGTGGAAGGGTACGAATCTTTTCGTAAATTCATGGTATTCGTGGGAGAATGCCCTTGTTGGATGCAGAAATATCCAGACGCTGTCGATTTTCAGTCCCGAAATTCTATTTGATCTAAACCTGACGGGGTGTGATAGTCTGACGGCATTCGCGAAAGCGAATACGGTCAGCTATAACAGCCCGTGTTATGACGATGATTACTACTGGGACGGATATCAGATTGTCGACGGTGCGTTGTACGGAGATTATGGCGATGGTCTCCTGTCGCTCGAGTTGTGGCCGCCCGCCAAGAAGCCCATCGTGCTGGCGAAGGGCACGTCTGAGGTATATTCCGATGCGTTCCGTTTCGTAATTGATCCGCAGTCGGTAACTGAGTTTGAGATTCCTGTCGTGGATTATGGCTATGGCGAGGTTGAGAATTGCGAGGTCGATCTCTGGGATCTGGCGGAAGAATACGGGTTCACGGGAATCCGCAAGCTAGTCTTTCAGGGTTACCCGGAAATCGATTCCGACATTCTGAATGTCATTTCGAATCTGACGGAAGTCGTCTATCCCTCGCATCCTCGCTATGCGGCGGATTGGGCGGATGTGATTGCCAACTTTGCGGATGCTGGTTCTTCCGTGACGTTCACGGCGCAGACGCCGTCCGAAGCAGAGTACGTGTATTACCTAGATGTCTGGGACGAAGACGACGACGGCAACATCCTTTACGGCGAATGCTGTTTGGGTAATGGCGAATTGCCGTATGCGTGGCCGTTGCTGAGGGGCGCGTATGTAATCCCTGGGAAAATTGAGAATTGTTGCGTGGTCGGGGCGTATGAGAACGCCTTTGCCAACATGACGGAACTGACGGAACTGACCTTCCCCGGCTCGTTCTATTCGCTAGATGCTGGCGAATATCTGCCTGGCGATTGGGTTTGGGACGAAGAGACGCAGACGCACGCCTACGTGACCAACGGCCTGCCTGCCGTAGTTTATTCGCCGTTCACGGGCTGCGTCAAGCTGGCGAAGCTGACGTTCAATGGATGCGTGCCGGAGAACCTTGCCGAGGCGCTGAAGCAGATGCCATCCGTCAAGGAGGTGCGCTATCCGGCCGTGCCGTGGTACGGCTGGGCCGAGTTCATCGATGCGTTCAAGTTGGAACACCCCGATGCTGACGTGACGTTTACGCAGCTCTCGTACGATGAAGAGGACGGGGCATACTGGGCCATCGACGACAGTTGTCTTTACGGCTACGAGGCGTGGTTTGACGGCGAAGGCCGGTCGCAGGTATTCCCGGGCGTCTGGCCGATTCCGTCTGGCGACGTCACCGTGCCGCGACAGGTGGCCTATATCGGAGAAAACGCATTTTACGGCTGTTCCGGCATCACGTCGGTCATTCTGCCAGATACGCTGGAATGCTTGGATGCTTGGGAGGATACGCCCGGCTTTTGGGACGAGACGAACAACACATGGGTTGCGACCGGTGATCCTTTTGTCGTTTCGCCGTTTACGGGATGTGCGAACTTGGCAAAACTGACGTTCAACGGTAGATGCCCTGACGGGCTTTTTGAGTTGCTGGCGCTGACGCCGTCCATCCGCGAGGTCGTGTATCCAGCGACGCCTTGGTTCGCGGATGGCTGGGCGGAATTCATCGCGGGGTTCAAGGAGGAGTATCCTGATGCGTCCGTGACGTTCACCCAGGCAGGGATGCCGACCGAACCGACGTTCAGCTACGAGTTAGACGTCTGGGACGAGGACTACGAGGGGAACCCCATTGACGGCGAGTGCTGGCTAGGCGACGGCGAATATCTGTTTGGCGAGTCATACCCTTATGCGTGGCCGTTCCTCTCGGGCGTGTACGAAATTCCGGAAAAGATCGACAATTGCCGCGTGGTCGGAGCGTATGCGAATGCGTTCGCCAACATGACGGAATTGACGGAGTTGGTTTTCCCCGCCTCGTTTTATCAGTTGACGGCGGGCAGGTATGATCAACATGTTGGATTCTTTATTAGCCCCGAAGATATTCAATCGGATGTAGTGGTAATACTCTTTGCGTCGAATGTGAAAAAAAGCCTTCGTCGTGCGAAGGTGTGCCTGTCGGGCGGAACAATGGTCTACTGGCTGACTCTCGAGGCAGTCGGCGATGGCGACGAATGGTTCGGGACTTGTGACGTTTGGTGGACTGGGGCGTCTGAAACCATGCAAATCCATGTCAAGGACAATCAGATTTCCGGGAGTTTTCTGGGGTCTGAGTTGGTATTCGGAGGCACCCCCCAGACATTTACCTATTCGCCGTTCACGGGCTGCACGAAGCTGGCAAGGCTGACGTTCAACGGGTCGTGTCCGGACGGATTGGCGGAAGCGCTGGTGCAGACGCCGTCCATCAAGGAGGTGGTCTATCCCGGTACGCCGTGGCAGTTGGACGATTGGAATGATTTCATTGCGGACTTTACGACATCCCATAGTGGCGTGACGTTCACGATGGCGACTTCTCCTGAGACACTGTGGAACATCGAATGGGAGTATGACGATTACGGAGAGAAGTACGGTTATCTGTACGGCGAAGCATGGGAAGAGGGGACTAATCCCGTAACGCGGGTCGGCATTCCCGGCGTTTGGCCAGTGCCGGCATCCGGCGAGCTGGTGGTGCCGGAAGGCGTGGTTGAGATTTATGATGGTGCGTTCGTCGGCTGTTCAGGGGTGACAAAGCTCGTCCTGCCGGGAACATTGGAGTACATGGATGAGGGTGTCCTTGCGGATCTGCCCGATCTCCAGCGGATCGTCGTCTCCTCCGCGGTCTGGACAAACGCAGAAGGAAACGTCCGTTACGCCTGGTATCGGACCGACGAGAACGGGCTGCTCTACGACATGGAAGGTGGCCTCGTCTTCTGTCCGCCTGGCATTCAGGGAATGGTCGTCTTGGGCGATGACTGTTGGAATGTCTACGAAGGCGCTTTTGCTGGCTGCACCAATGTGACGGAACTCGTGCTGTCGGGCGAGAAGGAAATCTACGACGAGGCGTTCGCGCCCTGCACGGCGCTTGAAAAGGTTACGGCTGACGTGTCCGTGTACGGGCTGGCCTATGCGTTCGGTCCAGACCAGCGCGTTGCGCTCACCCTTCGTCCTGAGCGGTGGTGGGAGTGTGACTGCGAGGACGAGAACGGCGAGTGTCCGTGCGATGAAGACGTGTGCGATGAGACCTGCGGTTGTCCGGGAACGTGGCACGCGAACGGCTTTGTTGAAGAGTGGTTCTTCGAGGATGCGGATTGGATTGCCTCGCTTAAGGTCGAAGATGGCGTTTGGGGCATCGCTGAAGGGGCTTTCTGCGACTGTTCCAACCTGACGGAGGTGGAGATGCCTTCGTCGCTCGACTGGATGGGCGAGGGCGTGTTTGCCGGCTGTTCGAACCTGGCGAAGGTCTGTTACTACGGCAACGCTCCGTACGGTTGCGAATGGTTGTATGACGGTACGCCTACCACCCTCGTGAGCTACGTCAAGTACGGAACGACCGGATGGAACGGATACGAGGGCGATGATGCTCTTCCTTCGCCTGCTGTGTGGCCGGTATGGGGCTGGGATGACGAGCGGGACGTTGCGGAAGACGAGACGGCTCGCGCGGTGGTGCAGGCGACAGCTGCCGTCAACTATTATGTCGACGGCGCGTTATATCAATCCAGCGAAATCTACGTGGGGACGGTTCCCGAGTTGCCGGAGATGGAGAAACCTGGCTGCACGTTCAGCGGTTGGTTCAAGGACGAGGCGAAGACGGAGGCGGCCGATCTAGATGATGTGATTGCGGCATTCGGCGATTCGCGTACGTTCTACGGCGCGTTCACGCCAAACGTGTATACGCTTGTGTTCGATGCGGCGGGCGGCAGCGACGTCGCGCCCATCACGCAGGACTTCGGCACGGCAGTGACGCCGCCTAATCCGCCGACCAAGATGGGGTATACGTTCGCGGGATGGACCCCGGCCCTGCCCGCGACAGTCCCTGTCGGCGACACGTCCTACACCGCGCGTTGGGCGGCGAACGGCTATGTCGTGACGTTTGACGCGAACGGCGGCAACGGTGAGATGGACAGCGAGTCCTGGACCTACGACGCAGCCACTAATCTTGCTTCCTGCGGATTTTCGCGAATCGGTTATACGTTCGCGGGCTGGGCGACAAACGAGACCGGCGACGTCCTGTTTGCCGACGGTGCGACGGTCTCGAACCTGACGGCGGTTGCCGGCACTCGTGTGACCTTCTTCGCGATCTGGAACATAAACGAATACACGCTCGCGTTCGATACGGTGGGCGGCAGCGACGTCGCGCCCATCACGCAAGACTTCGGCACGGCGGTGACGGAGCCTGCGGCACCGACGAAGAAGGGTTATACGTTCGCGGGATGGGTGCCCGAGGTGCCAGAGACGATTCCGGCAGAGGACATGACCTGTACCGCGCAGTGGACGCTGAACAAGTATACGCTTACGTTCGACACGGCGGGCGGCAGCATGATCGCACCTGTCATGCTGGACTACGGCACAGCTGTGACGCCCCCGGCAGCTCCCAGAAGAAAAGGTTACACGTTCACCGGATGGACTCCGGAGGTGCCGGCAACGATGCCGGACTCGGATGTGAGGTTGACCGCGCAGTGGAAGGCCAACCGGTATACGGTGACGTTTATCGCGAACGGAGGTACGGGCACGATGGCGACGCAGACGTTCGCCTACGACGCGGAGCAGCACTTGTCCGACTGTGCGTTTGATCGCGCGGCATACGAATTTATCGGCTGGTCGTTGGCGGCAGATTCGGATGAGCTCGCCTACTTCGACGGAGAGAACGTCCTGAACCTGACGGCAGCGGCGGACGGCAACGTGACGCTCTACGCGGTGTGGGAACGTACCACCTTGTGGGCACCGGTCGCCACTGGCGGCGGTTCTGCTAGCGGAGGTTCCGCCGCCGAGACGGAGTCGGGCAATGCGGCGTTCGCCGGCGAGACGGCCGAGACGTACGATGGTTATGTCTATACCGAGGACGGCGTCCTGAAGGGTACCGTCCAGGTGAAGGCCGCGAAGGCGAAGCTTGATCGCAAGACGGAGAAGACGCTCTCCAAGATTACGGTTACGATCCAGTTGATGGGCGAAAAGAAGGTGACCGCGCGAGGAAACCTCGACGTGGTGACGGCCAAATTCGACTCGGATGCTGGCGGACGCGCGTTGTCACTCGCCCTTGGGGCGGACGGTGTCACTGGCACGTATGGTCCGTATCTTATCGATGGCGCGCAGAACAAGTTCATGTCTCGCGACGCGAATGACAAGGCTGTGGGGGCGGCGGTGCTTGCCAGATGGCAAGGTGTGTATGCAGTCGCTTGCAAGGATGCGGCCGGCTGGAGCGGGTTCTCGTTGACGGTTGCCGCAAAAGGTAAGGTCAAGGTGCAGGGCGTGCTGGCGGACGGTACAAAGGTGTCCACGACAAGCCAGCTGCTTGTTGGCGAAGGTGGCGTTTGCGTCATTCCGGTGGTTATCGCGAAGAAGGCCAACGTGGCGTTCAACGTGTGGTTGACGGAGGACGGTATGGAGGTCGTCGGCATAGACGGCGAGGTCGTCGTCGGACGTCTTGGCACGCTTGCGGGTGGTTCTCGGTTCGGTCTGGAGGTAGAGGCGTTCTGCACGCTCTTGGGCGATAGCACGTATGCCGACTATCTGCCGGGCGGCGTGACGGTGGCGCAGAATGGGGCGAAGTTGATCGTGGCCGACGGTGCGAAAGCAGGAAAGGTCCAACTCGTGCGAGGGGCAACCCTGCCGAGCGAGGTGGATGTCGACAAGGCGGGTGCGAATCCGTCTGCGCTAAAGTTCACTTATACAGTGAAGACGGGCCTGTTTAAAGGTACGTTCAAGGCGTATACGCTGGTGAACGGTAAACCCAAGGCGGTCTCGGTGACCGTAACGGGCGTGATGGTGGGCGGTACGGGCTATGGCGCGGCTGCCATCAAGAAGGTCGGTGGTGTACCGGTGGTTATCGGTGTCGCCAAGTAAGTGCAAGCAAGTTGGCGCAATGGAATGGAGGATGGGGTCGATCGCCCCATCCTCTTTTTACGCGGCATAGGCATCAGCGGCAAGAATTTTGATATACTGTCGGCATGAAAACGACAGCACTGGAGTTCTTGGGAGCCTGCGCGGCGGCATTGGTCGCGGCGACGGGAATGGGCGCGCCGCTCGAGGCGGGGCTTGGAATAAACGGCAGCGTGCGCGTGGGCGGGAAGGGCGCCCAGCTCACG
>JAEEGL016255427.1_pt1 | contig 10889 bp, 8 predicted proteins | sample 9134231 | NCBI WGS metagenome assembly JAEEGL01 (sample SAMN16246548, study PRJNA631951) | gut metagenome | biome: gut microbiome; feature: rumen; material: fiber-attached | host: Bos | place: Iran: Karaj | collected 2018-10
CACCCACAATCTCGAGATAAAAAAACTTGGAAAGCAGAACTTTCTTTCACCGCTGACCTCGGACAAAAAGGTCTTTTCGGCTCAGATGGTCCCTGAGGACGAGCGTGTCCTCGCCTTCATTGACAAAAGCATGGTCGAAGCGATCCAGAAACAGGATCTGCCTATCCCGTCGTTTGAAAAGGCGGGTCCCAGACAGCAGCTCTTTTTCGAACCCGGCGAAACGACATCCGCAATAGTCACATGCGGCGGTATCTGCCCCGGTCTCAACGCCGTTATCAGAGAACTCGTAACGATGAACTACTACCGCTACAACAACCAGAGGACTCTGGGCATAAACTACGGCTATGCCGGTCTGGTCAAGGATCTCGGTCACGAAATCAGACACCTGACTCCGGCGATGGTCGAGGACAAGCAGCTTACCGGCGGCACGATGATCGGTACTTCACGAGGCAATCAGGATCCGGAGAAGATGGTGGACAGGCTTGACGAACTCGGAGTGAACATCCTCTACACGATCGGCGGCGACGGCACACAGCGCGGCGCGATCGCCCTGATCAATGAGATCGAAAAGCGGAACCTCAAGATTTCAGTCATCGGGATCCCGAAGACAATTGACAACGATATCAACTATATAGAACGTTCATTCGGAACAGAGACAGCCTTCTCCGAGGCATGTGACTCGATCGATTCGGCATACACCGAGGCGATTTCGATCAACAACGGGATAGGGATCGTAAAACTCATGGGACGCGAATCTGGCTTCATCGCAGCAAACGCGACGCTCGCAACAAGCCAGGTCGACTTCTGCCTGATCCCGGAAATGGAGTTCAGAATGGTCGGCGACGGCGGATTCCTTGACTCGGTCGAAAAGAAGCTGAGACGCAAAAAGCACTGCGTTATCGTCGTTGCCGAGGGCGCAGGTCAGGAGTTTGTCAGAGATCCGGAAAGGATCCAGTACGACGCTTCCGGCAATGCAAAACTCGGAGATATCGGCATTTTTATCAAAGAGAAGCTCAAAAGCTACCTCAAGGCAAAGGATATCCCGTACAGCATAAAATATATCGACCCGAGCTACATCGTAAGATCCTGCCCGCCCACACCGAACGACTCGATCTTCTGCTCGCAGCTCGCCCAGATGGCGGTCCATGCCGGAATGAGCGGCAGGACAGGCATGGTCGTAGGATATCTCAACGGCCAGTTCATCCACATCCCGATGGATCTCGCCACATCAAAACGCAAAAAGATCGATATCAACGGCCAGCTCTGGCTCTCGGTCCTCGAAAAGACAGGTCAGCCGACAATCATGTAACCGCAGATGTCGTTGAACCTGCTGAACAAGAGAGCCTTCGGCTTCAAAACACCGGATCTTCTGAACGACAAGCCGTCAAAGGCGATTTTAACTCTCGCGATCCCGATCATTCTGCTCAACATCTTGAAAAGCGGCTTCAACATCGTCGATATGTTCTGGCTGGGAAGGCTCGGGACCGACTACATCGCAGGTGTGAGCGCATCGATCTTCATGGTCTGGTCGACACACGGACTCACGGCTCTCGTAACCGTCGGGATCGTAGCCGGTATCTCCAGGAATATCGGACAGAACAGGCTCGAAACAGCCAGAAGCAACACCTTTCAGTCGCTGAAATACGCAGCATTTGTCGGGGTCTGCCTAACGGCTCTGCTGTACCCGCTGATCGACCCGCTCGTCGATATGATCGAGCTGCAAAGCGTTGCGCGTGAGGCAGGCGTAAACTATCTGGTCATAATGATCGACTCCTGCGTCGTAACCTTTCTGGTCTTCGCGCTGCAGGCCGTCTCGATCGCCTGGGGCGACACCAGGACACCGGTAAAAATCACGCTGATAACCTTCATCATAAACGTGATCCTGAGCCCGATACTGATTTTCGGGATCGGCCCGATACCAAGGATGGAGACAAAAGGCGCGGCATTTGCAACGATCCTAAGCTTTATGGTCGCCTCGCTTCTCTACATCAGGATCATCATAAAAAACAACTGGATCCAGACAAAAAAGACAGGCGAAGAGATCCCTTTCCTGCGCTACATCACGCTCGGATATCCTGTCGCACTCTCGAGTATGCTCTTTTCGATCGTCTACTATTTTATCGCAAAGGTGACGGCAAACTTCGGCTCTGCTGCGATCGGAGCAATGGGGATCGGACACAAAATCGAGTCGCTCCCCTACAACTTCGCACGCGGTTTCGCCTCCTGCGTTTCAACATTTGTCGGCAGGAATCTGGGGGCGAACAAACCCGAGCGAGCAGTCGAGGCGACGGATTATTCAATAAAAATGGTGCTTCTATTCACGCTCATCTATTCGACGCTGACAATAGTTTTCGCGACCGAATTCATCTCGATATTCAACACTGATCCGGAGCTGATAAGCCACGGCATCGATTATCTTTTGTTCGTCATGCCGGTCGAGGTCATCGTCGCCGGTCAGATCGTCATCGAAAACGGCACTTTTGCAGGGTCAGGCTACACAAAACCCTCATTTTACGTAGCGCTTCCGATCACAGTCCTCAGAGTGCCTGTTTCATGGTTCCTGGCGATCCGTCTCGGACTCGGTTCAAAGGGGGTCTGGCTCACGATCGCCCTGACAATGGCTCTCACAAGCATTATTTTCTGGATCTTATATCGCAGACACAAGTGGACCTCAGTTAAGATCTGAGGCTATTTTATCATCTCAAGAAACTCCTCTTCCGTGATGATTCTTACGCCGAGTTCGCGTGCCTTGGTATATTTGCTGCCGGGCTTTTCTCCCGCTAGAACGAAGTCGGTCTTTTTGCTTACGCTTGAAGAGACCTTCCCGCCAAGTGACTGAATTTGTTCCGAAACTTCATCCCTAGATCTTGAAAGTTCACCGGTCAGGACAAAGGTCTTGCCAATGATCCCGCCCTCTGATTTAGAGTTTGCCGGCGTTTCGTTTCCAGAAGTTATCTCGAATTTATCCAAAAGGTATACGGACATCCGTTTGACTTCGGGATCGGCCAAAAAGGCCCTGATCGTCTCGGCACGGCTCTGGTCGATGTCGCATTTTCTAAGATCCTGAAGTGTCAGATCGTTGGAAAAGAGCTGCTCTGCCGTGTAAAAACTCCCAAGCTTGTCGAATGTCGCCTTTGAGATGCCGCCTATTTTGGAGAACTTGAAAAACTGGTTAAAAAAGCCACTGAAATCAATAGATTGTTTTTTCTTTTCAGGGTACTGTATCTCTACCTCAGCAACCAGCTTCTCAAGAGTTTCACGGTTGTCGCGGAAGAAATTTTCAATAGATTTTCTTGAAGTTTCGGCAACTCCGTTTATCAGGTTCAAAGTCAGACTGCGCTCAGGCGTCTCTTCGGAAAGCTCCTCCAAAGTGAAATATTTTTCGAGTTCAGAGGCAAGATACTCTCCGACATTGTTTATCCCGAGAGCGCACAGAAAGTTTCTGAATCTTATTTTTCTCGACTTTTCGATCGCCTGCATCAGGTTGTCTACGCTCTTAGCACCCCAGCCCGGCTCGCTCGCCATGAAGAAGAGATATTTCTTCAGCCCGAAGATATCCGCAACCGACTTCAGCCAGCCCGCTTCATAGAAAAATTCGACCTGTTTTTCACCTAAACCGTCGATATTAAAGCACTTTTTCGAGACAAAATGCTTGATCGAACCGACAATGTGGGCCGAACAGGCAAGGTTGTCGCACTTGTAGACCTCGGTTTCGCTCTCCTTGACAAGCGAAAGCTCGGACGAACAGACCGGGCACCTCTCAGGCGGCTTTATCTCCTGCTCCGAACCGTCGCGGAGCTCGCTGATAAAGGATGTTATTTCCGGGATCACATCTCCGGCGCGGCGCACATAGACGCTGTCTCCGATCATAAGCCCCTTTTCGCGAATCATGCTGATGTTGTGAAGCGTAGCCCTTTTGACAACGACACCGCCGATCTCGACAGGCTCGAGTTCGGCAACCGGAGTGACGACGCCGAAGCGGCTTACCTGCCAGGTCACACCAAGAAGTCTGGTCGTCTTTTCGATCGCCGGAAGCTTGTAGGCGATCGCCCACCTGGGAGTTTTGGTCAAAAATCCGGCAGCAAACTGCTCGGAAAATTCGTTCAATTTGATTACAAGTCCGTCGATATCATACGGCAGACCAGCCCTTTCTGCAATTTTTTTATCAATAATTTCACGAATTTGCTCAATTTTATCAATTTTAGTGAAATTCGGTGTCGCAAATCCAAGCCCCCGGAAAAAGGCATGAAGTTCCTCCTGTTTTGTGAGAGGCAGATCGCTTATGCCGGTTATCGCGTATGCAAAAAAATTGAGTTTCCTTTCGGCTGTGACCCTGGGGTCAAGCTGACGGAGAGAGCCCGCCGCTGCGTTCCTCGGATTTGCGAAAAGCTTCTCGCCGCGCATCTCCTTCATGCGGTTAAGCTCTTCAAAGCTTTCCTTCGGCATATAGATTTCGCCCCTGATTTCGACAGTCTCAGCATCGCGAAGCTCAGGGATGTCGAGCCTGACACCCTTTACCGTTGCAACATTTTCCGTAACGTTTTCACCGACCTGACCGTCTCCGCGGGTCGCCGCCATGGTGAATCTGCCGTGATTATATAGGATGTTTATCGCAAGACCGTCGATCTTCTCTTCGACAACGAAACCGTGGGGAGCGAACTCGAGACGGTTGAAAAAATCCTCGACCTCTCCGACGCTGAAAGCATCGTCAAGAGACATCATTTTTTCAGAGTGCGTGACCTTTGAAAATCCCTCGCGGACAGTGCTTCCGATCCTCATGGTCGGCGAAAACTTCTGCTTTAAAGCGGGATTTTTTTCCTCAAATTCGACAACCTCCCTGTAGAGGGCATCATATTCGAAATCGCTCATAAACGGGTTGTCGTCACGATAGTACGCTACTGAAGCCTTGTTAAGTTTCTCTATTGTTTCCAAGTACTTGTCAAAATCCATCTGACCTCCGGCTAGTCAAGCTTTGCACCGGCTTCTATAAGAAGCAGCTCTATCTCCTTCCGGTTTTTCCCGAGAAAAGAGCTGATCTTCGTGCCGTTTTTTGATGTCTGATTTACGTTAGCACCGCGTTTGACCAACTCCCTGACAACTTCGCTGTTGCCCGCTCTGACAGCACGCATAAGCGGTGAAAAACCATAGGAATCCTGCTTATTTACATCTGCACCCAGCTGCAACAGGGTCCATACGACTCCGGTGTTGTCCTTATCTATCGCTGACATCAGCGGAGTCAGTCCGTCATCACCGGCACGGTTTATGTCGGCACCGGCCTTGACCATAGTCGAAATCATGCCTGAGTTTCCTCTCTCGACCGCCTTGATAAGCGGTGTTGTACCGGCAACAGGGATATTCAGATCCGCCTTCGCCTGAATGAAAACATGCAGGAGCAGCTCATCATTTTTATCGACAACAAAAAAGATGAGCGGGATCTGGTGTTTTTTGTGCTGGATCGTCGAATCAGGACTCATCCCCGCGTCGAAAAAGAGCCTGACGATATCGGATTTGCCCTCTTTCACCGCCCTTGCAAGATCTAGTTCAGTAAAATCATATCCAAAAATTTCCAATGATTCTTTAGCCTTATATGCACTTACCGGAACACGTTCCTTTTTTTCGCACCCGGCATACAAAAAAAACGACAAAAGCAGCAACACAAGAATTTTTTTCATTTTCCTTCCCTTTTCCGTATTAAAAATCAACAATTTCCGGTTTTTCATCAACACTCATGGTGTTTCTCAGATTCATGTCGTAAAAATCACCTTCGTAAAGGTAACTGTAAATCAGAAAGAAACGTAAAACCTTCTTTACGTAATCTCTGGTTTCAGCGTAAGGAATCAATTCTATAAAGACATAACCATCTGATTTCCCGTATCTTTTCAACCATTCAGAGACCTTGTGCGGCCCCGCGTTGTATGCCGCGACCGCAAGAAAAAGATTTCCGTCAAAACGCTTCAGGAGCTTGGAAAGATACCATGCTCCGGCGCGGATGCTATCCTTTGAATCGAGCGGATCGGAGATATCCATACCGCTCTGTTCCTTTATTTTTCTGAAAGTTTTCGGCATTACCTGCATAAGCCCCAACGCCCCTGCACTCGAGAATAGCAGCTTGCCGTAATGAGTTTCGGCTCTCATTATCGAATATATCAGCTGCGGCGGAATGTCGAACTCTTCGGAGCACTCCATAACTTCGTCAAAAAACGGAGTCGGATATATGAGCTTCCACTCGTCCGCTTTGCCCCAGTGCGGTGAATATGTCAAATCAGGGATCAGTTTGTCGTAGTAGTACGACGAAGTTTTCGAAGCCTTTCCGAGAAACGTGTTGTAGGTAAGATGGATCGCCGTAAGGACCTCAGAATAGATCGAAGAGAGGTCGTCGATCTTTTCCGCAGCCAGACTGATCCCTAAATTATCGAGCGCCTCCGACTGTTTGGAGATGCTGAACGAGTTTACCGAGCGCATAAACGCGACATAAAACTCGACACCCTCGTAGTTCTCTTCATTCAGAAAGTGGTTCAGCATCTTCACGGCTGCACTCTTTTTCGCCTTCTGCGAAATCTGGGAAAGCAGCTTCAGCAGATCCTCCTTTACCGCCGATTCGGTGAGTATGTTACCCTTCCATGCTTCGACTTTTTCCGGCTCATGCCGCCACTTCCTCTCTTTGAAGGCTTTATGGCTGATACTGTCCAAATACAGGAAATCATAATAGGAAATTACCAGTTTGTCGTTTCCGGCCTTGCAGGCGCCAAGATCCTCGCCGCACTCAGGCGCAAAGATAAAATCCGGTGACGGGGAAAGTCCGTTGAGTCTTGAAACATAGTTCAAAAGTCCTGCGATCGATTCGTACGCCTTCCTTCCTCCCGGATAGTTGTTAGGATTGAAGCTCTCGTCCAGAATAAAGTTAGACCAGAGTTCGTAAGCCTTCAGGGACTCTCCCTCGCGAAGATAGATAAGCCCCAGTTTATAGAGCGAAAGCATAAAGTAACGCGATTTCGGAGACTGAAAAACAAACTGCCTGAAGATCTCTTCGCTCCTCTCAAGCTGCCCGTTTTCAAAGAAAAGAAGAGCTGCTAAAAAGAGGAACCTCTCTTTCTGGGAGACGTTAAAACCATTTGAATTATCGAGCAAAAACTGTGCGGCATCGATATCTTTGCCCTGCTGCAGGAGCGTGCGGTATCTCTTTTCGACTATTATGTACCGGTCCTCAGGTTTCTGCTGTTTCGAAAGGCTGTCATCCAGAATCTTCAATGAATCCTCATAACGTTTTTCACCGTTAAGGTAGTTTACGACCTCTATTGCAACAGGATAGCCGAGAGTAAGAAAATCCTCGTTGAAGAGCTCCTTCAGCCGACCCGATTTATTCAGGACGGCAAGCCATCTGACGTAATAAGCTGCCCCCGATGTCGGCACATTTTTCTCCTTTTTGAGAGAAACGAGACGCTCGAGAAGCTCTCCCGCGAATCTCGAATGCGGATATTTTTCGAGATAATCGATATACTCGGGGATAAACTCCGTCGAAGGTTTACCCTGCTTTTCAACTGCAAGGATCCTGTTGTAGGCGACGATATGGCTCCTCTTCACCTTGAGAGACCTGTCGTACGCCTCCAGCGCAGAGTCGAACTGCCTGCGGTAAAGCGCGATATCGCCCCTCAGCGCCTCCAGATTTTCCGAGATATAGAAAACCGGGTATGAAAGCCTGATCTCGTCAAGGATCTCCGTAGCCTGCTTGAAGCGTTTCTTCGCCATCAGGACCTTAAGGTATACCGATTTGTAGTAAAGTGTATTTTTAGTATTTTCAGGTAGTTTCAGGATCAGTTTATCAATATTGTCATACTCTCCTTCGCTCAGAAGCTTTTCGATTTCCTGAGTTTTTGTAAGTGGCGGAGCCGGTTCTGAAGGTAACGGGGCAGCCGCTGCAGGCTCCTTGGCAGACTCAGCAGGCACCTGTGTCGGATTCGGCAACTCTTCGGCAAAAATCGCCGGAAAGAGCATCAAAATTGAGATAAAAACTGCAGTCCGGAGCCTCATCTCTCCTCCGTGAGTCCGTCAGTGGTGGTAACCTGATCCGTTAATTATCGAATAACCGCGGTAAATCTGCTCCAGCAGAACGACCCTTGCCAGCTGGTGCGGCAGAGTCCAGGGAGCTATCGAAAGGGCGAAGTCTTCATTGACCGGATCAAAACCGTACGCCCCGCCGACAACAAAAGTAATATTTGCATGAGTTGCCAGAAGCTTTGAAAATTCCATCGAGTCCATTGATTCGCCCTTCTCACGAAGAGCCACTAAAAAAGAGCCGGAAGGTATTGATTTTATTATTGCTTCCGTCTCCAAAGCGACATTTCCCTTCTCCTTGAGTTCAATTACGTCGACCGCCGAATAATTCTTTATCCGTTTCTGGTAAAAATCATCCAGCTCCTTGAACTGCGACTTCAGTTTCCCGACAACTATTACAGTTATTTTCATTCGGAAATATAAGCGCTTACATCAACTCTTTCACATTTTGCCCAGATATCCTCAAGACCGTAATGGTCCCTCAGCTCCTCAAGCATGACATTAACGACAATGTCGCCCGCATCGACAAGGATCCACTTCGCACTGATTTCGCCCTCAACAAGGGGTTTCGAATAGCCGCCGTCCTTCAGAGCACGCATGATCCCGTCGCTCAAAGTGATATTGTGCTGCGTACTTGTACCGGTCACAAAGACCATAAAATCGGTGTAGCCTGACTGGCGCTCCACATCGAACGCAGTGATATTCACACCTTTTTTGTCGTAAAGAGCCTTTAAAACCGTCTCCAGCTTCTCATTCCTTTTTATCATCTTTCTTCCCCTTCTTTTCATTCTTTTTCATGATATTGACAGAAGAATCCAGCGTTCTCCTGTGATACTCCTCGTTGTAGACAGGTTCCGAGATATCGGAAATCTCTTTCGAGAGAGTCCTGCGCCCGTGGATCTCGAACGAAACGTTCTCGTCATCGAAGGCAAAGCCGAGATCCATCTTCATCTCTGCGATGACCATCGTCTGCTCGGGGAAAAAGAGCGTCAGAGTTCCCTTGATATTCCTCTTTTTCTTTCCGGCGAAGCTCTTTATCATCGAATCATCCTTCATCTCCTCGGTCCCCTGAAGGTTTTGAAGGTATCTTTTTTCAGGAAGCGGAGCTCTCTTTATCTGCTTGTCGCTGAATTTGACAGTCACAAGATAGCCCTTCTGAGAACCGACCTTCCAGGCCTTTTCGGATTCGATCTCGGCATTTTCGCGAAGTATCGTGTAGATCGACGGGATAGCCTTGAAGATGTTGTCGCGCAGAGAGCGGTGCTCGCCCATGCTTACCGTCTTGGTAAACTCTCCGCCGAACTGCTTCCTGTAGAGGAAGTTATCCTTCCAGACTATCTCCCAGCCCTCGTTTTTATTGTTCTGGAGCTGCATGGAGAAGTTGTTTTTCGAGTCGCTCCGGTACGCGGAAGACTCCTCAAGGACAAGCGTTCTCGCCTCGTTTTCTTCAGTCGCGGGAGTTTCGATTTTGTACTGAAGATAGTGTTTAAACGAGTGAACTCCGTCCTTTTCAATAAAGTACGAAACAGGCGCGTAGATCAATTTTTCCAGTTCATCCAACGAGTTACGGAAATTCGACTCGTCGATTTCAGGCGAATACTCCTCTTCGTCCAGAACACGCCATTTGCTGACTACCTCCTCCTTGTTCCCGCAGGAGGTCAAAAAAAACAAAAGAAGGAAAAAAATCGTAAAATTGCTTCTCATATCACCACCCTAAATAAAACAATATATTTTAGTGATTTCGCCTCTAATAGCAAGGAAGCAAACCGAGGAAAGAGATCGTCTGTCTATTTTTGATATTTCTCAATCACGCATTCGTGGATTTTCGTCGTTTTGCAAAATTTCATCAAACCCTCTCAGTCGCTTCGCGACAGCTCTCCCGAAGGGCGAGCCGAGAAGGGCGAGCCAAGCCAATACCTGCCTCCCGCTCAGGGGGAGGTGTCATCGTTGATGACGGAGAGGGAACGCCCGCCCCTTCAAAAGGCGGACGCAAAATAGCTTCGCTGCGCTAAAATTGCGGTCTCAGTTCTCCTACCTGACACACCTGACACTGCCATCGTAGATCTTATCGATGTCGTAAACATACCCATTATTGAAACACGCACACCATGCGAAGTATGGACTATCTGAGCGAATAGAGGAAGACCACAACCAAACGTTGTCATCATCCCCAAGTCTGCTGTAATAACCGCCGTTATTCCTTCTATCTTCACAAAAACAATCCAAATTACTGCAATTGCTTGACAAACAATCAGGATCTTTAGCGGGACACAAACCGCCTGTTTGTGAGACGGAACAATTTTTTATAAGTGTCCTCAGCTCGTCTATTGTAGGCAGTCTCCAGTCACTATAGCCGCATTCAGTCAGGTTGTTGCAATAAGAAACGGCACTGTCCCAATCCATAGAATCAGAAGATAGCGACGACCACATTTTGCCGTCAACTGTTGAATTTGAAGCCATCCACATAAGATCATTGCTGCCGTTAGGATAACCACAAAAATATTGTGTATTGTCTTCGCATTTGTACATGCCGTAGGAACAGATTCCGTCATCAACGCTGTTTCCGTCTCCACAGCTTATGGCAAAAATCAAAGCAGCAAACACTGCAAAAACAACCAAAATTTTCTTCATTTTTTCCTCCAGTTTGTTGTGCGGCATGTAGACGCCATAATATGACGTCTCAACGCGTAACGATGCGCCGCAAAGATAATAAAAACCGGCAAAAAAACAAATGTTTCGCTCTACCCGAAATTTTTGCGTAAAGTCGCCAAAATTTCTGGCAGAAGTCTCATCGATCATTTTTCAGTGATATCCTTTTATATCCTTTTGATAAAATA
>JAEEGL016635352.1_pt1 | contig 10889 bp, 12 predicted proteins | sample 9134231 | NCBI WGS metagenome assembly JAEEGL01 (sample SAMN16246548, study PRJNA631951) | gut metagenome | biome: gut microbiome; feature: rumen; material: fiber-attached | host: Bos | place: Iran: Karaj | collected 2018-10
AAAGGTATATCCCGGATTTCCTTCGATCTCGATAGATTACGGTGTAATGGAAAAATCCGAAAATATATATACGATTCCGGGAAATTTCGGCTGGGACGATGTGGGAAGCTGGCTGGCTCTGGAAAGAATTCAGAATTCAAATGAATTCGGCAATATAATCGCGGGAAATGTTATCACTGTCGGAACCACGAACTGCATTATCCAGGGAAAAAACAAACTTATAGCTACGGTTGGCATAGAGGATACAGTTATAGTGGATACCGATGATGCCACTTTGATCTGTGCAAGAGATGCTACGGCAGACATAAAGAAGGTGCTTGAAAATTTAAGAATATGCAACAGGGATGAATACTTATGATCAAAAAACACACTGCCGCGGCGGTGTGTTTTTTGATTGTATACATTCAGTATATATGCTATACTTTACTTTGTGTCTAAAAATTTTTTGTGAGGCGGGACAGGAAGAATGCAGTTGAATGCTTATGCAAAGGTTAATCTTGGACTGGATATAACCGGAAAGAGGTAATACGGATACCATGAGCTTAATATGGTTATGCAGACCATAAGTATCAGGGATGTCATTACTCTTGAAGTGAATCCCGAAACCATGGGAAGCACCGAGATGGGTACCATTATGCTGACCTGCTCGGACAGATCGGTAGGAAAGAAAGAAGATAATCTTGCTTATAAGGCAGCCAGGCTTTTGTATGAGGAATTTCAGATCACTGATCATCTTGATATAGACATAGAAAAGAATATTCCGATAGCGGCAGGACTTGGCGGCGGGAGTGCAGATGCGGCAGCGGTATTAAGAGGTCTTAATGAGTTTCTTGGCCTTGATCTTACAAATGAGGAGCTTATTGAAAGAGCGGCAAAGATAGGAGCTGATGTTCCTTTCTGTATAAACGGAGGAACTTCGGCTGCAGAGGGTATAGGTGAGGTTCTCTGTCCAATGATGACACCGAGCGGACTTACAATGGTACTTGCCGTTCCGGACATCAGGGTGTCTACAAGAGAAATATTCGAGGCTTATGATAAAGAGGAATTTAAGGGCAGAAGACCCGATATAGATAATCTCAGGGCTGCCATAGACATGGAGGATATAGGGTGTATACCCGAATTCATAGGAAATGTTCTTGAAAGCGTTACTATTCCGAGGTATCCGATCATAAAACAGATCAAGGATGTGATGATGGCAAGCGGTGCTGCAGGTGCGCTTATGAGCGGCAGCGGGCCGGCAGTGTACGGTCTTTTTGTGGATGATGCAGCGGCGGAAAAAGCTCTTGGTGCAATAGAGGCAATGGGGCTGACCGACAGAGTCTTTCTGGCCGGTTTTGTGGAGAGCTACGGGCAGCAGTATTAATAGACGGTATTAATATGGAGAGGGGCGGGTATGGGAGAAGATACCCTGGATTATTTTGATAATGACGGTTTTTTGCCGTTAAGGGATGTAGTATTCAACAAATTAAGAGATGAGATACTGTACGGAAAGCTAAAGCCCGGGGAGAGGCTCATGGAGATAGCTATTTCCGAAAGACTCGGTGTCAGCAGGACTCCGGTTCGTGAAGCTATCAGAAGGCTTGAGCAGGAAGGGCTTGTTGATATGTATCCCAGACGTGGTGCCCAGGTTAAGGGTATCACGGAAAAAGCGCTTGCGGATGCTCTGGAGGCAAGGAAGACTCTTGAAACCTTTACGGTAAATGCCGCCTGCTCGAGGATCACGAGGGCTCAGCTCAATGAACTCAAGGCGGCAAACGAACATTTTCGTGAGACCATTCAGGCAAAAGAGGCAGTAAAGATTGCTTCGGCCGATGAGAAGTTTCATAACATTATCATAGATGCCGCGGGAAATAAGAAGATAGAAGAAACACTGTTTAACCTTAAAGAGCAGCTGTTCAGATACAGATATGCCTATCTTGCTTCATCTACGGATCACCTTCATCTTGCCAGAGAACACGATATGCTTATTGATGCGATAGAAAGGGCAGACAGCGATCTTGCTGTGGAGATCATAAAGCTTCATATTGAGCAGCAGACGATGCAGCTGTATAAGCAGATAAAGAAATCATGATGGAAAATAAAAAGGCGATAGGGGTTTTTGATTCGGGCGTCGGAGGACTTACGGTTTTTCGTGAGCTTATGAAACAGATGCCCAAAGAAAGGCTCATATATTTTGGTGATACCGCCAGAGTTCCCTATGGTTCAAAATCAAAGGAGACCGTAACCCGGTATACGGAACAGATAATCAGATTCCTGCTGACCCAGGATGTCAAAGCAATAGTCACGGCCTGTAATACGATAAGTGCCCTGGCTTTGGATGAGGTCGAAAAGGAACTGGATATACCCATAATCGGTGTGGTAAAACCCGGAGCCTGTGCAGCAGCCGGGAGGACGAAAAACGGTATAGTCGGGCTCATCGGAACCGATGCAACCATAAGCTCGGGAATCTATGAAAGAGTTTTGAAAGATATAAAACCGGAGATACGGGTGTTAAAGAAGGCCTGTCCGCTTTTTGTTCCTCTGGCCGAGGAGGGTCTGATAGATGATCCGGTTACGACAGAGATAGCCGGCAGATATCTTGCCGGTCTTATAGATTCCGATATAGATACATTGATTATGGGATGTACCCATTACCCCCTTATAAAGGATACAATTAAGAAGGTGGTGGGAGAAAGGGTGGAGCTTGTCAATCCGGCCTATGAGACTGCTCTGGAATGCAGGAAACTGCTGGAGGAGAACGGTCTGCTAAATGAGTCGGATATAGAACTTGGTGAGACGCCCTACAAGTTTTTTGTAAGTGATGAGGCAGAAAAATTCAAGACTATCGCAAATATGATACTTCCTTTGGGAATTTTGGGGGCAAAGAAGATCCCCATAGAGGAATACTGATAATGCCCGCTGAAAAAGCCAACTGCCTGGTGCGTATTACAGGTCATAAAGATGCTGAAGACATAGAAGGCTATGGAAGACATCATATAAAAGACGGCAGGCATTATGTTTTTTTTGAAAAAGAGACCGAAGGTATACAGGAAAAGTTTTCTCTGAAATTTGATGGGGAAGGTCTGGAATATTCGAGGAACGGGGTGTTAAAAAGTGTTGTCGTACTCAGAACCGGCAGACAAACCAATTCGCAGTATATAACACCCTACGGTCAGTTTGAAATGGGTTTTTTTACCACTTCATATGAAGTAAGTGAGAAGGACGGATATCTGGCTGTAAATGCCGAATATGACATGACGCTTAACGGACAGATGCATGAATCCGGAAGGATTATGATAGAGGTGGAGGATAGGAGGTAAGGTTTTGAGCAAAGGTTTGATCATATTTTTGATAATTCTGGTTGTCTGTATAGGGGCTTTGATAGCTCTGTACTTTCTCGGAAAGAGGATGCAGAAAAAGCAGGCAGAACAGCAGGAACAGATAGATGCTGCGGCGCAGACGGTACAGATGCTTATAATTGACAAGAAAAAGATGCGGCTGAAGGATGCCGGGCTGCCTGCCATTGTGATGCAGCAGGCACCTAAGCTTATGAGATTCTCGAAGGTGCCGGTTGTGAAGGCTAAGGTCGGTCCGCAGATCATGTCATTTATCTGTGATGCGAATATTTTTGATTCCGTTCCTGTTAAGAAGGAAGTAAAGGCAACTGTCAGCGGTATATATATCACAGGGGTAAAGGGAGTCAGGGGTTCGATAAAGGCAGAGCCTGTGAAGAAGAGTAAATTTGCACAGTTTAAGGAAAACCTCCAGAAGAAGGCGGGAGCAAAGCCGTTAGACAGCTGAGAGGACATCCGAGGGCATTTTATCAGATATAGACATGAGATTATGGAGGAGGAAATATGGCTGAGAAATTTGTTGAAAATATAACTGCAATGGACGAGGATTTTGCGCAGTGGTACACGGATATCGTAAAGAAGGCTGAACTTATAGATTATTCCAGCGTTAAGGGGTGTATGATTATAAAACCCGCCGGTTATGCAATATGGGAGAATATCCAGAGGCAGTTGGACGAGCGCTTCAAGGAGACGGGGGTCGAAAATGTTTATATGCCCCTGTTCATACCGGAAAGTCTTCTTCAGAGAGAAAAGGATCATGTTGAGGGCTTTGCTCCCGAGGTTGCATGGGTGACGATGGGCGGACTTGAACCTCTTACGGAGAGGCTCTGCGTGAGACCTACATCCGAGACACTTTTCTGTGATCTCTATAAAAATGATGTTCATTCCTACAGGGATCTCCCTAAGGTATATAATCAATGGTGTTCGGTTGTGCGCTGGGAAAAGACTACAAGACCGTTTTTAAGAAGCCGCGAGTTTTTATGGCAGGAAGGACATACCATACATGCAACAGCTGAAGAGGCCGAGGAGCGCACGGTGCAGATGCTGAATGTCTATGCGGATTTCTGCAAGGATGTTCTTGCAATTCCCACCATAAGGGGAAGAAAGACAGATAAGGAAAAATTTGCCGGTGCCATAGAAACCTACACGATAGAAGCGATGATGCACGACGGAAAGGCACTTCAGTCAGGTACCAGCCACAATTTCGGCGACGGTTTTGCCAAGGCCTTCGGTATAGAATTTACCGATAAGGACAATAAGCTTCATAATCCGTTCCAGACCTCCTGGGGTGTATCTACCAGGATAATAGGTGCCATAATCATGGTGCACGGAGACAGCGAGGGTCTTGTGCTTCCGCCCAGGATCGCTCCGACCCAGGTGGTAATAATCCCTATCCAGCAGAAAAAGGAAGGGGTTCTTGAGAAGGCAGGAGAGCTCAAAGACAGGTTAAAGAAATTCAGGGTTAAGCTGGATGATTCGGATAAGAGTCCGGGATTTAAGTATGCCGAGCAGGAAATGAGAGGTTTCCCGTTAAGGATAGAACTCGGACCCAGGGATATTGAGGCCGGAAGCTGTGTTGTGGTAAGGCGCGATACAAGGCAGAAGTATACAGTGGCTTTTGATGAAGTAGAGTCTTTCGTTGAGAAGATGCTTGATGAGATCCATAACGATATGTATGAAAGGGCAAAGAAGCATCTTGAAGAGAGCATATATGATGCAACAACTTACGATGAATTCAAAAAAATCATCGATGAAAAGCCGGGCTTTGTAAGAGCCATGTGGTGCGGAGATGAGGAATGCGAGGATACTATAAAGGCAGATACCACAGCAACCTCGAGATGTATGCCCTGGGGAGATGAGTCAAGAATATCGGAAACATGTGTCTGCTGCGGAAAGCCGGCTAAACATCTGGTGTTGTGGGGCAAGGCGTATTAAGGAGCGGTCAGATACAGACATGAGTTTACAGAGGAGGATAAACATGAAGGTTTTGGTTATCAACTGCGGTTCATCGTCACTTAAATATCAGCTTATAGATGCCGATAAGGATACGGTAATGGCGAAGGGACTCTGTGAGAGGATAGGTATCGACGGCAGTAATTTCGAATATAAAAAGGATGGGGCAGAAAAGCTTTCCAGACTTACGGAAATGAAGGATCATAAGGATGCGGTTTCCGTGGTCATCAGCGCTCTTACAGATCCGGAAAACGGAGTTATAAGCTCCCTTGATGAGATCGATGCAGTTGGACACAGGGTCGTTCACGGCGGTGAGCGGTTCAACAGGGCCGTTTTGATAAATGACGAAGTTATACAGGCTATCGAGGATGTGAGTGATCTTGCGCCTCTTCATAATCCGGGAGCACTTATCGGTATCAGGGCCTGCATGGAGCTTATGCCTTCATTGAAACAGGCTGCGGTATTTGACACGGCCTTTCATCAGACAATGGGGGCTGAAGCATATCTGTATGCCATTCCCTATGAGTATTATGAGAAATACAAGGTGAGGAGATACGGCTTCCACGGTACGAGCCATGCCTATGTTTCGGAAAGGACAGCGGCTGTACTTAATAAAGATATAAAGGACCTCAAGACGGTTGTCTGCCACCTCGGAAACGGAGCATCCATATCGGCTGTTAAGGGCGGCAAATGTGTGGATACTTCCATGGGTCTTACTCCTTTGGAAGGTCTTATCATGGGGACCCGTTCGGGAGATATCGATCCCGCAGTCATTACCTTCCTTATGGGAAAGGAAAATCTTACGGGGCAGGAGGTTATCGATATCTTAAATAAAAAATCCGGTGTACTCGGACTTACGGGAATATCCTCGGATTTCAGGGACATAGCCAAAGCTGCTTTAGAAGGAAACGAAATGGCTGAAACTGCACTTCAGGCGTATGCACTCAGGGTTGCAAAATATATCGGGGCGTATGCGGCAGCAATGAACGGTATTGATGCCATCGCTTTTACCGCAGGAATCGGAGAAAACCATGCAGGAATAAGAAAGAGAGTCTGTGACTATCTCGGATTTTTGGGTGTTAAGCTTGATGATAAGGAAAATGAAAGCGGAAGCGATGAGAGAGTAATATCGGTTAGCGGAACAAAGCCCGCGGTGCTGGTGATTCCCACCAATGAAGAACTTTCCATTGCCCTGCAGACACTGGCACTGGTAGATTGACAGATGGATTTTAGGCTTCCCGAAAAGGTAAATACTATAATTAAGACTTTAAAGAACGCAGGCTTCGAGGCATATGCCGTCGGAGGCTGCGTTCGTGATTTGATATTAAACCGCAGACCTAACGATTGGGACATTACCACAAACGCTGTCCCTGCCGAAGTAAAAAAGCTGTTCCGCCGTACCTTTGATACCGGGATAGAGCACGGGACGGTTACCGTGATGTTGGGTGAAGATCATTTTGAAGTGACGACCTACAGGCTGGACGGAAAATATTCCGACTTAAGACATCCGGATGAGGTGAGATTTACAGGAAGTCTTACGGAAGATCTTAAACGCAGGGATTTTACCGTTAATGCGCTTGCCTACAATGAAGAAGACGGATTGAGGGATGAATTCGGGGGCAGGGAAGATTTAAAAAACGGGGTGATAAGGGCTGTCGGGAATGCAAAAGAAAGGTTTTCCGAGGATGCATTAAGAATATTACGGGCTTTCAGGTTTGCAGCGCAGCTTGATTTTTCTATAGAAGAAGAAACCTTAAGGGCAGCAAAGGAGCTTAAAGGAAATCTTAAAGCAGTATCTGCCGAGCGCATAATGACGGAATTTACAAAGCTTTTGTGTTCCGGTCATCCCGAATTAATCAGATCACTTTATGAAACGGGGATAACGGAAATAATCTTACCTGAGGCAGACATATGTTTTAAGACGGATCAGAGAAATAAGCACCATATGTACACTGTGGGTGAGCATACTATAAGGGCTTTGATGGCGGATGCCTGTGAGCTTGAAAAAACGGAAGCGGAATATGTGACAGAAGATGAGTGGAGGGAGTTTCTTGAGGTTTATGAAAAAATAAGAAGACTGCCAGGTATTTATGATGAAAGGGCGGACAGATATGTCCGGTATGCCCTGCTTTTTCATGATTTCGGGAAACCTGCATGTATGAAAGAGGATGAAGAGGGAAACCGGCATTTTAAAGGGCACGCAATTGAGTCTGAAAGAATATCGCAGGATGTTTTGACCAGACTTAAATCCGATAACGATACAAAAAGTATGGTTGGAAAACTGGTGCTTTATCATGATTACAGGCCGGATCCGGATAAGCGTTCGGTCAGACGCGCTATAAATAAGATCGGAAAGGAAGCATATCTGCTTTTATTCAGAGTCAGGGTGGCGGATACGCTTGCACAGAGTGCTTATAACCGTCCGGAGAAGCTTAAATACGAAAAAAAGGTCATGCTTTCTTATCTCGACATCACAGATGCCCGAGAGTGTGTTTCCATAAAGGATCTTGCCGTAAACGGAAAGGATCTTATGGAAAAAGGTATGGAACCCGGACCTGAGCTGGGTGATAAACTTAAGGAACTTTTGGAAATAGTTTTGGAGAATCCTGAATGCAATACAAGGGAATATTTACTTTCAAGACTGTAGAAAAATTAATAAAGACAAAAATCATGGCGGGATTTCTTGCAGCAGTCCTGCTTGTTTCAGGCTGCAGTGCATCTGTAGGCAATACTCCGGCAGCCCGGCCCGATACAGAGGATTCGGACACAGAGGATACGGATATTTCGAAAAAACTTTCGGCTTCCGATATCGCTGTTTATGTGTCCTTCGATCCGGAGAAGAAAACCGTAAGGCTGCTCAATAAGGATAACGGAAAGCTTTACGAGGTTTCGTATGATTCTCTTACAGAATATTATGATAAATACGGCAAGGTTTCCGTGATAGAGCTTTTTAACGCCGGGGATGTGGTGGATGTCAGTGTTTCCGTGCATTCAAAAACGATGTCAAAGATGCAGCAGTCGCCATCTTCATTTATCCGGAGAAATCTTGAAAAATATACAATAAATCCCAATCGTGGGGTGTTTTCGGCTGACGGTGAAAATTTCAGGATAAACCCCGATACTCCTGTTTTTAAAGCCGGAAAGAAACTGAAACTGGCAGACATTTCCGAGGGAGATGAGCTTACTGTTTCCGGCGTTGATACAGATATCTACAGCATAGTCATAACCAGCGGAGACGGGCATGTAAGCCTTACGGGTACGGAATATTTTGTCGGGGGCTGGGTACAGATAGGAAAAGATATTATTAAGCCTATAACTGATGAAATGATGATAGATGTTCCCGAAGGCGAATATGATATGGTCGTTACTTACAACGGCAGGGGCGGGACAAAGCACATCAATGTGGAACGCGGAAAAGAGCTTAAGGTTGATATAAGCGACCTGAAGGGAGAACTTATAAAGTACGGTATTTTGGTATTTACTATACTGCCGTCAGGTGTATCTGCAACTGTCAGGATAGACGGTGAGGAATATGACTATCTGCAGCCTATAGAGCTGGAATACGGAGTATACAGGCTTGAAGTGGAGGCAAAGGGGTACATACCGGTAAAGGAATATCTGAGTGTGGGACAGGATATGTCCAATGTTCAGATCGAGCTTATGGAAGCGGAGGACGAGACAGAAGAAGAGGAGACAAAGCCTGAAAAGAAGGATACCTTATCGTCAGAAAATATAGGCGGTCCTCCTTCAAATCTGCAGACTCCGGTTTCCTCCAATATTTTTCCTTCATCCTCATCTTTGGCTCCGGCTGAAAATACCGGAGGAATATCAACTACGGTAAAGGGCAGACTTTATATAGATGCACCTGAGGGAGCGGAGGTTTATTACGATGGTTCCTACAAGGGAGTTGTTCCCTGCAATTTCCCTAAAACCACCGGTACGCATGTGGTTACATTGAGACAGGACGGGTACAGGACAAAGACTTATACCATAACATTGGATGATACAATAGAGAATGAGACATATTCTTTCAGCGCGTTGATTTCGGAATAAAGGAGGTATTACATGAGATACATATCATGGAATGTTAACGGACTAAGGGCATGTATGACCAAGGGTTTTGAAGAATTTTTCATAAAGTCTGATGCGGATGCCTTCTGTCTTCAGGAAATAAAGCTTCAGGAGGGGCAGATTGATTTTGCGCCGGAAGGCTACAATGCATATTGGAACTATGCGGAAAAAAGAGGATATTCCGGAACAGCGATTTTTTCAAAAAAGGAACCCTTAAGTGTGACCTTTGGTCCGGGGATAAAGGAGCATGACAACGAGGGCAGGGTTATTACACTCGAATTTGACGACCACTACCTTATTACCTGCTATACGCCGAATTCCAAGCAGGATCTTTCGAGGCTTTCGTATCGTATGACATGGGAGGATGCGATCAGAGATTACATGAAAGAACTTGAGAAGAACAAACCGGTAATTCTCTGTGGGGATCTTAATGTTGCACATAAGGAGATAGACCTGAAAAATCCGGCATCAAATCATCATAATGCCGGATTTACCGATGAAGAAAGAGAGAAGATGACAAAATTGCTTGATTCGGGCTTTATTGATTCTTTCAGATATCTCTATCCCGACAAAAAAGACATTTACTCATGGTGGTCCTACAGATTCAGGGCAAGGGAGAACAATGCGGGATGGCGTATCGACTATTTTATTTTATCGGAAAGTCTTAAAGAAAAGATTAAGGATGCAAAGATACATACGGATGTATTCGGCTCCGATCATTGTCCGGTTGAGCTGGATATTGACTTTTAAGACGACAATTCGTAACATTAAGTAGGTTTTTCTGATGGTTTATATAACAATATTTAGTCAGATATAAACATGAATTTATAGAGGAGGAAAAAAGATGAGCGAAATAACAAAAGATACTACGATCGGAGATGTATTAAAGATAAAGCCGGAAGCGGTGCCCGTTCTTATGGAGATCGGGATGCACTGTATCGGATGTCCGGCTTCTATCGGGGAGACTGTTGAAGAGGCAGCTGCCGTACACGGTGTGGATGTTGACGAGCTGATAACAAGAATGAATGCGGCTGTAGGCTGAATTGTAATTTAATCGGTGCTTGCAGGTTTATGTTCTGTGGGGTATAATATAGTCCACTCAAACCAAATATAAACATTTAAGGAGGAATTTCCAAATGGCACATGTAATTAGTGATGCATGCATCAGCTGTGGTTCCTGCGCAGCTCAGTGTCCTGTTAACGCTATCAGCGAAGGCGACGGAAAGTTCGAGATCGACGCAGCTACCTGTATCGATTGCGGAGCTTGCGAAGCGGGCTGCCCTGTTGGAGCGATAGCAGCAGAATAAGAAAATAAAACCAAGGACAAAAGAAGCCCCTTTTTCGGGGGCTTCTTTTTATACCGGTAAAGAACCGGTTATTCTGCATTGTCATTTAAGATACTGTACAGGATATCGTACAGGCTTTTGGCAGATTCGTTATTCAGAGTAAGGCAGGATGCCATGGAAACGGGTACATCAACAGCCTTATCTTTAAGTTCCATACCTTTATCTGTAAGTGATATCATAACGATGC